>ERZ1740070.839-NODE-839-length-20144-cov-17.181741_pt1 | contig 20144 bp, 13 predicted proteins | sample MGYA00581734_ERZ1740070 | MGnify/ENA primary metagenome ERZ1740070 (study PRJEB43018, sample SAMN04849744) | marine metagenome | isolation source: floating plastic debris | place: Pacific Ocean | collected 2008-09-01 | study: EMG produced TPA metagenomics...
GCAGCCTTATCGTCCACAGCCTCTGCTGTTTTCACCTGAAACTTAAGCCGATCCTCAAGGTGATCAATAAAAACCTGGCAGCCTTCCACAAAGGTATTTTCCAGAATCTTAGTGGCAATCGGATTCTCTAGCTCCCGCTGAATGGCTCGCTTAAGCGGTCTGGCACCATACACAGGGTCATAGCCCTTTTCTGCCACATAGTCGATGGCCGACTCTGAAACATGCAGAGTAATTTTCTGATCGGCCAACAGCTTGTATAGACGTTTGAGCTGAATCTCCACAATGGAGCGCAGTTCGTCTTTACTCAGCGGATGGAAGATAATCAAATCGTCCACACGATTGAGAAACTCTGGCCGGAAATGACCCCGTAGGGCACCTAGCACTCGCTCCTGCATTTCCTCAAACTGCGAGTCGTTGCTTGCCACATCTAGAATGTGATCGCTACCAATGTTGCTGGTCATTACAATCACCGTATTGCTCAAGTCCACCGTGCGTCCTTGGGAATCTGTGATCCGGCCATCGTCTAGAACCTGCAACAAAATATTAAATACATCCGGATGGGCCTTTTCCACCTCATCTAGCAACACAACAGAATAGGGATGGCGTCGTACCGCTTCAGACAGCTGCCCTCCCTCTTCGTAACCCACATAGCCAGGAGGTGCGCCAATGAGTCGAGCAACGGAATGTTTTTCCATATATTCCGACATATCCACCCGGATCATAGCTTCTTCCGTATCAAATAAGCAGTCCGCCAGTGCTCGGGCCAATTCTGTCTTACCGACACCGGTTGGTCCCATAAACAGAAAGGAACCAATGGGGCGACCGGGATCTTTCATGCCAGCCCGGGCCCGCCGAATGGCCGCAGACACCGCCGTTACTGCTTCGCTCTGTCCCACCACTCGCTGGTGTAAATAGCCTTCTAGCTGCAATAGCTTCTGTCGCTCAGTTTCCATCAGCCGATTGACTGGAATACCGGTCCAGTTAGCAACAATTTCAGCAATGTCCGCTTCGCTTACTTGCTCTCGCAGTAAGGTAGAGCCTTTATCCTGCATGGTTTGCAGTTCGGTATCCAAAATTTCTAGCTCTTGCTGGACGGCCTCTAGCCGCCCGTACTTGATTTGGGCCGCCCGATTGAGGTCATAGGCTCGTTCTGCCTGTTCCACCTGTACCCGAAGCTGGTCTTCTTCCTGTTTGAGCGCTTTGATTGCATCCAGCGCCTGTTTTTCAGATTGCCATTGGGCCGTCAGCTTTTGCTGTTTTATAGAGAGCTTTTCGATCTCTTTATTAATTCGGGTCAGGCGTTGCTTAGATGTCCGAGAGGTGGTTTCCTCACCTTGGAGAGAGAGTTTTTCCATCTCTAGCTGACGCAGCCGCCGATCAATGGTCTCTAGCTCCACCGGTTTGGAGGTGATCTCCATTTTTAGCTTGGCGGCGGCTTCATCGATTAGGTCAATGGCCTTATCTGGTAAAAAACGGTCGCTAATGTAGCGATCCGATAGGGTGGCAGCCGCCACTAGGGCCGAGTCCACAATTTTGACACCGTGGTGAGCCTCGTAGCGTTCCTTTAAACCCCGCAAAATCGAAATGGCGTTGTCTACAGTAGGCTGGCCAATATAGACCTGCTGAAAACGACGCTCCAGGGCTGCGTCCTTTTCGATATGTTTACGATATTCGTCCACGGTGGTGGCGCCAATACACCGTAGCTCCCCCCGGGCCAAAATGGGCTTGAGCATGTTACCTGCGTCCACATTGCTGTTGCCGCCGCCGGCCCCCACCACCGTGTGCAGTTCATCAATAAATAACACCACCTGGCCATCGGACTCAGTCACTTCCTTGAGCACTGAGCGCAGCCGTTCTTCAAATTCACCTCGGTATTTTGCTCCGGCAATCAGGCTGCCAATATCTAAGGAGATCAGCTGGCGATCCTTAAGTGACTCGGGCACATCTCCATTGACAATGCGCTGGGCTAGGCCTTCTGCGATCGCAGTTTTTCCCACCCCCGGTTCACCAATTAGAACGGGATTATTTTTGGTCCGGCGCGAGACCACCTGAATTACCCGACGGATTTCTTCATCCCGACCAATGACGGGATCAAGCTTGCCGTGTTTGGCTTCTTCGGTTAAGTCACGACCATATTTCTCTAGAGCTTCGTAGGCGTCCTCTGGGTTTTGCCCAGTCGCTTTTTGCTTACCGCGCACCTGATTAATGGCTGCACGGATATGCGATACATCCAGCTCAAACCCACGCAGCAGACGCCGTCCAATGCGCTCGTCTTCGGCAAACCCCAACAGCAGATGCTCAACGGAAATAATGTCATCCTGCAGCAGCTGACGGGCGGCCTCAGCCTGATCCAGCATCCGATCCAGACTCTGTCCCAAGTACAGGTTACTGTCTGCCGACGCTCGCCCCCGCACCTGGCGCTGGGCAAACGCTTCTAGCTCCTGTGCAATCAGATCTGGGTCCAGAGTTGCCTTTGTTAAAACCGTATCGGCAAGGCCCTGTTGCTCAATCAGAGCCACCATCACATGTTCGACTTCAAGGTACTGCTGACGAAAACGCCGTGCAACCTCTTGAGCTTCGACAATGGCATCCCATGCCTTAGCGGTAAACTTATCGGGATTAGATGGCTGCATGGAGTCTAAAAAGAGCTGGCAGGGAAATGAACAACTAAGTATATCAACTAGGGGAGTGTGCTTCGTTGAGCAGCGAGTTTAGATGGTCGTCAATGCTCAACTCTATCCACCGCTGCGCCTACTCCCCACTAACTCTTTTACGCTGTCGCTGTTGCTTCTTGAGGCTGGGATGCTGAGCGATCTTTGAGCTGAATCAGCTCAACTTTATAGCCATCGGGATCGCTAACAAAGGCAATCACCGTTGACCCATGTTTCATCGGTCCCGGCTCTCGCACAACCTGACCACCCCGTGTTTTAATCGCTTCACAGGTTGTGTAGATGTCATCCACACCCAGGGCAATATGGCCATAGCCCTCTCCCAGGTCATAGGCGTCCACCCCCCAGTTATGGGTTAGTTCTAGTACGGTGTGATCGCTTTCATCGCCGTAGCCCACAAACGCCAGGGTAAATTTGCCACCTGGGTAGTCTTTTTGACGTAGCAGGGTCATGCCTAAAACATCGCAATAAAACTGGAGGGATTTATCCAAATTGCCCACCCGCAACATCGTGTGCAATAAACGCATCGCTTCTTTCTCCCTTGGTTAAGCTTAGTGAACTAATCCTAGCGCTGGTTTAATTTCTATGGTGTCTTAGAATCGCCTATCTAAGCATATTGATGTGCTTTTCCTTACATTTTTCTACTGCAACCCTATCGGTGATGCAAGATGGCACCGTATGCTTACTTATCGTGTGACTGTTCATCTGCTAAGAGACAGAACAATCAGCGAGTCAGTCCTTACACACCCTATTATCCACCCATAGTTAATCCACAAGGAAGTACAAATTAATGATTGACTTACTTGAAACCACAATCGAAGAGATTCGCGCCCGTGAAATTTTAGACTCTCGGGGTCGTCCCACCATCGAAGCTGAAGTCTATCTGTCTGTGGGAGCGGTGGGTCTAGCCCAGGTTCCCAGTGGTGCATCGACCGGCACATTTGAAGCCCATGAACTCAGAGATGGGGACGAACGCTACGGCGGCAAAGGTGTGCTCAAGGCAGTCAACAATGTCTATGAAAAAATTGCCCGTGAACTGATGGGGCTAGATGCTCTTGATCAGGTGGTGATTGATCGCACCATGATTGCCCTAGATGGATCAGAAAACAAAGCAAACTTGGGTGCTAATGCCATATTGGCCGTGTCTTTGGCCAATGCCAAGGCAGCGGCTCAATCGCTGGGTCTCCCCCTCTACCGTTACTTGGGTGGTCCCCTGGCCAATGTATTACCGGTACCTCTCATGAATGTGATCAATGGAGGAGCCCACGCCAATAACAACGTGGATATTCAGGAATTTATGATTGTGCCCAGCGGCGCTAGCAGCTTTCGAGAGGCACTACGTTGGGGGGCGGAAGTCTTTGCTAGTCTGAGTAAGGTGCTGGATCAAAAAGGATTGCTAGGCGGTGTAGGCGATGAAGGTGGTTTTGCCCCTAATTTGGGCTCAAACCAGGAAGCCCTAGAAATTTTGATTGCCGCCATCGAATCGGCGGGCTATAAGCCCGGTGAACAAATCTCTTTGGCGTTAGATGTGGCCGCCAGTGAGTTTTATCAGGATGGTCAGTATACTTTTGATGGCACATCCCATTCGGCAACAGAAACCATTGACTATCTCGATAAGCTAGCCACTCAGTATCCTATTGTGTCCATTGAGGATGGTCTGCACGAGGAAGATTGGGATGGCTGGAAAGCCTTGACTGCAAAGGTCGGTAACCGGATACAGCTGGTGGGGGATGACTTGTTTGTTACCAACCCTACCCGGCTGCAAAAGGGGATTGATCAAAAGGCGGCTAACTCAATTTTGATCAAGCTAAATCAGATTGGCTCACTAACCGAGACCTTAGAAGCCATTGACTTGGCAACTCGCAACAGTCTGACATCGGTGATTAGTCACCGTTCTGGAGAGACTGAGGACACCACCATTGCTGATTTGGCCGTGGCCACTCGGGCCGGCCAGATTAAGACAGGTTCTCTCTGTCGCAGTGAGCGCGTGGCTAAGTACAACCGCCTGCTGCGTATTGAAGATGAGCTAGCTGGCCAGGCCGTCTATGCCGGTACTGTCGGCATGGGACCTGGTCAGAACAGCTAACGTCTTAACTGGCAACTAGATGGGTGGAGCGTCACTGCTTTGGATGCTCCATCCGTTTATTACGCTTGGGTTACTCGTCGTCCGATGGAAGAGACGATGGGCTGTTGGGGGTGGACGGGCTAAGCGTACCGCCCGGCGTTGTCGGGATAGGGGTGGTGGTGGACGGGTTTAGCGGGTCAATAGTCCCTGGTAATCCCGTCCCTGGCAAACTTGAGCCTGAGCCGTTAATTAGGTCTTGGATATCAGCCGGAAGGTCTCCAGGCAATGGGTTTGGGGATGTATTGGGTGCCTGAGTACCGGCGGGCAATGTGGCCAACGCAACGCGATTGCCACCCACAGATCGCAACACATCGAGCACGCGCACAACGTCATCGTAGCGAGAGTCCTTAGCGGCATATAACACGACGATCCCCTCGGGGTTGCCGGTATAAAAGTCTCTTACCAGCCCCAACAGGTTCTGTTCCAGGATAGGGTCTTGGTCGAGATAAATGCGCCCAATGGGATCAACGCTAATGTAGAGCCGATCGCGACCGGTGGTAAGGGCGGCCGGCGGTAGCGCCGAGGCCGTGTTGGCATTGGGTAAGTCTAAATTAATGGCCTGCTGCCTGCTGCCGACAGCGGCCAGGATAAAGAAGGTGAGAATGCAAAAAACGACGTCGACGAGGGGCAGTAGCTCAATCTGAATATCGGTTTGTTGCTCGTCTAGATCTAGTTTCATGACAGTGCTCAAAGGGGATAGAAGATCGGCTGCTCGGAAAACCAGTTCCTTTAGGTAATGTTGGCACCGAGCTCACTGGGTTTACCCTCGCTCAGGGACCAGGCCTGACGATATAACAGCTCTAACTCACTGCCTGACTGACGAAAGACCTTGGCTTGGCCAAAGACGAGCCCTTGAAACATGCGGAAAAACATTAGGCTAACAATGGCAATAATCAATCCTGTTGCGGTGGTGATTAGGGACTGACCAATACCACCAGCGGCACCGCTAGTGGCACTACCAATGGCCAAATCGTTAAGGTCTAGGGAGCCAAGAGAACTCATTAGACCCAGTACGGTTCCTAGCAACCCCAGCATGGGAGACACTGCAATGACTAATTCCAACACCTTTTCGCCCCGCCGCATAGCGGCCAGTTCTTCGTTGGCGGCGGTTTCTAGGGCAAGACGAAAGACTTCAGGTTCTTGGTCCTTAAGTTTTAGGGCAGCGTAGAGAAAACGCCCCATGGGCAGACGATGGGCCCGCTGGGCAATTTCTTTGGCGGCGGTCCATTCTCGACGGGCCGCTTCTAAGACCCGACCGGCCACTTCCCGCTCCCGCGTGAGAATGCGAGACCAAAACCAGATTCGCTCGATAATGGTACCGAGGGCGATTACTGATAGAACTAGCAGGGGCCACATGGCCACTCCACCTCTGGAAAATAGTTCAGTAATGTTCACTCGTTTTCTCCCATACGCTTTCTCAGACGAATGTTACCCTGCTCGGGCCACATATACGCCACATTTTTTAGACACGCCTAGCGGCCTTTTCCATGGCCAAATCTAGAATTTCACGGGCGGCGCGATCGCACACACCCACGGTACCCAAATGCTGTCGCATTGTCTTGTAGCCCTCCACCATCTTTTGACGCTGATCCGGACTATTCAGCAGATTTAGCGCCACCTGGCTGATGGCTTCAGGGGTGGCCTTCCACTGGACAAACTCTGGCACAATCGGCTCCATATTAACCAGATTTACCGGTGAAATATAGGCAGCTGAAAATTTCAGCACAAACTCTGCTATCCAGGCCGTAATCCGATTAAGTCGGTACATTACCACCTGGGGCACGTCCATTAGGGCAATTTCCAAATTGGTTGTCCCCGATTTGCTAATGGCTAGATCCGCCGCTGAAATGGCCAACATCTGCTCGTCTTTGGCCACCACTCGGCCATTTAGACCATAGTCCTGCAGCGCGGTTTCTAACGGAGCGCGAAACGTATCGCGGGCCAGGGGGACCAAAAACTTAAGCTGGGGTATCTGGGTCTGGAGCTGTTGGGCGGCGGTAAACATAATCGGCAGCACATAGGTTAACTCCTGTCGGCGCGACGCTGGTAACAGGGTAACAACGCGATCGGTTTGCTCCAGCCCCAGCTGCTGACGAGCCTCTTGTTTAGCAGCCTCTGGAGAATAGTCGGCAAATTTATCCAACAAGGGGTGCCCCACCCAGGAAACCCGCCCTCCTTTGTCTTGGTAATAGCGTGCTTCCTCGGGGAAAATCGCCAGAATCCGGTCGGCAATGGCCAAAATCTTAGCCGTATCACCTGGAATCGTTGCCCAGACCCAAAGATGGGGGGCAATGTAGTATGCAATGGGCACCTGGGGGAACTGGCGGCGAATAAAATTACCAATGGCCACGTTGGGACCCATGTAGTCGATCAGCACGACCACATCCGGCAGCACTGTTTTGAGATGCTGTTGGGCTCGTTGATTTAATTTAATGGCGGCTAGGGCGTGGGGCAGTGCTTCCAGTAGACCGATGGAACTGACGGATACGGTATCGCCAATTAACTTAGCTCCGGCTGCGGCCATGCGAGCGCCCCCCATGGCCGTGATCTCTACAGCCCGTCCCTGGCGGGCAGCTTCCCGTTCTAGGCCCTCAATAAGGAGACTCCCCTGGAGATCGCCAGAGACTTCTCCCGTGTGGATAAACACCCGTAGAGGGCGGTTGGGGGAAGGATTGGGATTAGCCTCGTCATACTGCATATTAGAATCGGGCTTTAGAGCTAAGACGTCAGGAACGAGAGATATGTCGACCGGGGATAACGCCCCGCTAACTGCCTCGTCAAGAACGAGAGATATGTCGACCGGGGATAACGCCCCGCTAACTGCCTCGTCAAGAACGAGAGATATGTCGACCGGGGATAACGCCCCGTCGACCGTCTCGTTGGGACGCCACTAAAAACCGATGTAGATGTTGCACATATTCATTGTTAGCAACAGAATCTAACTTATCGAGGGCTTCACTAAAGGTCAGCCCTGACCGATAGAGCAAGCGATAGGCCTGTTTGAGGCCATCGTAAACCCGACCGGATTCTAAATCGCCAATGCCTGAACGCTTGAGACCCACTTGATTGAGCCCGCGCACCCGAGACGGATTGCCCTCTACCATCATGTAGGGGGGGACATCGCGCTCGATCCGACTCATGCCTCCTACCATGGCATGGCGACCGATGTGAACAAACTGATGAATGCCAACTAGACCGCTAATGCGCACGTTGGCTTCGATGTGGACGTGGCCAGCTAAGGCCACCGAATTGGCGATAATTACGTTGTCTTGAATGACGCAGTTATGGGCCACATGGCTGTAGGCCATTAGCAAACTGCCGTTGCCTAAACGGGTGATTTCGCCAAACCGAGTGGGCCGATTGATGGTGACATACTCGCGAATATTGTTGTCATCACCGATGGATACCAAACTTTCAGAGCCGTCATATTTAAGATCCTGGGGCTCTAGACCGATGGCGGCTCCCGTAAAGATACGATTGCGTTGGCCGATCTCGGTATGACCGTCTAACACAACATGGGAGCCAATTTCGGTGTCTTTACCAATGCTGACTTTTTCCCCAATCACAGCATAGGGGCCCACTTTTACACTGGAGTGAATTTGGGCCCTCGGATGAATAACAGCCGTGGAATGAATCAGAGCAGTTTGAAGCATTGGTTTGGTTATGTTTATTCAACCACAGAGAACATTAGGGTGCCTTCACACACTAGTTGACCATCAACTTCAGCTTTGGCCTGCATTTTGCCGAATTTTAGCCCGCGGACACTCAGTAGCTCAGTTGTGATAACCAGCTGGTCACCTGGCACAACCGGACGGCGAAACCGAACCTTGTCGATGCCTGCAAACATACATAACCCATTAACTCCCGGCATTTGGGTAAGTACAATACCGCCTACCTGGGCCATGGCTTCAACGATGAGTACTCCCGGCATAATGGGACGCCCTGGAAAGTGTCCCTGAAAGTGGGGTTCATTAAAGGTGACATTTTTTAGGCCGACCGCCTGTTTGCCAGGAATATAGTCAATGATGCGATCAACGAGTGCAAAGGGATAGCGATGGGGTAATAACGCCTGAATTTGCTCTAGGTTGAATGTGATAGGAGCCGATGTTTCGGCAACAGCCGGTTGAGATTCCTGACTGGTATGAGCTTTATTTTGAATGACGGTGGCCATAGACTTTTTTTAACAGCAACGGCGTAGGTGTTCTCGGCTAACCGGTAGCCGGTTGAAACCTTGTCCACACCCAGCAACTGTAGGGTTTTTCTAGGGAAAAACTCAAGGTTTCAATTTAGATGGGGTGTATCTGCGGCGCAAACAGCGGCTAGGTGAGACGCCAGCTGCACGTGCAAACTGTGACTAGCTCGATAAGCCGTCACGTGCATTGTAGGGAGAACACCTAATAAACTGAGATCCCCTACTAAGTCTAAAAGTTTATGACGTGCCGGTTCATTTGGAAATCGCAATGGGGGATTCAACCAGCCTGTTTGGTCACAAACAAGGGCGTTTTCGAGACTGCCGCCTTTGATGAGTCCTTGCGATCGCAACCCGTCGATTTGGTGGGCCATGGCAAAGGTGCGAGCCGGGGCCACCAGCGCACTAAAGTCTCCATCAGCCGGGGACCAGCTATGCCACTGATTTCCAATCGCCGCCACCGGAAAGTCAATTCCATAGCTAAACCGTAGCTCTGAGGCCGGCAGCGCCACGACATAGGCATCCTCATGCCGGACAACTATCGGTTCACTCAGCGCGGTTGCACGGTCCCGTGTGGCCGTTTGCTCAACGGTGCCCGCTGATTCAATCAGGCGACTCCACTCCTGGGCCGACCCATCCATCAGCGGCACTTCCGGTCCATTGATTTCAATGCGAGCGTTGTCTATGCCAGCCCCCCACAGGGCCGCCAACAAATGCTCTACGGTCCGCACCTGCTGCCCCGTCGGCCCCAGCTGGGTTGAAAGCCGGGTTTGACTGACCGCTGAAACATTGGCCCGAATCGGCCCATTCCCTACATCTATCCGCACAAAATAGCGTCCGCTATCGGCGGCGGCAGGCAGCACATTCACCTGGGTTGTTTGCCCCAGATGTAACCCCACCCCTGTACAACTAACAGGGGCCGCTAGGGTGTGCTGTAAAGCCGTCATTAGAACCGTTCTCCGATACCAAAATGAATCCGTCCATCCCCTCCATCATTGGGAATACCGTAGTCGAGGCGGAGGGCTCCTAAGGGTGTCTGGACGCGGATACCGCCACCAAAACCAATGCCGTCACCGGGCTTGCCACGAATCTCTGCCGGATCGCCAGGCACGCTACCACCGGACCCTAAATCAGTACCAACATCAACAAACAGGGCTCCACCCAGGAAGGAGGTAAATAGGGGGAAACGATATTCAGCGGTAGCCTGTACAAAGGAGCGACCGCTGCCCAAATCGCCCTCATCAAAGCCCCGTACCGAGTTTGTCCCCCCTAAGGAGAACGCCTCATAGGGAGGCAAATCGCCAATGACTGTTCCTCCCTGCACATTTAGGGCCAGGGTCTGGGGACCTTCGCCAAAGCTGAGGAGCTTAACGGGTATGTAGCGACTGTAGCTGGCCCGCAGCCGGTTAAAGAAGATGGTGCCATTCCCCACCGGAATGGTCTGTTCTGAGCCAAGACGCAGCAGACTACCGCTGGTGGGTGCCAAAGAGCTATTGCGCTGGTCCCACACAAAGCTGACCGGGATACTTAGCAGGTCGTCGCGCCCGCTGCCACTAAAGCTCAAATCATTTCCCAGCTGGTCTTCGGGGGATAGGTCACCGTCGCTGTCACGAATGGAAATTCGCTGATATTCCAGACCGACTGAGCCGCTCCAACCGTTATCCAACGGACGACCAAAGGTCACCCCTCCCCCCAGACGGTTGACTCGAGGAGTATCGCCATTGGGTAGGTCAATATCCGTATCGCCCCCATCAAAAATCAGAGAGATTGAGCGACGGTTAAATCCGTTAACGGTGTAGGAGGTGCGATGGGGATCTCCAGCAATCCACGGATCGGTAAAGCTAACGTCAAACAACAGTTCCCGTTCGCTTAGCTGCACCTCGGTGCGCAGGGTTTGGTTGTTACCGCCCAAGTTGTCCTGCTGATAGCTGACGCTACCAAATACATCACCGCTGAGGTTAAAGCCAACGGCGGCACCCACGGAGCCTGTATTACCTTCATCCACGTTGACGACTACCTTGACCTTGCGAGGGTCTTCATCACCGGGGTCTAAGGAGAGACGAACATCATCAAAAATCCCCAGACCGAATACCCGCTGTAGGTCTGTTTGAATTCTATCTTCCTGGAAAACATCCCCTGGCTGGGTTTGAAATTCACGGGTAACAATAAAGGGGCGGGTTTTACCATCAATGGTTTCACCCTCAGCATCAACGGTGTTACCGTCTTCGTCGATATAGCGGACCTCGATCGACTCAATCACACCCTCGGCGACGATCAGGGTGGCCACGCCATCATCGGATACTTGGGGAGCTGCAGTTACCTGGGCCAGGACATAGCCCTGCTCGCGGTACCACTCGTTAAGGTCTAAGATGCCGTCTTGAAAATCAATCAGATTGAGAATTTTGCCGTACTGCGCGCCAAAGATTTCATCAATCTTTTCATCTGGCAAGACGCCCTCCGCACTGTCAGTGCGAACATCGACACCGGTTAGCACCGGGTTAGGTTCGACGCCAAATGTGACCCGTACACCCAAATCTGTGTCATCAGGTCTGGCCCTAACGTTGGCAAAAAAGCCCGTACCAAAGACGTTGTTAATGTCTTCTTGTAGCTGACTCCGGGTAGCTGGACGACCGGGACGTAGGGTGATCGCCTGGTAAACAATATCTTCGAGGGCCGGGTCGAGGGGGCTGCCGTCTAGGGTGACAACGTCCAGCTCTGCTACCAGTACCTGTACTTCGTCTGGCTCTTCTTCGACAACGTTTTCCTGTTGTGCCGGACTTTCAGAGGCGGGGGCATCGGGGGCTGGGGTCGGTTCGATCTCTTCAGGTTCTTCTACCGGCAGGGGCTCAGCGGGGCGACCAATGCCTTCTAAGAGTCGATCGAGTGTTTCTTCCGGTGTTTCCGTTGGGTCCTGCGCTATCTGAAGTTCGTCAGGGGTTGGCTCAAGGGCTTCAGAGTCAGTGTCCGCGGCTATAGCATCGTCTATTAGGGCTACAGCACCGTCTGCTGGCTGCTGTGGGGGGACGATCTGGACATCGACGGTCTCTGGCAGTTGACCCGTAGGCTCATCAATATCGGTGGTCAATGCCGTGTCGTCTGCCATAGCATCAGTCGTTGACGACTCAGCTACATCAGTCGCATCTGCTGCGAACACGGGCAACCCAAACAATGTTGCAGCGGTGCAACAAGCCAATAGAGTCGGCGAAAAGCGCATAGGCGGTCCTGTAAAACGTACTCCTGACACCACATAGACACAGAAGCTTTGAAAAGCTCCTGTTAATGACATACACCAAATCCGGTCTGGGGGGCTATAGCTAAGGCGCTAGCGATCCCTGCATTTTTTCAAAAGCGCCTTTAAACGCACTGAAAAATGTAAACAGAATTTAATATTTTAATTTTCTGAAAGATTCTACCGCACCGTTTCCCTCAGTGCTCACTTTGTGTGTGCCAGAATTCGATCTAACACCTGTTGGTAGCCCGATTCGACATCTCCTAAATCCTGACGGAACCGATCTTTATCCATCACTCGGCGGGACTCGTCGGTCTCATTTTGGTTCCATAGACGGCAGGTGTCGGGGCTAATCTCATCGGCAAGGACCAGGGTCCCGTCTGCCAGGGTGCCAAACTCTAGTTTGAAATCCACCAGGGTAATGCTACAGCCATTGAAAAAGTCCGTGAGCAATTGGTTGATGCGTTGGGCCATTTGCTGGAGCTGGGTGACGGTCTCGTCACTGGCAAGGTCCATGGCTCGGATGCGATCGCACGTCAGTAGCGGATCCCCCAGGTCGTCATTTTTGTAGTAAAACTCCACCAGCGGGGGGGTAAGGGGGGTGCCCAGGGCCATGCCCGTCTGCCGACACAGACTGCCCGCCGCCAGGTTTCGCACCACCACCTCCAGGGGCACAATGGTCACCGGCTTCACCCACATTTCCCGCTCATTGGGGGACTCAAGCCAATGGGTGGCAATGCCCTGGGCCTCCAGCAGTTGAAACAGGTGGGTGGACACCGCATTATTAATCTGGCCCTTGTTGGCAATGGTGCCCCGCTTCTGGGCATTAAATGCCGTGGCATCGTCTTTAAAGTATGTGACCAGCACCGCTGGGTCGTCGGTGGCATAGAGAATTTTTGCCTTGCCTTCATAGAGCTTTTTCCGCTCAGCCATAGGGTCTCCCAAGGGGAATTTGCCTCGCCCATTTTAACGTGGGGTGGGATTGGAGTTGGGATTGAATTTGTGGAGATATTTCTTTGTGGAGACGTTCCATGGAACGTCTCCACAAATTGATTGGGTCTTATTTGGTTGTCATTATGTATACTCCATCCCAGTCGGCGGCTGGTGGATTCTTTAGATAGGCGTGAATGCGAGCGATGTGAACATCAACAGCCTTGTCATGGGGCCGCATCACTTTGGCCCTGGCAAATATTTCTAAGGCGCGGCTAAACCGTTGGGAGGTATAGGCCTTACGCCCTTGCTTATACAGATCTAAAAAGTCCTGGGTGGCCTGATCGAGCTGGTAATTTTGTCGGCTGCCAATCAGCTCGTAGATTTTGACCGGTTCTGTTTTTCCTTTTACCCGGGTCAGATCTAACTCCCTCACCCAAACCAGCTCCCGACAGCGTTCATAGGTGTGCTCGCTCATGACAATGTCACAGCCGTACTGCTTGGTCACCCCTTCCAACCGAGAGCTCAGATTCACCCCATCGCCAATGACCGTATATTCCATTTTGCGATGGGAACCGATGTTGCCGGAGACCACTTCCCCAGAACTTAGGCCAATGCCAATGTTGATTTTGGGCTGGCTGGTGGCCTGGCGAGCGCGATTAAAGTGCACCAGCCGCTCCCGCATATCCAAAGCGGCCTCCACCGCTGACCAACCGTGGTTTTCTAGGGGTAGGGGGGCACCAAACACCGCCATCAGGGCATCGCCAATAAATTTATCCAGGGTGCCCTGGTGGTTAAAGACCGCTTCCACCATGGTCTCAAAATATTCGTTGAGCATGGATACCACCTGGGAGGCTTCCAAGCTCTCGGTCAGGGTGGTGTAGCCGCGAATATCAGAGAACAGCACCGTGACATCCCGACGTTTGCCCACCATCAGAGAATCTTCCCCAAGGGCCATAACCTGCTCCGCCACGCTGGGGGTCATGTAGCGGTAAAGGGTGGTTTTCATCCGCTTCTCTTGGCTGATGTCTTCGAGCACCACCAGTCCGCCACGGACGCCACCGCTGGGGGCGGTTAAGGGGTTAACCGTCAGGTTAATGCTGTGTTCTAGATGGTGTAAATCCTCGGGGGCTTCGATGGTAATAGCCGTCTGTCCCCAGGGATAGTAGGTTTGGGGATTGTCAGTGTCGTCTGCTTGAGGAAAGAATGTCGATGTTTGGCGTCGCAGCTCCACTGGCACCAGCAGCGTTTGCTGACCGTCTACGGTGGCCATGGCCACCTGTAGCGTTTGCTCTGGCACATACTGCTCTGAGCCAAACTCTAAACTATCGGCCAGACGCGATCGCAACCGTTCAATTGGCACCACTTCCCAAATTAGCCGACCCACCAAAATGTCTTCCCAGGTCTGCTTCACCTGCTCTGACGCCTCATCCCCTTCGGCCGCCACGGCCGGACAGCCCAGTAGACTCAGAGCCGCATCATTAATGGTGACAATTCGCCCCCCCATATCCGTTGAAATAACGGCATCTGAGAGGCTTTGGAGAATATCTTTTTGATACTGTTTCTCCAGCAGTACGCTCTCATATAGCTGGGCATTTTCCAGGGCAATACCCGCCTGGGTATTAAATGCCTTCATAAACGACTCATCGGAGCGGGTAAACGAACCCTGCATTTTATTGATCAGCTGGGTGACCCCCATGATCTGCCCCGAGGAATTAAAGACGGGCATACACAAAATGCTGTGGGTACGATAGCCGGTGCGATCGTCCGCCGAACTATCAAATCGACTGTCCTTGTAAGCATCGGGAATATTAAGGGTCTCACCCGTAGAGGCCACATAGCCAACGATGCTGTCTTTATCATTGGCCTGACGCAGCTCCACCAGCTGGGTGCGGTCGGCACTTTGCACCTTGGACCACAGCTCATTGCCATCCATCAGCCACAGGGTGCTGCGATCCGCCTGCATCAGGGTGCGGGCCTCAGCCATAACCGACTGCAGCGTCACCTCTAGTTCCAAACTTTGATCCAGCGATGAGATCGCATTCAACAGCGCATTTAATCCCTTTTGGGTCCGCGCTGCCGTGTAGAACGTGTTGCAGCTCTCCAGTAGAACACCAATGGACCGAGCAAACGATTCAAACTCCTTCTCATCATCCAGGGTAAATCGATCGTCGCCAATTTTATTCAGCAGCTGCACCACCGCAACGGCATTTTCCCCGTTACTAAAAATGGGCATGCACAGCACGTTTTTAGTCCGATAGCCCGTCTCTTGATCCGTCGCCCGGTTAAACCGAGGATCGTCATAGGCGCTGGGAATATTGAGGGTTTTTCTAGTTTCGGCCACATAGCCAGCAATGCCTTTACCCATGGGAATGCGGATTTCGACCGCCTTTTCTTCAGCCCCCTGGGCGACTTTTGACCACAGTTCCTGATTTTCTTGATCCACAATGAAAATTGTGGTGCGATCCGCCTGGAGGATCTGACCAATTTTCAATGTGAATGCCTCTAGCAGTTCTCCTAAAAGCGTTTCCAGCGATTGGTTGTTGATTAGGTTGATCGCCTTGAGGAAATACTCAAACTCTTGAATGATTAATTCCAGAAGCTCGATAAATCTAGGCTTAGATAAATGCTGAACCTGAGCCTTAAGGTGACCAGGCATATTGCCCTGGGACAAACGGGCCAACGTACTATCTACAGACGACTGAGCCATAGTTATTTATACGAGTTCGCCAAACTATATTTAACGAGTAATCTAACGGGAAAATCGCTGACCCTGCTGTGAACTTAGCTGCCAGACTCAACCAGAAAATGGCTGGGGTAGACAGGTTCATTCGGCAGATCAGCAATAGCTTGATGGGAGCTACTAAACCTCTGGATAGGACAATGGTCAGAGAAGGCTACAGACATTCCCTAACCCATGGTAGAAGACTGCAATTACAGCATTTGTACTTACCAGCCTCCTCTATAGTTTAATCAGTTTGTCCAGATTATTTTAATGCCGTTGCTAATCTCTGCCATGATTTGACCTGGGAGGCCCTGAGGCAAGGCCTGAATAGCAGGGCGGTATTTACCCTTAACCCAAATTAGCAACGGTATCAATCACCCCCGGATTGCTCAGGCTTTAGCAGTGGAAATGCAATCACATCGCGGATGCTGGGGGAGTCGGTGAGGAGCATCACCAGACGGTCAATTCCCATGCCCATGCCGCCGGTGGGGGGCATGCCATATTCCAAGGCTGTCACAAAGTCCTCATCCAGGCTTTGGGCTTCAAGGTCCCCCGCTGCTTTTTTGGCCGCCTGGGCCTCCAGACGCTGGCGCTGATCCACCGGGTCTGTCAGCTCTGAAAAGCTATTAGCCGTTTCTCGACCGACAATAAATAGCTCAAAGCGCTCCACCAGTCCTGGCTTATCTCGATGGGGTTTAGCCAGGGGGGAAATTTCCACCGGGTAGTCGATGATAAATGTGGGCTGGATTAAGGTGGGTTCCACCGTCTGCTCAAATGCTTCATTTAAGACATGGCCAATGCTGGAGCAGTCGTCGACGCCGTGCAAACCGGCCTCCTTTGCGGCGGCTTTTGCGGCTTCTAGTTCGGTAAACGCAGCAAAGTCTACACCGGTTTTTTCCTGAACGGCGTCATGCATGGTAATTCGCTTCCATGGCGTACTCAGGTTAATGGCCTCCCCCTGGTAGGTAATCTGAGTTGTGCCCAGGACCTCATCCGCTGCATTGACAATCAGGGCCTCGGTGATATCCATCATGTCGTGGTAGTCGGCATAGGCCTGGTACAGCTCAATGGACGTGAATTCGGGATTGTGGCGGGTGGAGATGCCCTCATTACGAAAGATGCGACCCATTTCAAACACCCGCTCAAACCCACCCACAATCAGTCGCTTAAGGTGCAGCTCAGTGGCAATCCGCAGATAAAGCTGCATATCCATGGTGTTGTGATAAGTGACAAAGGGACGCGCGTCTGCCCCACCGGGCTCGGCCTGCAACACCGGGGTTTCAATTTCAATAAAGTTTTGCTGGTCTAGATAGCGCCGGATTGATGCGGTGATCTGGGCTCGCTTCCGAAACGTGTCCCTAACCTCAGGATTGACAATCAGATCCACGTAGCGCTGACGATAGCGCTTAGCCACATCGGTGAGACCGTGCCACTTGTCGGGGAGGGGCAGCAACGCTTTGGTTAGGATGGCGTAGGTGCTGACTTTCACCGATAGCTCACCCTTGTCAGTGCGCTTAATGGTGCCCTTGACCCCAAAAAAATCGCCCGCATCCGTCAGCTGTTTCAGGTGGCTAAATGCCTGTTCATCCGTCTCGGCCATGGCCCCCTGGATGGTCTTTTTGTCTAGAAATAGCTGAATAGAGCCGGTTTCATCCTGGAGAGTAAAGAAGGCCAGTTTCCCAAACACCCGCCGGACCATAATCCGACCGGCAATGCTGACTTCAAGGTCGGCTTCTTCGCCATTGGGCAGCTCGGCAAATTTCTCTTGCAGGGCTGCTGCCTGATGGGTGACATCCCAGTTGTAGGCATATGGATTGAGCCCCAGCTGTTTTAAGTCACTCACCTTCTGCAAACGAGCGGTGCGAATTTCGCGGGGACTTTGATCCTTGGGCTGAGAGCTGGCCATGCGTTGGGGTCAGTAGTTGTGCAGGAATTAATTGTATGGGGAAATGGGAAATAGGGAATAAGTTCTGTAGGGACCTTCTATGGAACCTCCCTACCTAGACGTGTCCCTGGCGATATATTGGTCTAACAATTGAGCCACCTTATCGGGGGCGGGTGGTTTTGCTAAAAAGTCATCGGCACCGACCATTTTGGCCCGCATGCGGTCGAGCACTCCGTCACGTCCGGTGAGGATAATAATGGGGGTGTCATAAAATGCATCTGTACGGCGGAGAAACTTACACAGCTCATAGCCGCTGATGTTGGGCATTGTGATGTCTAGAAAAATCAGATCGGGATGATGTTGGGAGAGGGTGGAAATTTGCTCGACGGGTTTGGTCACCGGCAGTACCTCGTAGCCCAGGGGCTGCACCAGTTCTGCCATAACTTTGCTGACTAGCGGACTATCGTCAATGCAGGCAATCAGGCCCTTGGTGTGTCCCTGGGGCGTTCCGGCTAAAGACCGCGGGGCCACATAGGGGGCCGGAATATCTGGAATCTGTTGGAAATCGACCCAGCCTCGATACACCAGCGGCAGCAGCAGCTTGATCACATCGTATAGGGACCGACGGGTCTGGGCTGCGATATCCCAAAGGGTGATGTTGCCCTGCATCCAGCGGGTCAGCCGGTCGTATTTGGCCTCGGCCAGGTGCAGTCGCAGACCCCGTGAGTTAATCACAATGGGGGACAGGTAGGGCAGTTCGTGGGGGAGCAGCGTGGGCAAATGGGCTGTGCCTATGGTTTTCCAATGGTTGTATAGTTGTTGCGATCGCAACAATGCCTGCTGCACCGATAAGAACACCACCTGCTGTGCCACCATGCGATTTGGGTGCCACTGCACATCCGCTGCTGGGTAATCCACCAGGGTGAGCACCACTTCATCCACAATGCTTTTGATAATGGCCTTAGCCTGGTTCAGAGAAATATGCTTGCATTGGATCGCCTGGTTAATAAAGTCTACTTCCCAGTGATCGGCTGGCATACGCATATTGGCAAACCAGCCATTGGTAAACTGCTCGCTGTGGCGGCGCAGGGAGCGATACCACCGCCGGACCGAATGTTGTCCCCCTGTGGCATAGATGAGCCGCCCCGAGTAAAAATAAAGCTTCCACGGGTCACTGGTGGTCGATCTCACCACCAGCTCACCGGTACGACGTTGTTGGGAAAGGGTTAATAGGTACTGGGTTAAGGATTGGGCCTGGGTCAGCATATCACCACACATTAAGGCTTCGGGCGATGCTCTGGAGAGTTGTCAACATCAAGGGTGCCGAGAACAGGCCGGGGTACGCTAGCCCGCTCACCGGTTTGAACTCAAACCGTGAACGTTCTAAACGTTGAATGTTAACGAAGTCCTAGAGCCGTTTATCGATATATAGGGTTGGTCACATTGGTTAGGACACGTTGTGGCCCCCAAAAGCGTTAAGCTACAGCGCCAATGTGACGGGCCAACGCCCTAGTACATCAGGACGTTGGCTGTAAATACAAGCGTTGACATCTAATTGAGCCTGTTTAAGGTCAAACGTTAGGCTCTACTGTGCACCTTGGCATTAGTTTTCCCAGAGTTAGCTCAACACAGCTATTTAGGGGGCCTAGAGGACTGACGCTCGGTTATAGGGATTTGGCTAAGTCTTTGGGGGTGAGGTCTTCGGTGGACGTATCGGTATTAAACTGGCTGATATCGGTGGTGCAGCCGTGCTGTAGTTCCCAGACTTTTAGGGTGATCAGATATTCATAGAAGGCCTGGAGCAGGCACCAGGTAAATCCAGCGCGACCGTCTAGAATACCGCCTAGAAATACGTACATGTAAATAAAGCGCACCAGGGGCCGCAGGGGCAGACGCAGAGACAGGTCCTTAAGGGCGCGGCGGCGTTCGACTTCGGAGTTGCCCAATAACAACGCGCGCCAGTTCACATCGTGGTCCGCTAGCTGTCGGATAGTTTCGGCGGCCTCATCGCTAGAGTAGCGATTGTGTTTTTCAATCCAGCGTTCAAAGCCTTTACTACAGGTGTAGTGGGGATAGGTGGCTTGCAAAAAGCCGGTGGACCCCTGGCACACTTCGCGCTCGGTGTGGCCGTAGTCGTCAAACCACACCTGCTGCTTGTCTAGCAGTCGCAGCTGATAGCGCGGGTACTGGGTACTACGGCGAATCCAGTGATTCATAAACATGACACGCTCAGCGGCATAGTAGCCCACGTGCTGTTGGGACTGGGCGGCGGCTACACATTCGCTAAATAGCTCTGGCGTCATGCGCTCGTCGGCCTCTAGGATGTAAACCCACCTGTGCTGTGTGGGGACGTTGCGCAACATCCAGGTGCGCTGTTTGCCATGGCTTTCGA
>ERZ1740070.840-NODE-840-length-20104-cov-6.333234_pt1 | contig 20104 bp, 19 predicted proteins | sample MGYA00581734_ERZ1740070 | MGnify/ENA primary metagenome ERZ1740070 (study PRJEB43018, sample SAMN04849744) | marine metagenome | isolation source: floating plastic debris | place: Pacific Ocean | collected 2008-09-01 | study: EMG produced TPA metagenomics assembly...
AGCTTACCGCAACACTCTCAGTAACCCTAATTTTTAGTCTTGACGCTGCACTAGATTGCCTGCAATAATTTTATGCCAGATCATACAAATTTGAGATTTCGGTTTTTACCAACGCGGTTTTCTTGGATGGCGATTCATCCTCAGCCTGTTGGAATCATTTACTTTATTGGCGGCGCTTTTTTTGGCTCAATGCCAACTCTATTTTATCGATTTTTATTAAAAAGTCTCTTCGTAAACGGGTATACCGTTGTTGCCCTACCCTTTAGGTTTTCGTTTCGTCACTGGTCGGTTGCCCTAAGCCTGGCTGAGAACCAAAATGAAATTCGTCAAGCTCTTTTAGAAGAAGCCAAAAAACAAGGATTTGATACAACGCTTTACCAAGAAACGTTAGAAAATCCTCAAGACATTAGAGAATACTGGATAGGCCACAGTTTAGGCTGTAAATACATCGCCCTGTTAGAGCTATTGACCGATTTTGAGATATTTGAACAACAAACAGGATTATTTACTTGCTTGGGAGAACAGCAGGCTCAGAAAATTGATTGCATGATTGATAAATCTAATCTACATTCTGTTTCACTTTATAATCAACCTTCCATTTTGCTAGACCCTGTTATCTCAGACTTAGATAATGCTGTCCCCATCAAGGCCCTACAGCGTCTGCTATCAAGACTTATTAAAGTAAATCCTTCTCGTGATGAAACGTTCTGCCTAATAGACAAGTCTCGTTTGTTTACATTGACCTCTATCCTTTCATTTAACAGTCAGTTAGCCGAGACTTCTGTAACCAGGCTAAAGCATCTCCTAGCCCAGCGTTTGCTTGGTTACCAGCCTATACCTGTTAACCCTTCATGGTTGGGCAAACACCTAGCTGTACTTGGGGTAAACCGTGGACAATCAGGCATTATTGAAGCCATTATGGAGCAGTTAGCCAAAAGTCGATACCGCCTTAGCGGGTAAGATCAAGTCGCTGATATCCTGGATGTTGTGAGATTATTGTGACAAAATCTGTACCCACTGAGAATCTTTGAGGGTTATCTATCAGCTTGAAAGAGAGTAAAACTCCACATAAAATTCTACAGGGCCGCAAAGCTCTACGCAGTAGAAAATCTTCGGTTCAACAATGCCAGAAAAATCTGGAGTCAGCCGATGCTCTTCTGGAGTCTCGGTGAGAATTTTATAGCCTAGCTGACCCGATATCACCCAGATTTTGGCCCAGCTGCCTGCTTTAGTGGTGTGACGATTGAGCAGCGCAGGCGGCACTGTATCTTGATTAAACACCGCAGTTTGTGGTGAGTAGAATTAAGTAGTAGATGAAGGAAACTACAGGCCATGAAAATCTCTGTCATTGGCATTGGTAAGGTAGGTTCAACCGTTAGCTTTGTTTTGGCAAAAGACGGTTTAGCATCAGAATTAGTCCTGTATAATCGCACCAAAGAAATTGCCCAAGCTGAAGCCATTGATATTCAGCAAGCTATAGCCCTTACTCCCTACCGGCTTGTGGTTCGAGATGGCGATCTAGAAGATACCGCTCACTCAGACATTATCGTTATTTCAGCCAGTGCATCCATGCCAAAAAACATGGGAAACCGCAATGAATTGTTTTCGCAGAATACCCAGATCATGCATCAGCTGATTCCACCGCTGATGCAATTTAGTCCGAATGCTATTGTGGTTAATGTTAGCAATCCTGTCGACGCTTTAACCTACCAAATATTACAAATCGCACGCCAACAGTCTGAGTATATTAGCTGGCAACGGGTAATTGGCACCGGTACCCTCATTGACTCAGCACGATTTCGCGACCTATTATCGGCTCAATTAGGTATCCACCCCATAGATATCAACGCCTATATTTTAGGAGAACATGGTGATAGCCAGTTTGCAGCCCTCAGTTCAGCCACAAGCGGTGGTGCATTAATTGATGCCAATCCTCTGCGTCAGCAGATGGTAGAAGATGCTAAGAAATCCGCATGGACAATCTTTAAAGCTAAAGGATATACCAACTACACGGTATCTCTAGCCGCAGAAATGATTGTTCGCAGTATTGTTGAAGATCTGAGGTATACCCTACCGGTAACCGTATTGATCGATGGCTACTGTGATGTATACAACTGCTGCCTCAGTGTTCCTTGTGTGATTGGTCGACAAGGTGTTCACTGCCGCCTAGAAACTCAACTTAATTCAGAAGAAGTACTAGCATTCCAAAACTGTGCCCATGTAGTACAACAACAAATCCAGTCCTAGCAAGCGCAGCATTTTCTTAAATACCTATCATTGGACGCAATCAGTAAGCGATTGGGAACAATTGGCTCCCATCTACACGCAATCGTCACGGGTTTGATGCGATCGCAATAATATCGTCCCAGTGAGACCAAAGAAAGAAATGCCCCTCTTGAGGATAGCTATGGAGCTGACTGTTGGGCAGATGACGGTGTTTATAAACGGCAAAACTATAGGGGGCAGAAATGTCTTCGACACCATGAATAATGTCAATCGACATAGAAATCTCTTCTAGATTAAACCCCCAGTCTTGATAGCGCAACAGCGCGTCATAGGCGGGCCCTTCACCCCCTTGGGCAAACGATTCTCGTACAGTTCGTGCTAAAAAATTAGCGACCTCTGGTGTTGATAACAGAGCAGAGTCAGCCTCACAAAAGTAATTGGCCCCATTTAACAGCCCAATAAACATGGCCGAGGGCAACATCTTGGCAGATAGCCCCAGCAGGGTAAAGGGAATTTGAAACAGTCGCGGGACACGGTGAACTGGCTGCGCCTGGGAAGAGGGAATACAGCGCTCAGCAAAAAAACGGTCGATGGCGGTCATTTGCGATCGCAATTCAGCAACACTGACCGGTGCCCACCCTCCCAGATCTAAAGCAAATGTAAGTCGGTCTGGGATAGCATAAGCACAGCTCAGCACCGTGGTACCCCCACCAGAGTGGCCCATCACCCCAAAGGTTTTCCATCCCAGACTGTCTGCCAGCTCACAAATATCATCGACATAGTCCAGCAGGCCATAGGGCTGAAAGTCAGATCGCCCCATACCAGGGCGGTCGGGTGCAACAATCTGCCAGCCATGGGCTTGGGCAGCGGCTTGCGCCGACAGACTGTCTAACCTAGAACCAGGAGATCCATGGAAAAAGAACACAGGCTGCCCCTGCGGATCACCAACACATTGATAAGCCAGCCGACGCCCGTCCGATAGTGTAAAACTCTGAGGCTCAGCCGTCGAAGAAGGAAGATGTAAACCATCCATGGCATCTGCTTTAGCTAGAACAGATTCAGTATACTTAAAACGCTTTTGACTCAACTATGTCTACCGTACGGAGCCAGGTAAGCCCGTTAAACAACCCCAATTTCCTAAGCGAACCAGGCTTTGGTCTACCAATATATCCGATATACATAGAGTAAAATCAAGTGTTTTTTATCACTCCAGAGAGTTTTATCTATTCTTACTATTCGCAATATGAGGGCATATAAAACAGCATTAACCCTAAATAGGGCTCCTATAATGGCGGTTATACCCCCATATCGCACCGGCCAGGTATGCATAATCATCACGCCAATACCGTCTTACAGGATGAAGTCGACTATTCGACCGATGCTCCCATCGTGAATAGCGTTCAGCTTAATCGATTAGTTAACAGCATCTATGAAGATCTGCGCCCCAGGGTCAGTCTTGAAAGTGTTAGACCCCACGATCCAGTTAAGGTGCACTACGTTCCTTATCCCTGGCAAGTGCTAGGGACTGGCAATTATGCAGCGGTGTTTGCCCATCCTCAATACCCTGATCTGGTGGTTAAACTCTATGCCCCCAATCGCCCTGGGTTTGAAGATGAGGTAGAAGTCTATCGCAGAATTGGCGCCCACCCTGCATTCTCTCAATGCTTTTATGCCCAAGACAATTTTTTAGTGCTTAAACGGCTACAGGGTATTACCTTGTACAACTGCTTACACAAGGGTCTACACATCCCTAAGCAGGTAGTTCTAGATATTGATCGAGCGTTAGACTACGCTCGCAGTCGAGGCTTACGCCCCCATGATGTCCATGGCAAAAATGTCATGATGCAACAAGGTCGAGGCTTAGTTGTTGATATTTCAGACTTTCTGAGAGAAGGGTCTGGCTCGGCCTGGGACGATCTAAAAAAGTTTTACTACTGGGTCTATCGCCCTTTTCTCGCCCCTCTAAAGGTTCGTCTTCCTCTACCTTTATTGGATGCTAGTCGAGGGGTTTATCGATTTCTACGTGTTTTGCTAAAGCGCAAAGCTTAGGAGATTGTCGATAAAATACTTTGTGTAGTGTCCTCTCTTTACGTGGCTCCTGTATGCACTTTACAGATATATTTTGCCGACCGATGGTAGTTACGTTTCCCCTATGTGCCATAGGGGAAACGACCGAGAAATGTTTGTTCCCTTAGCGCATTGGTCAAGAATCCTTCCCTAACGGTTTCCCTTTATAAGAGGAACCACATGAGAAAGATGAGATGTGCTCCGAGGCGGCAGACTGGTTTGTTGTCCAAAAACAACACTTGCCAAGATAATCACGATACCTAGCAGTTGAGTGGGGGTAAATGTTTGGTTTAGCCAGACAAAACCAATGATTGTGGCCACCACAGGGCTCATCAATCCTAAATATGAAACGGCTGAGACTTGAAGCTTGTCAATACCTCTAAACCAAAGGATATAAGCTAGCCCGGTACCAATCACACCCAGGTAAATAAGACCCTGGATATTGGTTCTAGAAAGATGGGTAAATGGGCCTTCAATCAGTAGGGCAACGGGCAGTAACATAGCTCCGCCAATCGCCAACTGCCAGGCAGTAAACACAAGTAATGAAACGGGTCGCTTCCACCGTTTGACAAGCACGGTGCCCAACCCCATTGATGCTGCTCCACCAAGGGCGGCTATGATGCCAAGACTATCCAACTTGGCACTGGGGCTAAGGACAAGCAGACCGACACCAACAAAACCTGCGATCGCAACCCAAATAGATGTTTTACTAGGACGCTGCTGCAATAGCAACCACGAAAACATCACCACTAATAAAGGCTGAATCGCCCCAGCTGTAGCAGCAACACCGCCAGGTAGCCGGTAAGCAGCGACAAATAGCAAAGCCTGAAAAATGCCTATATTCAAACCACCAAGAATTAACATCCGCCACCACCAAATTCCTTGAGGCAGCTTCCTAAGAGCCACCGTTAGCAGCAGCCCAACAGGGAGAGCCCGCAACGATGCCACCAATAGAGGATGACCTGCGGGCAAAAACTCTGTAGCGACAATATAGGTAGTGCCCCAAGCCATCGGGGCTAGGGCAGTGAGCAATACATTGAAAGAGCGCGATAGCTGCATCGATTTGCCTCGACCTCAAGATACTTGACTTTAAGATTCTAACATATTTATCTTGATATCAAGATGCTTTATATTGAGAAAAGCAGGCGCATGGCTACCGACCCCGTCGATAAAATCCTGGACCAATGGCATCGAGAGCGTCCCGACCTTGATGTTTCGCCCATGGGGGTAAAGCAATTGAAGCCATTGGGGAGAATAAACATCGTCTGCTCAGTGCGGCTGGGTCATTGGATCGAGAGACCTTAGACCGGCTATTGCGAGAACTCTTGCTGTCGTTTGAAACTTAATAAGGGTGGATGGCAGAGCAAAGGCTCGGAAACAATATTCTCTGACTAATCGACCAAGCCAGATTGCGAGGTGTTGTTGTCGCATTTATTCAATACCGACAACATGGAAAACCCATATTTTGGATTTTGGAAACGATAATGCCAACACATCATGAAACTTAAGTACACGATTCTCTATGTTGACGATGTCTCGAAAACATTGAACTTTTACGAGCAATCATTTGGATTTCAAACAAAAATGTTGCATGGAAGTGGTGATTACGGCGAACTCGATACTGGTGAGACAACACTCGCATTTTCATCATTGAAACTAATGTCTGATTTAGGAAAAAATCCTATAAAGGCAGACCCTTCAGCACCTGTTTTCGAAATTGCATTTGAAACTCAGGAAGTCAAAAAATGGCTGGACCAGGCAATAAAATTTGGTGCCGTATTGGTTCAAGATATACGAAAGGAAACATGGGGGCAAACTACATCCTATGTATCTGACCCAAATAGATTTCTAATAGAAATCTGCTCACCAGTAAAACAACAATAAGTACTATCCGTACCCAGGTTCAAAAAGCAACGCCCGTATTTCGTCATCTGTTTTAATTTGATTGGGTGTTATGTTGAACCACTTTTTCATTTCTCGAGTCATATGAGCTTGATCAGAAAATCCAAAGGCGAATGCAGCGTCGCTTAAACTATCATAATCACCTAATGACCTACCGGTTCTGCGAATTCGAGCCAAGGACAACCAGAAGTGTGGCGAACGTTGCGTCCCTGATTTCACAACGCGCTGCAAACTGCGAACCGATATTCCCAAGTCCTTAGCAGCGCAGCGCACCGTCAATATGCCTGATGCAAGACAATCCAACGCAACTGTCAGTTGCTCATCTCTAACACAGAATTCATCTATTTGATCTGAACCAAAGAGAGCAGCAGGATTCTTATTATGTAGCCAACTTACTAAATCAGTAAGTCGTATTTCAACACCAGGCTGAAGCCGTACCCCCTTCATGCGTTCACCAGCTGAAACTGTAACCGTATAGGCTGAACGACTGAGGTCTGATATAAACCAAGCACAGCCCTCATCTAGAGACTCTTGAATGATGAAATCACGGCAGCCATCCGGAATAACGCGCGTCTCACAAAATACTTGAGACTCGAAGGCCCATTCAGTAAGTGCAGCATCTGCAACAGATGCTTTTGAAGCGTAAATATATGTCTCCATCTTACGTCAAACTTATAGCAAAATGAGTGAAGCTCAAGGTATGCAAGGCTTTATAAATTGGCAGGAGTCAGTGGTTGAACCGAAACCTGTCGTTAACCATGTGCGGTTTGCCATACCATACCAAAATCAACACATAATGCGTAAAATGCCCTCTAACTACTAATCGTTTGCACTGCTCTTAATTGTTCCATCTGCTATGGTTGCTTGCTAGCACGGAATATAGGATATCGACGTTGAATTGAACTATTGAGAAGATCTAACTCTCTCATCGATCAACGAATCCACTGGACAAAGATAATGAAACTGTTATCAATAGCAACAGCTACGATCTCAACTATTTTCATATCACTTGGCCCTACGCAAGCTGAAAATACTCGCGTTTGCTTTGAAGTCCCTGACGACCAGGAAGGCTCCTTCCCAGTATCCGCCGGAGAGAGATTTGATCTAGAACTATCCCCATCCTATATCGACGGAGAAAATCCAGATCATCGTGTTAATATCCGAACTGGCCCCGGTACGGAATACTCCACAAAGGGTATCTATGGCTTGGTTAGCGAGGATGTAACATCTATTGGGTTTGGATACGACCTCAATTGCCAACTCTGGTTTAAGGTGCGTTTCCCTATATCTCAACACGAAGGTTGGATTCACAGTGATTATGTAGAAGCCTACTATCCCAGTGGACTGTTTGACTAAGCCAATGCGGGCTGCGTGTTACTAAATAGGTAAATGTCTCTTAAGAGAGTTAAGAGCGATCGCGCTCTAGATCGTAAATTGCCTTTTCCCAATACCAATCTTCCGGTCTGCCAGGATGTTTCAGTTTCAGATGTTTGACCAGACCTGCCGCAATTTTTCGATCATCGCCCACTAACCGCAAAAGCTTTTTTTGAACCGTCCGACTGGGCGTACCCACTTCAATATCTGGACAGACCATTCTCTCGACCGACATCACCTCATACGCCCAAGTCCGTTTAGCAGCGGTTTGTAGAGCTGTTTGGAGTGTTTGAACAGTCTGTTGCATCTGCTTCGCCATTTTCGGGTTAGCCCGTTGGGAAAACAACACTGCGGCTTGTTGACAATCCTCAATGGCTCCGCGTAAATTACCAAAGTTTGCCTTCACTTGTCCTCGACTCGCGTAGGCCCAAGCATCTAGCGGATCAATTTCTAATGCCCAATTGAGATCCTCCATTGCGCCTTGATAGTTTTTCTGTTTCGCTTTTTGTACAGCTTGTCTGAGAAATTCATGGAGATCGATCAGAGGACGTATTGGAGGCGCAGCCTGGAAATATCCCAACTTGAACTGGGCCGACCCTCGTTGGTAATAGGCATCAGCGAAATCAGGCTGGTCTTGCAATGTCTGATTGAAAAGTGCGATCGCACCCTCGTAGTCCTTTTCGCTAGCTTTGGCGATAGCTGCTTGATAAGAAGCTGGAGTCATTCAACAAAGAGACCTATCGTTAGTCTTCAAACTGTTCTGTTATTTCTGGGCGAACCGTTAAAACAGGTTCAGGTTGTTCTTCATCCAGCCGTTGAATTTCTTCTTCAAGCCGGGCAATTCCTTCTTCAAAGAAACGCTGAGAGCTGCTGGGGTAGGCCAGAGCGGCTTCCACCTCTGGTGGAATAGCGGGCACCGTAGCAGGCATAGTGGGGGTTGGGGCTGTCTGAGCAGCTGCCAAGGTAGTCCATCCTAAAGTAGTGGTGGTCAAGACAGACAGTATTAAAGACAGACTAGAGCACCGTTTCATAGAACCCTCTTCCCAAATTTATATTGGGGTTTGGCCGTACTTGGGATTGTTATTGACTCCCATCTCTATTTTAGAAAATTCTTAGCAAGGTTGTGGAGGGGTGTTCAAGGCATTGATCTACACAGGAGCATTCACTATTCTCTCTTGGTAAGAAATAACTTTTGTAAACGATTGCTAACGTATTACCTCTGACTGCTGACATGCGACTTACATAGGTAGGTAAGTTAATAACAGGTTTCATCGCAGAACCATGCGAATATTGCTGGTAGACGATGATGAAGCGCTAATGGAAACATTGGCCAATCACCTAATTCATCAACGCTATGCCGTGGATATTACCACCAGTGGCCAAAGTGCCCAGGAATATCTCGACATGTTTAGTTATGACTTGGTGGTGCTCGATCTTAATCTGCCTGACGGCAGTGGTATTGAGTTTTGCAAGGTATTTCGTAAGACCGGGTATGAGCAGCCAATTTTGATGCTGTCGGCAACTAAAGCCGCCGCGCAAAAGGTCAAAGCGCTAGATGCGGGGGCTGATGATTATGTTGTTAAACCCTTTAACCTAGATGAACTAGATGCCCGCATCCGGGCATTGCTGCGGCGTGAACAGGTGGGGCTGCCCACCGTACTGCAGCTGGGGGGAATTTATTTGGACCCAAGCACCTGTGAAACGGCCTATAACGATCAGCCGGTCCATCTCACTCCAAAAGAATTCGCACTGCTGGAGTTGTTTTTGCGACGTCCTAACCGGGTCTATAGCTTAGATGCCATCATTGATGACCTGTGGGCCTTTGAAAACCCACCCAGTGAAGATGCGGTACGCACCCATATTAAAGGGCTACGCCAAAAGTTAGGGTCGGCGGGAGCCCCTAAAAGTTTAATTAAAACGGTCTATGGATTAGGGTATCGGTTGAATGTAAGCGAGCCCCCCGTCGCTCAGGCATCGTCAACAACGGTAGCTGTGGAGCAAGCCTGGAAAAAATATCAGGGGGTGATGCAGGATCGGGTCGATATTTTAGAACGCGCTGCGATCGCAATCGAACAGGGCACCCTGGGCAGCGAGCTATGTCAGACCAGTCAAATGACGGCCCACAGCCTGAGCGGTGCTTTGGGTAGTTTTGGCTTTCCCATGGGCTCCACCCTGGCTCAGCGGCTAGAAAAGCTACTGCAAACTATCCCCGCAACTGATATTCCAGCTGCTCAGTTTAATCATCTGGTGCAGCAGCTCCGCTACGAGATTAGTGACACTACCGTAGATCCCACAGCTGCCACTCCCCTTTTATTGCTGATCAGCCCAGATAGCGATCTCGTTCATCAGCTCAGTCTAGAAGCCGCACAACATTCTCTGCGGGTGCGACAGGCCAGCAACATAATCGATGCCCAGCAGCTGTTGCGACAGCTTAGCCCGCAGTTGGTTATTTTTGATATCGCCTCATCACTGCCAAACAATCAGGTCTCTCAAACAGTATTAGACACCATTGCTCGCTTTACCCAGCAATTTAGCGGTCCCTTTATAGTGTTGTCGTCACGGCTACCTGTTCAAACCCGACTGCAGCTAGTGCAGCAAGGAGCCAATCAGCTATTAAATCGCACTCGCTCATCCCGACAGCTAATAGCGGAAGTGCTCAAGGTGATGCGAATTGCCTCCACCCCTGCCAAAATTATTATTGTTGACGACGACCCACAGAGTCTTCACCAGTTGCAAAGTAACTTAGCTGCCTGGAATTTTGACATTACAGCGTTGACCAGCAGCCATCAACTTTGGCAAACCCTAGAACAAGTACAGCCAGATGCCATCGTATTAGATGTCACCATGCCCGATATGGATGGGTTTGAAATCTGTCAGGTATTACGAGCTGAACCGCAATGGCGCAATCTCCCCATCCTATTTTTAACTGCTCACAAAGAAGACACCCTACGAGAAAACGCATTTCAGTTTGGTGGCGATGATTTTATTGACAAATCAGTAGCCCCATCCGAACTGGCCATTCGCATTCTCAATCAGATTCATCATGCTTAGTGCTCTCCCAGGCTCATACTAAGCTAGGACCTAGGCTATACCAAGCTGGGAGGGTAATAGCCTAACCCTTCAACAAAGCGACTACAAAACTCATGGAGTTCTGTCGGATCGGGCAGACCGTGGGAGACCACGACTACCTGATTTTCGTTCATCACCTGGGTGGGTGTCTGACCTTGATCCAACGCCTGAAGAGTGGTGAGTACCTGCGCAGATGCCCGATGGGGCATACCGTTTTCTTTCAGATAAGCAGTCAAATTGCCCTCAGCAGCGCCATCTAGAGGATGTTTGAGCTTTAAGCGCATAACCCAGCGATCCACTAGATAGATCACCGTCAAAGACCCTAACGGCAGACCAACCATATTGGATAATCGGTCCATCACCCTCAAGACTAGACTTACATTTGCGAAACTGTAGAGATATTGCATTGCCATTGCCTCCTAACTTCTATACCCTACGGGACAAATCTGAAGAAAGTGTGAGGAAACCTCAGGTTTTCTAAGTTTCTCGGATATGAATTTCTGGGCTGATATGTAACGGCGTGTAACGAACTAGGTCCAGGCGATGGTCTTAGAGACCAGGATCGCTAGGATAGATTTACCTTCTCTGACAAAATTTGAGGCGGTGGACGTTGTCTATGGTCAGCTCAGAGCATCATCCAGCTAATCCACCAGCGCTTAGGCAACCATTGGAGCCGTTCTTTGCGATCGCACCCAGCCTGCTGTGTATTACCAGCACTGACGGTTCTTTTGAACAGCTAAATCCTCAATTTTCAAAGACACTGGGCTACACCTTACCGACACTAGTCGCCCAAACATTTATCGACTTTGTCCATCCAGACGACTGCGAAGCAACCCAGCTCGCCTGGGAAAAACTGATTGAAACCGGTCATACTCACTCCTTTGAAACCCGTTATCGCTGTATCGACGGCGGCTATCGACACCTAGTCTGGGCGATTACCTTCAGTCAAAATCTTATCTATGCTGCGGCCAACGATATCACCGATCAACGCCAGACCGAGCAGACCCTGTTGCAAGAGCGTGACTTTTCTCAGTCTATTTTAGACACCATCAACAATTTCAATGAACATCCCGAATCAGCTACACCGTCCCAATATAGCCAACAAACCTTAGAAAACATCTTTGACTTGGCTGGCGAAGCCATTATCTGTATTGACCAGACCCAGCACATTCAGATGTTTAACCAGGCCGCTGAACAAATCTTTGGCTATACCACCGCTGAAGCCATTGGCCAACATTTAGACCTGCTACTCCCCGACGCACTTAGAGCCATTCATCGAAAACACGTAACAGCATTTAGCAAGTCCTCGCGCCCTTCCAAACGCATGGGAGAACGTCAAAGACAGGTAAGTGGCTGCCGCAAAAATGGCGAAACTTTTCCAGCAGAAGCCTCGATCTCTAGAAGTAAAACAAAAGACGGTATTTGGTTTACCGTCATGCTTCAAGATATTACCGAGCGGGTCCAGGCCGAAGCCGCCATTCGTCGTAGTGAAGAACGCTTACGCACCACCACCAATGCACTACCGGTCCTAATCGCCTATATCGATGCCGATGAACGCTATCGGTTTAACAACCGCGCCTATGAAGACTGGCTGGGGGTACCCTACAGAACCTTAGAAGGGAAGTCTCTGTCGACAGCCCTTGGTGCCGATGTTTACAACACAATTCAGCCCTACTTACATCAGGCCCTAGCCGGTCAGAGTGTCACATTTGAAGTGGAATTGCCCAACAGTGAGCGCCCCTACCGTTGGGTTAGCGTCAGCTATCAGCCCGATATCCATGAAAGTAAAGTAAGAGGATGTTTTGCCCTGACCCAAGATATCAGCGATCATAAAGCCGCCGATCAGCTAAAAGATGAGTTTGTTTCGGTTGTTAGCCACGAGCTACGCACCCCCCTCACATCCATTCATGGTGCCCTTAAACTATTAACTACCGGGAAGTTAGGACAGCTAGAACCCCAGGGTCAAGAACTATTAGAAATTGCCCTTAACAATACCGAGAGACTGACCCGGCTAATTAATGATGTGCTTGATCTAGAGCGCATCGAATCTGGCCGCATCAAAATGATCAAAGTGCGCTGTCAGGTAGCCGACGTATTACACCAGGCCGCTCAGGCCATGACGCCCATGGCCCAAATCCACGGGGTTAAGCTCCAAGTAGTCCCCACCGATACGTACATTTATGCCGACCCAGACCATATAGAACAAACCCTCACAAATCTTCTCAGTAACGCCATTAAGTTTTCACCTCACGGAGAAACCGTATTGCTTAGAGCAATCGAACAATCGCGCCAGGTATTGTTTAAGGTAATTGATCACGGTCGAGGCATTCCTGAAGACAAATTAGAAACCATTTTTGAACGCTTTCAGCAGGTCGATGCATCCGACACCCGCATACATGGTGGCACGGGGCTTGGGTTAGCCATCTGTCGTGAAATTGTTCAATACCATGACGGACGTATCTGGGTAACCAGCATCCACGGTCAAGGCAGTACTTTCTGTTTTACGTTACCCAAAACCTCTACCCAGGAAGACGCATCATGACCAAACGCAAAATCTTACTCATTGATGATGAAACCGACATTCAAACTGTTGCCAAAATTGGCCTCACGCTAAATACTGATTGGTCAGTAATTACCGCCAGCTCTGGCGAAGCCGGTTTAGAGATGGCCATTGCCACTGCACCCGATGCCATTTTGCTAGATGTGGCAATGCCCGGCATGGATGGCTTAGCCACAATCTCAGCTCTTCAGAAGAATACGACAACTGCCAAGATTCCTGTTGTTTTTTTAACCGCCAAAGCCCAGGCCTCAGACCGACGTCGGCTATATGAGGCCGGTGCTTCTGGGGTAATTACAAAGCCCTTTGACCCCATAACCCTATCAAGTCAGCTAGCTGGCTTTTTATCGTGGACAATTTAGGTGGCTACTCAATTACATGATGGTCAGCGCAATACTAGCTTAGAATCGTAAAAGTCACTCAGCAGCCAAGAGGTCACGTTTGATGGTACAGGCAAAACCTAAGCTCCGAACCTTTGATGACTACCTTGCCTACACCAATGGCACAGAGATCCGCTATGAGCTGACCAATGGAGAGTTAATCGAAATGCCGCCAGAGTCGGATGACAACCTCTATCGAGCTATGAAGCTCTATGAAGCTCTCAAGGCATTGGTTGGAATGCGTCAGATTCGTCTGCAGGGGTTAGCCTTAGCGATGCCAGGCCAGCCTAAAAATCGATATCCTGATCTAACGGTATTACGACCAGAGCATCCTGATCTCATGAGAGAACTGGGACAGGCCGCGATCACTTTAGATATGGAGCCACCCATGCTGGTGGTTGAGGTGGTAAGCCCTGGTGCAGAGAATCATCGAAGAGACTATGTCGACAAGCGTAATCAATATGAGTGGAGAGGGATTTTAGAGTATTGGATTGTGGACCCGGTGAAGCGACAGGTGACAGTGCTGTCGCTGTCTGAGAATGGCTATGGGGAGGCTGTTTTTATTGAGAATGAGATAGTCGTGTCTCCGACATTTAGAGGTTGGAAGTTAACGGCAGCTGAGATGTTTTCGGTTTGATATTAATCAGTCAACAGCTCCAGGTGACATCGTGCAACATTTATTCAGCGTATAGCCAATTGCCTTAGCCACAAATCTGTCTTGCCAGTCGCCAATGCTGCCCACTCCAGCGAGAAAGGTGACTAGCTGAGACAGCTGTCCAGTCAACGAATAAGAAAGGCTCATGATTAAATGGATAACGCGCCTTACAGCTGTTGTTAGCCTACTTTTTCTGCTTACCCTATCAGCTGGCTTTGGTTATGAACAATGGTCTCGCTATAGAGCCTCACAAATCCAACCGCCCGGCAAACTTATCAACGTTAACGGCAAACTATCTCATCTCTACTGTACTGGTACCGGTAGCCCAACCGTCATCCTAGAAGCAGGGCTAAATGAAGGTGGTGCCCTCACATGGGAAGCTGCACGCCCAGCCATCGAACAGCTAACCCGCGTATGCGCCTATGACCAGGCTGGCATCATGTGGAGTGAACGTCGCGAACGCCCCAGGGATGCCAACCATATTGCCAAAGACCTGCATGACCTATTGATTGCTGCCAATGAATCTCCCCCGTACATCATGGTAGGTCACTCAGCAGGTGGGCCAATGATTCGCGTCTTTACCCAACAATTTAGCAACGACGTTGCCGGTCTTGTCCTGGTAGATTCATCCCATCCAGAACAAAACCAACGCTTCCCTAAAGAAATACTAGAGGCTACGCCCTTCGCGCCATCGCTGTTGATTAGAACCATTTCAGCCTTTGGCCTTCTACGGCTAGAGTCTCCCGACCCTCCCAAAGAGCTGCCCCCACAGATAGGTAAAACAATCCGTGCCTATCTGCCTCAGAGTATGACAGGCATCACCGATGAAATTGAAGCGCTAGATAGCACCTTTGTCCAAGCAAACCAGACAGGACCATTTGGGGATATGCCCATAGTTGTTTTGACAGCCGGACGCTTTGCTGACGAGTTACCCTGGCAGCTGGATGCGGAGACGCTAGCTAACTTCCGAGCTGTATGGTCAAAATTGTGGCCCGAATTACAGGCTGAACTAACACAGTTATCGACCAATACAGACCAACGAATTATCTCAAACTCGTCGCACAATATTCCCTTAGAAGCACCAGAAGCCGTTGCCCAAGCGGTCAATGACGTTGTTACTGCTCAGCGTAATACAATGGACCTAGAAATAAGTCAGCAGCGGTACAACCATGGAAAAACTAGAAGACTATCTGTCGATTCTTAAAGCTGGTCAAACAACAACTGAAAAAGCACTGCAGCTGTTTGATTCTCTAGAATCGATAAATTTAGAGTTTATGATAGGGCGTTGGCAAGGCTCTGGACTACACACAGCTCACCCGATGGATGGCTTACTAGAAACGTCTGATTGGTATGGAAAAGAATTTATCGATCCTGAGACAGTACATCCCTTATTGTTTTTAGATGATCAAGAAAATATCATTAAAGTTGCTCCCAATGCTATAGGGATGGAATGGGCCTTAAAGTCTCCCATTCTCAAGAATGACTTTATGAAACCGTTTCTGAGTATGACTAATTCTCTATTAAAAACAGAAAAGAGCCAGGCTAGACTACGCATGATGGAATATCGTGACAAAGTTAGCGCCACGATGATCTACGATTACCTGCCTATCAATGATGCGTTTCGAAAAGTAGATAACAATACCGTACTGGGCGTAATGGACTTAAAAGACCTATCCCAACCGTTCTTTTTTGTGCTCAAACGATGTTTGGAGAAATAGGTTAATGAAATTTGCTGACACATGGCACATTGAATACTCTCTGTCAGCGGACCTTGAGCGTAGTCAAAAGGTCCGCTTGGCAATTAGCTAGGCTAAATTTAGATCGTCTAGAAATGACAGTGGACGGCTCATGTTGGTGGCAAAACCTAGAATATTGCGATCGCAATGCTGATAAACCACCTCGTCATTAGCAATCACATAGGTGGCCCCCCGTTGAGTAATGTGGCGAACATCAGGCACGTAGGTGGACCACTTACCCAGCACCTCGGCCATATTTCGTAAACGCAGGGTGGCTAATTCAAAGGGGCGCTGAAACCCTTTACCTCCAGCCCGTTTGAAAAACTCTCCCTTAATCGGCGGCAGCGGTGTTGCCTGCACCACTTCGTCATCATCGATCAGCTGAGGCGCATTGCGATCGCCCAAATATCCACGAAATACTTCCGTTAAAGTGCCAGGGCTACCGATGCCGGCACACATCAGTAACAGATTTAACCAGGCATTTTGACGCTGATTAAACCCAGGGACTGACAGGGTAAGCCCCGGATAAAGCCCCAGCTGTTTGTGTAGCGCCCCATCTGGATCTAGCAGCAGCGACTCTTTAGGAAAACCAGTGTAGTCACAAAAGGCTCTGCCAGCGGTGCGATCGCCAATGCCCACCGCCCGCACCGTTAATCCCTTAGCCGTTAGTTCATCGCTGCCTCGCTGCAGCCACCAGGCATATTCCAAACTGTCAAAGTCTCCTAGCTGAGGCCACACCAGCACCAGCTGTTTTGTAGCGCCCGCTACTAAAACAGTGTTTTCGCCATCGCTTACACGCTGTCGTCGAGTTTGGCTCAAAACCTGATAAACGGCTGATTTATTTTCATTTTCTAATAATGTATTTACAGCCATTTTAACTTTTTCTCCAACATAGCTGATCAACCGTACGATCCAGCGAAGACTGGTATAGCCTTAACCAGTAGGTCCGGACATCTTGAAACCATATTAAATTCTACAATAATCATAAATTTACCGGACGTTGCATTTGCCCATTGGTTATTCAACTGTCTGCGCCTACTCATACCTCTGATGGATAAAAACCTGGAAAACTATCAGCAGCGCATTGCTGAACTAGAGGCGGCTAACCAAACGCTCCAGGCTCAGCTGGATCAGGCTGCAAAGGTAAATCAGCAGGCCACTCAGGAACTACAGCGACTGCAGACTCAGCCATCTGCAGAGATGCTGCATGTGGTGCTTAACAACATGCCAGAGGCGGCATTCTGGAAAGACCGTAATTCTACGTATCTTGGCTGTAATAAACAGTTTAGTAAAGCGGCAGGGTTGGCCTCTCCAGAAGAGATTATTGGCAAAACTGATTTTGATTTGCCTTGGACACTGGAGGAAACAAAGTGGTTTCGGGGCTGGGACCGCCGGGTAATGGAGTCGGATACTCCAGAGTTGGGGATTGTCGAGCTGCAAAGTCAGGCGGATGGAAAATATTGGTTAGAGACCAATAAAATTCCACTGCATGATTCCCAGGGCACTGTGATCGGTGTTTTGGGAACGTTTATGGAAATTACAGCGCGTGTAGATGCTGAAAATCAGCTAAAGCAGCTCAATGAAGATTTAGAACAGCGTGTGGAGCAGCGCACTCAAGAATTACAAACCAGTCAGAGCCGTTTACAACGGCTGGCGGATAATTTACCGGGGTTAATCTTTCAATTTCACCTAGACGCTGACGGTAGCCGATCATTCCCCTATGTGTCTGAGGGCTGTCGCGATATCTACGGACTGGAGCCAAGTAATTTTTTACGCTGTTTTGACCTGGTTCATGAATGCGATCGCGATGCGTTAGAGCAGGCATTCCAGGTCTCTGCCCTGACACTATCGGGGATTCAGCACGAACATCGGATCATTACCCCCAGCGGTCAGCTCAAGTGGGTACAAACCATTGCTAAGCCCGAGCACAAAACAGACGATTCGATTTTGTGGGACGGGTTAATTATTGAAATTAGCGATCGCAAACAAGCCGAAAAAGAACAGCGACGGCTGCTCTCTATTCTTGAAGCCACCCCTGATATTGTTGGCATTTGTGATGCCCAGGGTAACCACCTCTACCTCAACCAGGCTGGGCACACACTCTTAGAAATCGCCCCAGAGAATTTGCACCAGGTGAGTATTCAATCCTGTCATCCACCCAAAACACTCCAAAACATCGAGTCCCAAGCCATCCCAACGGCCATTCAAACCGGTATGTGGCAAGGAGAGTCCTATTTACGTAGCCAGAGCGGGCAAGATTTTCCAGTTTCCCAAGTCATTTTGGCCCATCGAGATGAGGATGGCAATCTCGAATTCTTGTCGTCAGTAATGCGAGATATTAGCGCTCTTAAAGCCGCAGAACAGGCCGTCCAGGAAAGTGAAGTTAAGTACCAGCAAATTCTTGACTCGATTACTGATATGGTGCTTGTGAAACGTGAGAACTCTCACATTGTCTGGGCCAATCAGGCATTTCGAGACTATTACGGTATGAACAATGAGGCGCTTCAAGATCTGATTGATGCTGATTTTAATAATCCCGACTACACACAGCAGTATATTCATGACGATACCCGTGTGTTTACCTCAGGAGACTGTCTTGAAGTGGAAGAGCCCGCTACTCGGTATGATGGCGAAGTTCGACAATTCAATACAATAAAATCGGCGATTCGCAATTCTCAAGGAGAGATTATTCTAACGGTAGGCGTGTCCCGCGATATCACTGAGCGCAAACAGGTTCAAGCACGCTTACACCAAAAAGAAGCCCAATATCGCCAGGTATTTGAAACCGTCACCGATGGGCTGAGCATTCTCAATCTAGAAACAGGGGAAGTCATTGAGGCAAATCCGGCCTACTATCAGATGCACGGATATTCCTATAAAGAAAAGATCTCGCTGTTTCCTAGAAACTATGTTCACAGAAACTCTCAGCAAACCTACCAAAAATTTATTACAGCAATACAGGCAGGCAAGACCTTTAGTGGACAGGCCATCAATATCCATAGAGACGGTAGCTTTATTGACATAGAAGTCAAAGGCGCGCCCTTTATTTATAAAGAAAAACCCCATGCGCTGTGCGTGCTGCGAGATATTCGCCAGCGACTGCAGCTCGAAACAGAACGCAAACGCCAGGAGCAAGCTTTTCGGTCTATCGTGGCCGGCACTGCCAATCAAACAGGTGAACCCTTCTTTCGAGCCTGCGTCAAGCAGCTAGCTTCCGTTCTCAACATTAGCTACGCTTTAATTGCAGAGGTTGTTGACAGAGAGGGCCAAAAGTTTGCCAAAACCCTAGCCTTTTGGCAAGAGACAGCCTTTGGTGAAAATTTTGAGTACAACCTGTCGGGCACCCCGTGTTTAACTATTTTTCAGACGCGTACTATCTGTCGCTACGCTAGCTCTGTGCAGGAGCTGTTTCCTAGAGATTTTGATCTCGTTGAACTCAATGCGCAAAGCTATGTGGGGATTCCAATTTTAAGCCCCAGTGGTCAGTTTCTCGGCTTTATCGCTGTGCTCAATACTTTACCGATGGAACAGAGTACCGAACTGCAGACATCTGTGCTAGAGATTTTTTCAGCTCGGGCAGGGGCAGAAATGGAGCGTATCCAGGTGGAAAAGGAGTTAGTGGCGTCCACTGAGCAGGTGCGACAGCAGGCCCAGCGCGAACAGCTGCTCAATCATATTGCCAACCAGATTCGCACTTCCCTTGATTTAGACAGCATTGTGGATACTGCAGTGCGAGAAATTCAACAGTTTCTGGGTGTAGATCGCTGCCATCTGGCGTGGTACGTTCCAGCTAAAGACGACTGCGAAGCCTACTGGCACATTACGTCGGAAGTACGGGAACCGGGGCTACCCAGCCTGATCGGTCGACACTCTGCTAGCAATTTTGGTGCCCTTAGCAACAAACTATTGCAGCAAGAGATTTTACAACTAGACGATGTTTCAACGGTAGAGGACGCTGATGTCAGGGACGTCTTACAGGCCCTGGGCAACAAGTCTATGCTGGTGTTGCCGGTTCATGCTAACTCTGAGAAATTTGGCCTGATCAGCTGTATTCACTCCCAGAGCGTTCGTCCTTGGTAGACGTATGAGCTAAAGCTACTCAAAGCGGTTGTTGCCCAGTTGGAAATTGCCTTGAACC
>ERZ1740070.841-NODE-841-length-20104-cov-6.084842_pt1 | contig 20104 bp, 14 predicted proteins | sample MGYA00581734_ERZ1740070 | MGnify/ENA primary metagenome ERZ1740070 (study PRJEB43018, sample SAMN04849744) | marine metagenome | isolation source: floating plastic debris | place: Pacific Ocean | collected 2008-09-01 | study: EMG produced TPA metagenomics assembly...
GGTTTCATGATGCCGGTTTCATGATGCCAGTTGGTTTCATAATGCTAGACGTGGGGGGACGGGCCAGGCTCAGAGGCAGATAGCGTAATTCGAAAGGTTGAGCCTTTGTTTGGCTGACTTTCTAAGTCTATTTTGCCATTGTGGGCCTGTACAATGGCGCTGGCGATCGCCAGCCCGAGCCCAGATCCTTCCGTACGGCGGTTGGGCCCTCTGGCGAAGCGCTCAAAGGCCCGCTGCTGTTCGGCAAGTGTCATTCCTTTGCCAGTGTCACGCACCCAGAACTGAACCCGATCATGACTGTTTTTGAGGGCTCGGCAGCCGAGCTCAATAGTGTGCTCTTTGTGGGTATGCTGTATGGCGTTGCGGAGCAGGTTTAGCAGTGCTCCTGTGAGTTTTTGCCGGTCGCCCGTGAACTGAACTGAGTGAGTCTCTAAGGTGAGTTTCCAGTTTCTAGTAGCCAGCGCGATCGCTTTATTAAAAATTTCTTCTGTAAAGTCCCACGCCTCAATCGGTTCTCGCTGCAAAAAGTTAGTCCTTTCTGATTTGGCAATGAGGAGTAAGTCGCTTACCAGTCGGCCCATGCGAGCAAGCTCATCTAGGACAAGCTCAATGGTTTCTTGTTGTGATTGGGGGTCGCTGTCGAGGAGTTCTAAATGGCCCTGAATAATGGTGATAGGGGTGCGCAGCTCGTGGCTGGCATCGTTGATGAAGCTCCGCTGGCTATCGAAGGCGGATTGGATTCGGTCCATCATCGCGTTGAATGTATGGGTCAACTCGGCGAGTTCACCGTTCATTCTTGGGGTTGTGATTCTTTGCGTGAGGTCACTATCGCTGATGGAACGGGCTGTTCTGGCGAGAGTAGTAATAGGGGCCATGAGTTTGCCTGCGCCTAGCCAAGACAACAGCAGCGATATGAAAAAAACAACTCCCATAATTTGTATCAGTAAGTAGACACCCACTAGGGCCTCTTGTCGTTCGCCTGCTGAGGTGTGCGCTGTAATAAAGGTGCCGCGCCTTTTCCCCTCTAGCCGTATGGGGTCGGCGGTGTAAAGGATTTTGCCGATGTCAGGGAGTCCTGAACGGTATTCGCTAGCTGTGGGCTGCTCGATTTGTATCCACTGCAGAAATAGATGGGTATTGGGGCGTAGCGGTTCTTCGAGATAAAGCGGATTTGAATAGAACAGTTTGCCATCAATCAGCATGAGATGAAAGTTGTCGTCTTCGATGAGGACTTCGTTAAACCGTTCTGTGACGAAGGCTTTCAGCTGTTCTGTTGTTTGTTCGGGGGCACTTTCCCATTCGCGATAGCTGGTCAAAAACTTGTCTCGCTCTTGGTTGAGATCTTGCTGTACTCGCGTATCGACACTGGCAAATAGAAGATATCTGAAAAGGGGAATAGAGAGACCCGTTACCAACAAAAGTAGGAGGCCGTATAAAAGCAAGATGCGCGATCGTGTCTCATTGAAGAGTCGCCGCCACAGCGCTTTTCTGCTGTGGGCAGAAGATGAGCCGTCAGTCGGTAGAGGGGATTCAGGAGGCATAAAATCGCGGCGCAAGCTGAGTGGAAAACTGCTGTAGGGAGCGTCTTAATACACTTCAAAACTATCGCATGGGACAGGTTTTGCTGCATGAGACTTTTTTCATGAGTGCTTTCTCATAAAAAGTTCATGCTCATCTTAAAAGGAGGTGCGATGTTTAATTCATCAGATGCGATGTCATCAGACGCAGTTTTGAGGAAGACAGATGCCAAGGGAGGAAGACAGATGCCAAGGGAGGAAGATGAATGAATGCGACTAGGATGCTGGTTTATTCCCATGATGCGTTTGGCCTAGGTAACTTGCGCCGGATGCTAGCAATTTGCGAACATCTGCTCAGCTGCTGGCCTGGCCTATCTGTTTTGCTGGTGTCGGGTTCCCCGATGATTCACGAGTTTCGGCTGACCAAAGGCCTGGACTATATTAAGTTACCTTGCCTGAATAGAGGGCCTTCTGGCGCCCTCTCTGCTAAGTATTTGGGAACGTCGATTGATGAAACGGTGGCACTGCGATCGCAGCTCATTCAGTCAGCTGCCGCCCATTTCAAACCCCATCTATTGCTCATCGACAAAAAGCCCACCGGCTTGCAGGGCGAGCTTAAGGCAACCTTGCACTACCTCAAGACCAATCTCCCCCACAGCAAATGTGTGCTCTTGCTGCGTGACATTTTAGATACCCCCAAAAAAACTATTAAAGAATGGTGTCAATACGGCTACTACCGGACTATTCAATCCGCTTACGATCGCATTTTGGTAGTGGGCATGCAGTCTGTGTTTGATTTGGTGCAGACCTATCGCTTGCCCCTGCCAGTGGCCTACAAGGTTCGCTATTGCGGTTACATTCGCAAGCCTACGGGTCTGTGTAATCGGGTGAAGGTGCGATCGCAGCTAGGTCTTACGCCTACAGACCGCTTAGTCTTAGTCACCCCAGGCGGCGGCGAAGACGGCTACAGCCTTATCCATACCTATCTCACTGGCCTCAAGTCCCTTCAGTCTTCTGCTGTTTCCACAGATTGTTCTTCAAATAGTTCGCTAGAGGGTTCCGCAAATCCTTCCGCAATATCTCCTACTATATCTCCTACTATATCTAAAGGGAGATTCCACAGCCTAATATTGTGTGGCCCTGAAATGCCCGCCGAGCAGTGCCAAGGCCTCCAGCAGCTGGCGGCTGACTGTACTAACGTGAGTTTTAACAGCTTTACCAATGAACTGTTTGGCTACCTACAGGCCTCAGATATTGTTGTTTCTATGGGTGGCTACAATACCCTGACAGAAATCCTCACCGCCAGAAAGCGAGCAGTGGTCCTCCCCCGAGTAAAACCCTCTCAAGAGCAGCTCATCCGCTCAACTCGCTTTGCCCAAAAACGCTGGATTACCCTGCTCTCGCCAAAGCGGGCAACCCCAACTTTACTCATAGAGACAGTCCTCACCCAGCTCAGCAATCCTTCTCTCCCTCCAGAGGGCTTAGATTTTAATGGACTTTCTCAAGTATATAGTCACCTCAGAGAGCTGGTGATGCATCCGCAGCAGCCTGCCTTTCGCAGGATTCCTGCTGTGAGCCCTACATGGAAATCAGTTTTGTTGGCTTAAGAAGCCGTATGAAAATTCCGACCCTATAAAACATTGCAAATGCAATGCTAACTTTCATGAAAAAACTAATGTTTTACTGCCAGCACATTCTTGGAATGGGTCATCTCATTCGAAGCATGGAAATCGTCCGAGGCCTTACCGACAACTTTGAAGTGTGTTTTATCAATGGGGGTGAAGTGGTCCGAGGCTTTCAGCCGCCGCCGTCCGTTCAGGTCATTAATCTCCCTGGAATTAAGTCAGATGCCGAATTTCGAACGCTTCAGCCTGTTGATCCCAGTCTCGATTTAGAAGACGTGAAAGCCTCCCGGCAGGCCACACTTCTGAACATGGTGGAATCTTTTCGGCCAGATGTGTTGATGGTCGAACTCTTTCCTTTTGGCAGAAGGCGATTCTCTTTTGAGCTGATTCCTTTAATTGAAGCGGCTAAAGCTCGCAAGGTGAAAGTTGTTTCTAGCTTGCGCGATATTGTGGTCACCAAGCAAGACCAGGCCCGTCATGAAGCGAAAATTGTTCGCTTGATGAATCAATATTTTGACCAGTTGCTCATTCATGGCGATCCTATATTGCATCCGTTAGAAGAGAGCTTTTCACGGGTGACTGACCTCACCTGTGACGTGCGCTACACCGGCTACGTTGTGCAGCAGACGCGGCATGTTCAGCCTACGATTGTGGATCAAAGTGTGTTGGCTAAAGCCGAGCCGATGATTTTGGTGAGTGTAGGCGGCGGACGCTTTGGGCACGAGTTGCTAGAGGTGGTGATTCAGGCGGCTGAGCTTTTAGAAGGGCAACTGCCCCACCGCATTCAGGTGTTTACTGGGCCCTTTATGCCCACAGATAAGTTTTGGGATCTGTGGGCGTCGGCGCGTGCTCGCCCCAATGTTCACATTCATCGCTACACCCCAAACCTAATGGCCTACATGGAGAAAGCCGATTTATCCATCAGCATGGCGGGCTACAACACCGCGATGAATGTTCTATCGACGGGGGTAAAGGCGATGATGTTGCCCTTCACAGGGAATGGTGATCAAGAGCAATCTATGCGGGCAGAGCGGTTATCGCAGCTGAGACAAGTGCGGCGGCTGTATCTAGAAGAACTCACGCCAGAGTGGTTGGCCACTGCGGTGATAATGCAGCTTCGGCAGGTGTCTCAGCCTATTGAGGTGGATTTAGATGGTGTGAATGGCACCGCCAAGTGGGTGAGCGCTCTGGTAGAAGGGCGCTTGGCAGAAGCGGAATTAAAGTCTACTTCACCAGAGCCAGAACCTGCCGCTGATAGCAGTATTCCGCAGATGAACGCGGCTTAGAAATAACAGAGAACAACAACAGATGAAAAAAATAATGATTTACTGCCAGCACTTAGCTGGCATGGGCCACTTGGTTCGCTGCCGAGAAATTATCCGTGCACTAATTAAAGACTTTGAAGTCTGTTTTGTAACAGGCGGACAAGCCGTGCCGCAGTTTCAGCTATCTGCCGCAGTAGAAGTTGTTTACTTACCCGCTCTCTGGCAAAAAGGAGCAGAGCTAGTTCCGTTAGATTCTGAGGACTCTCTAGAGGTTGTCAAGGCGAAAAGAGCCCAACAGCTACTTGATACCTTTGAACGGTTTCAGCCAGACTGCCTGATTACAGAGTGCTTTCCCTTTAGCAAAATGAGTATGAAGTACGAGCTGAGTCCTCTGCTGAAGCGAGCCAAAGCATCAGCTAAGCCCGTGCGCATTGTGTGCAGTCTGCGAGATTTGATTATGACTCAGCCTTTGCCAGACGGGCCTAGAGAAAGAAGAGAATCAAAAATTCGTCGGTTGATTGATCGGTTTTACGATGCTGTTTTGGTACATGCAGATCCGAATTTTCAGCTGTTAGAAGACTGTTTTCCGCTAGTAGATACGCTTAGTTGCGACATTATCTACACAGGGTATGTGGCCCAAAACCTAGCTCAAGAGAGGGCGGAGCATCTTCTGCAATCGACAGCACTGAACCCTTCTGCTGAGGTTGCGGTTCCTGAGATTGTGGTTCCTGAGGTTGCCTCTCCTAATGTTGCCTCTCCTGATAGCGTGTCTCCAAGTATTGTAGTCAGCGCGGGCGGTGGCAGGCACGGCTATCCGCTGCTCAGTGCGGTAATAGCCGCTAGCCCACTGATGTTGCACAAGCTACCACACCATATCTATGCCTTTGCGGGACCATTCATGCCCGATGACGCGTTTGCCAAGCTTCAACAAATGGCTGAAAACAAACCCAATGTAACTTTGCAACGCTATACTCATGTTCTTTTGGACTATCTCAATCAAGCGGATTTGTCGATTAGTTTAGGCGGTTACAACACTACTATGAACCTGTTACGAACAGGTGTGCGATCGCTCCTTCTTCCGTCTCTTAACCCTAGCCAGGCAGACGAACAGCGTATTCGCGCTGACAAGCTAGCGGGCCTAGGCATTGTGAATTTGCTGACGCCTCAAGACTTGGTGCCCGAACGGCTAAAGGCTGCGGTCGATTATTCTCTTACTCATTTTCCTGCGCCCCACCACATCGATCTGCATGGTGCTGATAACACAGCTGGCTATTTACATAGGCTGCTGGCAGCACAGCCCGCTCTTGCAACCGCTGTATAAACATTAAAAATCGTCTTAAGAGACCCAATAATGAAAAAGAAAGTTTGTATCACCACGCTAGAATTTCCGCCTGACGTAGGCGGTGTGGGTGAATCGGTTAGCCGCATCGCTCACATGCTCATCGAGCTAGGTTACGACGTTCATATTGCTGTTTTTCGCGCTGTTTTTCGCGCTGAGCGATCGCTCGCAGCTGCCGGACAGTTTCGGCGCGCCAGCTGCCAAACGTCACGGCAAGACAATTTGACGATTCACCGATTGCAGCCAGCGGTTCGCTCTGTCGATGCCAAAGCTCAAGACTACCTCTGCGATTTACACGATCAGCTAAAAGAACTCCATCGGACCTACCAGTTCGATATATTGCATGCCTTTTTTATCAATGAGATGGGCTTTTTAACAACGCTCCTCGCCAAAGAAAACAACATACCTGTGATTAACAGTGTGCGCGGCGCGGATCTCAACAAACATGTGTTTAGCCCAGCTCAGTTCGCTCAGGTGAGGTGGCCGCTCGCCCACTCAGCTTGGACAGCCTTTGTCAGCCAAGACTTGATGCGCAGGGCCAGAGCTTTGGTGCCCCAGATTGTGTCGAGGTCTTCTTCATTTTGGAACTCAATTGTTCCGTTTTCGTTCGATACTTTGCCCAAGCCTGCTCTGGCTGGTTATTTTCACGGCACAGGCATTGCTTCTGTGGGCAGTTTCCGTGACAAAAAAGGGTTGGAGTATTTGATTGAGGCTTGCGGGAAATTAAGCGCCTCGCATGAACTAACACTGTTGCTGGTGGGCGATTTTGTCGAAAAAGAACGAGGTTATTGGGAGCACGTACTAGCGCACAGTGACTTTGCTGACTATGTGGTGGTAACAGGAAAATTGAGTCGTCAAGAAGCGATCGCATACCTGCCCTATATCGATATTTTTGCCATGCCGTCTATTCGCGATGGCTGTCCCAATGCCTTGCTAGAAGCCATGCTAGCCGCCAGAGCCATTGTAGGTAGCCAGGTGGATGCCATCGGCGAAATGATTGAAGACAATGTCGATGGACTAACGGTACTCCCCGGTGATAGCGATAGCTTGGCTGCTGCCTTAGGTCGTTTGCTAGAGCAACCCGACTTACGACAACAGTTTGGGATGGCTGCTCGAAAAAAAGCACTGACGCAGCTGGCTCCAAAGGTAGAACAACAAAACTGGAGCGTGGTTTATCAGCTGGCGCTATCTGCCAATACCCCAAAAGCAAAGCTCGTTGATTTCGATCAGGCTGACCTGGGCTATCAGGCTCCTTTTACACCACTCTCTTTTAAGAGCGTATCCCAATGATATCTCGCACCCGGCCAAAAACTATCAAGCACACGCTATTGGGCTTGCAGCGAATTGTTCGGCGATTTTGGCCACAAATTCGTAAGCAAAAGAGGCTGTTGTCACTAGCGGGTTTGGCCTTGCTCACCAAGGTACTCGCGAGGCTGATAGCCCCTTGGCCCTTGAAGCTTATCTTTGATTTTGTGCTGGTGCCCGAAGCTCACACGACTGAGCTGAATTGGTCAGTGCTGCGCCACATGAACTCGGATATGTTGTTGCTGGTGTTGGCTTTGGCCATTATCGCAACGGCGCTGTTTCGCGCTGTTTCTGCCTATCTGAGCTTGGTGGGGCTGTCGATGGCCGCTAGCCGAATTATTACCGAGATTCGCGCTGACCTATACGCGCATATTCAGCGGCTGTCGCTTTCTTTTCACTACAGCGCCAAAAGCGGCGACCTGATTACGCGAATTACTAGCGATGTCAGTACGCTGCGCAGCGTCACGGTAGATTCTACACTGCCGCTGATTGTGGATACGCTGACGCTAATCAGCATGGTGGGCGTGATGCTGTGGATTGATGGTGAATTGGCGCTGATTGCTTTAACGGTGTTTCCGCTGTTTATTATCTCTAGTCTTAGGCTCACTAAACGCATCCAAAAAGTCTCTCGTCAACAGCGCCATCGAGAGAGTGCTATGGCCGCGACGGCAGCTGAAGCGCTCGGTGCGATTAAACTAGTACAGGCTCTTTCTCTCGAAAGCCGTCTAGAAAAGTTATTTGAAGATGACAATCGTCAAAGTTTAGAAGATAGTGCGCATACGCAGCAGCTGTCTGCGGGGCTTCAACGAACGGCTGAAATCTTGGTTGCGATCGCAACCGCTCTCGTCCTTTGGCGAGGTGCAATCATCGTGCAGCAGGGAAGCGCCACGCCAGGCGACCTGCTCGTATTTATCACCTATCTCAAAACAGCTTTCAAACCCACCCGAGATCTGGCGAAGCAAGCCTCCAAAATATCAAAAGCCACTGCCTCAGGCGAGAGAATTATGGATTTGTTCGATATTGTCCCTAGCGTTCGCGATCAGCCAGAAGCGATTATTGCAGATCCCTTTAAAGGAGACATTCATTTTCATAAAGTCTACTTCGCCTACGAGCGCGACAGTATGACTTTAGATAACGTGAGCTTTGAGGTAAAGGCCGGTCAGCGGACTGCCTTAGTTGGTCCTTCTGGTGGCGGTAAGTCTACCTTGGTGAGTCTGTTGCTGCGTCTGTACGATCCCCTCCTGGGCCAAGTGTTTATCGACGGGCGAGATATCCGCGACTATCAGATAGCGTCTTTGCGCCAGCAAATCAGTATCGTGCTGCAAGACAGTATTTTGTTTGGCACGACTGTTCGAGACAACATTGCTTACGGTACGACGGGCGCTAGCGATAAGGAAATCGTGCAAGCCGCAAAACTCGCCAATGCTCACGACTTTATCCTAAAGCTACCCAAAGGCTACGACACGCTGATGAGTGAGCGTGGCACGACCCTTTCTGGTGGTCAGCGGCAGCGCATTGCGATTGCCAGAGCCGCCGTTCGCGATGCCCGCATCGTGATTTTAGATGAGCCTACTGTTGGGCTCGATAGCAAGAGCGAGCAGGCTGTGAATGAAGCGCTAGGCCGTCTGACGACAGGCAAGACTACCTTTCTGATTACCCATGATTTAAGGGCTTCTAAAGGGTTCGACCACATTCTTTATGTCGAAAATGGTCAGGTATTAGAAAGTGGCACCCATGCTTCGCTGATGCGACGGGCACAGCACTATGCCGCGCTATATCAACTGCAAACAGCTATTGATTCGGAGAGAACGGTCGCTAAGAAATATGGCTAAAAAATAGGAGAAACCCATGACTCAACCGCAAGTGACGATTGTTGTTGTTCCCAGAGAACGTTTTCAGTTTACTCAAAAGTCTCTAGAGAGCTTGTATGACAATACGCAGTATCCCTTTTACCTCATTTATGTCGATAACAATTCGCCTGATCATATTCGAGCCTATTTAGCAGCGCAAGCTAAGGCTCAAAGCTTTGAGTTAGTGCGATCGCCCCACTTTCTCTCGCCTAACCAAGCGAGAAACGCCGGCCTTAGGCGGGTTACTACGCCATATGTCGTCTTTGTCGATAACGATGTCGTCTTTTCTGCTGGCTGGCTACAGGCCCTAGTCACATGTAGTCAGGAAACGGGTGCTTCGGTGGTGGGTTCCTTGGTTTGTCAGTACGAGCCATTACATAGCATTGTTCACTGCATTGGTGGTGACTATATGGAGCCTGCTGCCTACGAGAACTTTGCTCGAGGAGAAAAAGGCCCAAGTGGCACCCTATCAGAAGTCGGTAACTGGATCATTCAAGAAAAAACCTATGCTCAAAATCAACCGCTCGCTGACGTAAAAGATCAGCTAACGCGTCAGAAAGTTGGGTTCATAGAGTTCCACGCAATGCTAGTGAAAACCTCTCTGTTCAATCGAATCGGCCTTTTAGACGAAGGATTTTGTTGTACCAAAGAGTACCTTGACTTTTGTATGACGGTGACTCGGTTGGGTGAGCCCATCTATTTAGAGCCATCTTCTGTGGTGACTTTTTTAACCCATCCGCCCGCTCCGCCTTTGTCGCTAAGCGATTTGCCTTATTTTATGCTGCGCTGGAGCGATGCTTGGGAGCGCGCTAGCCTGCGACATTTTCAGCAAAAATGGAACTTGGCAGAGAGTGAATACTTCCAAAAGCGCTACAGAAAGCTGGGCCAGCGTCGCCGCAAGGAGCTGATAAAACCGCTGGTATCTCAGTTCACTTTTTTGAATGAGCCTGCTCAAAAATGGCTAGAAAAACGCCTGGTCAAAATAGAAAAACTATTCAATCGCTATCTGGTTCGGCAGTATCAGCTGACGCTAAGTCATGCCAACTCTCCTCTGATTTCTTCTTATCCAACGCCTTCGTTTCCTGAGAAATCAATCCAGAAAAAGCATCTGAAAGCCGTTCTCGATGCGCGACAATCTGCCTCTTCTTTTCCATCCCCAGTAGATTCTGTATATCTATAAGTTCGAGAGTTCCTCTTGCTTATGTCTATGCACATTTCTCAACCCTTTCATCATTGACAGCTTATTAGGAGATTTTTTTCATGCTATACCGTGACTTTGGTAAAACCGATTTTCAGCCTTCCGCAATTGGTTTGGGTACTTGGAACATTGGCAATCAGTGGGGCCATATTGACGAGGCGGCAGCGATCTCAACCATCCGCAGTGCCATAGACCAGGGCATCAACCTCCTCGACACTGCCGAATCTTACGGGATTCCCGCTGGCCTATCAGAAGAGCGTGTGGGTAAGGCACTAGCAGGCATCCGTGATCGGGTTTATTTGGTGAGTAAAATTGGGCGCTGGGGCAGACGCACAGGGCAGATGGTCCCTATGACCACGACAGATATGGTGAGGCTGTGTGTCCATGCCTCGCTCTACCGATTAAAAACAGACTATATCGACGTGATGCTTTGCCATGAGGGGAAGCTTGCCGACCCGAAGCTAGCGGATACCTATCTGGACGGTTTTGAATTGCTTCAGCAGCAGGGATTAATCCGGACTTTCGGCATCTCGACCGACCGGCTAGATGTGTTAAATCTGTTCAATTCAAGGGGAACATGTAGTGTTGTAGAAGTCGATTATTCTCTGATAAATCGCAGCCCGGATAAAGAGTTCCTGCCCTACTGTCAAGAGCACAACATCGCTGTGCTGGCCAGAGGTCCGCTGCACAAAGGGCTGCTGTCGGGCAAATACACCTCAAAATCTGTGTTTACCGACACGGTGAGATCCGAATGGTACAAGAGTGAGCAATCAAAGAAAAAGCTAGCTCGCAAGCTAAGGAAGGTGGAAAACCTCCGCACGTCTTTAGCCTCTGAGGAGGCGATGATAACGGCTGCTCTTCGCTTTGTGACTTCTCATGAAGTGGCTCCAGTTGCGATCGCAGGTGCAAAGTCTCCCAGCCAAGTCGCTATGAATGCCCGCGCTGGCCAATTACTCCTCTCGCCAGAAGCGCGAGCCCAGCTGATTCAATCCACAAAATTAAAGGACCGAACCCTTGCGATCGCCTAGCTATCTGATTGGTTTTCTCACGGCTATTCTCTTCCTTCTCAGTGGATATTTACCAGCTATTGCAGACACTCGCATTCGAGGAGAGTTTGAGTACAGCATTGATGACGCAACACTCAGTGAGTGGCAAATTGGCCCTGCTTTTGCGCTCGATGACGCAACAGAACTCGAGGTTCCTCTCGGACAAGAAGACGAAATATGGCTGATAAAGCCAGAGCTGAGCCATGAGATTGAAGCCAATGATCTCACAATTGAATTCAGCATTGGCATCGAAGCCCCCTTCACAGGCGAACCTATCGAAGGGTTTGGCGAGATAGAAGGGCGAGTAGATTTTTGAACCACTAGCAATAGAACCACTAGCAATAGAACCACTAGCAATAAAAGAGCCCACTCATGATGCCTATTCAAAAAACAACACCCAATGTGACCATCGTTGTTGGCCCTAGAGAACGCTTTAGCCACACCCAAAAGTGTTTAGAGAGCCTCTACAACAACACCGAATATCCTTTCGACCTAGTGTTTGTTGACGTGTGCTCACCCAAGCCCGTAGCGCGCTACATCACTCAAAAATCGTTAGAAAAATCCTTTAAAGTCATTCGCACACCCAGGTACGTATCTCCTCACCAGGCCAGAAATGTGGGGCTACGCCACGTCCTTTCCCAAACCGAAAGTGACTATGTTGTCTTTGTTGAAAACGACGTAATTTTTAAAAAAGGCTGGCTGACGCAGCTTGTCAGCTGTGCGGAAGATAAGGGTGCGGCGGTTGTTGGTCCACTTACCTGCATTGGCAATCCAGCCCATCAGGTCATTCACAATGCCGGCGGTCGCTCATATATCAAAACGAACGTGAAGAACGGACAGTTCAGACGAAAAATAAAACAATCTGCCTATCTTACCGGCCAAGCTGTGGCAAACGTGCCTGACGAACTGTGCCAAGTGCAATGTGATTATGTCGAATTTCACTGCATGCTAGTTCGCACTGCTGTTTTCGAGACGGCACCTTTTAAGGGCACCCATGGCCTTTTAGATGAGGGCATGATGGCAACGCGTGAACACATTGACTTTTGCTTTATGGTCACTGAAGCAGGCGGGGCTATTTATAGCGATCGCACTGCTGTTATCACCACCGATACCATTGGCATCTCCGCCAACAAAGTAGGACTGATGGAATGGTTTGGCAAACTAGAACAGCCTGAGTTTAAGCTTTATGACCTGCCCTATTTCATGCTGCGCTGGAGCGATGCATGGGACTTGGCCAGCCTGCATCACCTGCGCCAAAAATGGAACCTGGTTGAAGACAAATACTTTAAAAAACGCTATGCCGGGCTGGGCGGTCGCCGCCACGAACTGTTGATCAACCCCTTGGTCGATCGACTCACCTTTGGCAGAGGCAGCAATCTCCTCAAAAAACTGTTGATGGCATTAGAGCGAAAACTCAACCACGCTCTCTACACCTATTACATCACCAAACATCCTGAAGCTCCACAGCCTATCGAGCTGATGACGGTACGGCAAACCTTGCAAAACACCTTTCAGATGAGTCAATAGAATGCTATGCAACAAAGCGCTATAAAACAACAACTCACTCGAGTCATTCTCGTTCGCCACGGGCGCAGTACTTTCAATGACCAAGGTCGCTACCAGGGCAGCTCAAACGACTCTGTACTCACGCCCAAAGGTATAGAGACTGCTCGCCGAGTCGGGTATTACCTCAGTGAGCAATTGGCCCGTACGCCTATTGATATCATCTACACCAGCCCACTACAGCGAGTTCAACAAACGGCCCGCGAGATTATTCAGGCCATGGACGAGGCAGCAGTTTGTGCCAATACATCCTGCAACCGTCCGTCTGTTGCCATCAGTTATCAGCTCAAAGAAATCTCTCTTTCCCACTGGGAAGGCCTACCGTATGCCCATGTTCGGCAGCAGTTCCCCGAACAATACCAATGCTGGCTACAGCGTCCGCACCTGTTCAAGCTGCCCGTCCCCTCTCCTCACGTTCCTGCTTCTAATGGTTCTTCTCCTAGTGATCTCTCCAATGTTTCTAGAGCACTTGACGCATCTCCGTATTCGTCAACAGTAGCAACCGCTGTAGATACGCACACCTACTTTCCAGTGCGATCGCTCTATCAATCAGCTCAGCAGTTTTGGAAAAAAAGCCTATCGCAGCACCTTGGCCGTACTGTTTTAGTCGTTAGCCACAGTGCAACGATTCACGCGCTCATCAGCACAGCCCTGGGCTTGCCTGCCTGCTACCATCACAGCCTACAGCAGTCTAACTGTGGGATCAGCGAACTCACGTTTGAGCATTCGAGCACAGCAGATGGAATGGATACCAAACCCATCGTCCAACTGCATCGGCTCAACCAAACCACCATGCTAGGAGAATCGCTCCCAAAGCTTAAGGTGAATAAGCAAGGGCTCAGGCTTTTGTTACTACCTGGCGATGGGCTGACTGTAGAAGCCTGCTCGTGGCTATCTGAACGAGTGACGGGCTTGCCCATCGATTTTTGCCTAGCTGTCGCTGGGGCTGAGCCCTTACTGCATCGCCTGATGCAAAAACGCTCTGACGTACTCTATCTGGGAGGGCAGCAAACCAACTTTCTCGATACTTGGCAGCAATGGTTGTCCTCTTCTCCTCGTCCTGCCGATGGCCATCTGATGACTGGGTTGGCCATAGCACCCATCGCTAGCATCCAAGGCCTGCTAGCACAGGTGCTAGGCCTCCCACCTAAAAATCGTGATGACCTGGACGTTCGCCGCCATCATCTCAGCGTAGTGCACTATCCCCATGCTCACCGCCCTGTGGTTCAGGCTATTAATATTGACTAGTCCGATTGAACCTATCAGCCGGAAATATCAGCGAGAAGATTTTTTCAGATGGGCAATCACAGCCTTAGCCACAGTGGTCTTTCCACCTTTATCTAGCTTCTCTGCCTTTCTTGGTGGCTGCAAGTCTTCCACCATGAAAGACCAGTCGCCTTCAAAAAAGGTCTGTGCCTCGACAATTCGGTGGGGCGCGTAGTCCTGAATGCCGTTGATAAGAATCTCGGCTTCAGCAAAGCCTTCTCGAGTAATAGTAATCATGCCCTTGTCGAGCAGGCAGGCCTCGGCAAAGGTGCTGTAGCCCGGTTTAGAGAAGACGCGATCGCACACCAGCATCCAATCCACAGGCCGCATTGCTTGGTCATCTACCCGATAAAGATTTGGCAGCTCCGGCGCAGTACGGTCAAAAGTCACAAATTGCCAATCGGGAAATTGCTTTAGAGCTTCGTAAGGAATTGCAGAGAGACCTAGCCCACCAAAGGTCAGTAGTACAGTGCGGTTGCTGGGTAGGTCACACTGCATTAGCTCTTTTAAATGAGCCTCGCTATAAGCTGGACTGCCGCCCGTAAGCCCAATATCTGTGATATTTGGCAATGATGCCATCGGTTCGTGAAAGGGCATTCGGAAGGTGCGATCCGCGTGGCTACAGCATTCGCCAATCCAGTCTGCGATCGCATGAAAAGCCTCATGCTCTTCTCCCCAAGGCCGATAGATAAAATCCCAACCAAAATTGCCCATCATCCAGCAAGGCACCCCAGCCTTATGTGCAATCTTCGCCACCAAAGGTGGAATATCAGCTAATACAAGGTCAACCCCTGCCGATTCCAAAAAGGCTGCTTCTGCCGCGATCAAATCTTCCTGCTTTGCCTGAATTGTCTGAACCGCCTTCAGAGTGGCAGTTTTATCCATCGTTAGGCTATCGCTTTGCATCACCCCTACGTCAAAGCTGACGGGCCTGTGAATGTAGTCACCCTTCAAGTAGCTATCGAGCAGCCACTTAGGTGCGCATGTCGCCAAAATCAGAGTGAGCGGTATGCCTTCTGCCTTACAGCACTGACGGATTTCAGCGGCAATAGAAGCCGCCCGCGTCGCATGGCCAAATCCGTGATTGGTAACTGCAATGTACAGAGTAGGCATAGAATCGTCGACGTAGGAACTATCACCTGTGGTGATTCAAAGGCCAAACACCTGTGGTGATTCAAAGGCCAAACACCTGTGGTGATGCAAAGGCCAAAGCACGCTATGCCCCAGTGCAATATGTACGAGTTTTTATCAAATCAGCAAAAAGGGCTAACCAAAGCGGCTAGCCCTCTTCACTATCTATATTAACGTTGGCTACTTATTAAGGGCTGTTTAAGAGAATATCGCACTCCAGCCCTCATTATTTGCCTAAGGCCTTACAGCTGAGGCACAAAGCGCTCTTTTTCAGGAACCGTGGTGTACTCACCTACAATTTGGCGGAACTCGTCGCCGTCAATTGATTCCTTTTCAATGAGCAAGTCAACGACTCGGTCAATCACATCGCGGTTTTCGCGAATGATGTTGCAAGTGTCGTCATAGCACTTCTTTACAATCTCACGAACCGCAGCGTCAATCTTAGAAGCGACCTCTTCAGAGTACTCAGAGCGACCGCCCCAGCTGCCGCCAAGGAATACTTCACCCTGCTCACTCTCCAACGCTAGCTGACCAAGGTCTTCCGACATACCGAACTTGGTCACCATTTGGCGCGCCATGCTCGTTACCTGCTGCAGGTCGTTACCTGCACCCGTTGTAATCTCAGCATCGCCAAAGATAACGTCTTCAGCGGCACGACCACCCAAAGCACCACAGATGCGAGCCTTGAGCTGAGCACGAGAAATCAACATTTGGTCTTCACTAGGCGTAAACCAAGTCAAACCTTGCGCCTGACCGCGAGGGATGAGTGTCACCTTCTGCAAAGGATCGTGCGCTTTGATCATCGTTGCGATAATCGCGTGGCCTACTTCGTGGTAAGCAATCAGGCGCTTGCTCTTACCATCGGTGAGCGGTGTGCCTTCCATACCTGCAACCACGCGGTCAATGGCGTCGTCGATTTCTAGCATGGTGACGGCTTCCTTGCGACGACGAGCAGTCAAAATTGCCGCTTCGTTGAGCAAGTTGGCGAGGTCCGCACCGGTAAAGCCAGGCGTACGGCGAGCAATGGTATCTAGAGAAATATCATCAGCTACTTTCTTATCACGGGCATGTACTTCGAGTACTTCGCGGCGACCTTTGATGTCGGGTGGATCAACCGATACCTGACGGTCAAAGCGACCGGGACGCAATAGCGCGGAGTCGAGGACGTCTGCGCGGTTGGTGGCAGCAATCACGATGATGCCTGTGTTGCCTTCAAAGCCGTCCATTTCGGTGAGCAGCTGGTTAAGCGTTTGCTCACGCTCGTCGTTGCCGCCGCCGATACCAGCGCCACGGGAACGACCTACTGCGTCAATCTCATCAATAAAGATGATACAAGGCGCGTTTTCTTTTGCTTTCTTGAACAGGTCGCGAACACGGGAAGCACCCACACCCACAAACATTTCAACGAATTCTGAACCGGAGATGGAGAAGAACGGCGTACCGGCTTCACCTGCGATCGCTTTTGCCAATAACGTTTTACCTGTACCAGGAGGGCCTACCAGCAGCACACCCTTAGGAATGCGCGCGCCAATAGCGGTAAAGCGCTCAGGCTTCTTCAGAAAAGTGACAACTTCCTGTAGCTCTTCTTTAGCTTCTTCAATGCCAGCAACGTCATCGAACATGACGCCAGTCTGCGCTTCCATCATGAAGCGAGCTTTGGACTTACCAAAATTCATTGCCTGACCAGGACCACCTGCGCCCCCGTTGGAGCGGCGGAACAAGAAGAACAAGCCACCAATGAGCAGTACGGGGAATAAGAGATTGCCCAGGATGCCAATCAGCGCGCCATCGGTACGGGGTAAGTGAGAGTCAATGCTGATATCAGAAGCGCGCAAACGCTCTACTAGCTCAGGTGCGTTGCCAGGCAAGTCTACTCGCCAGCGCTGCACCTTGTTGTCAATTTGAGGATCGACGGCTTCAATAATGGCGGTAGTGCCATTTTCATAGAAGTCGACGGAGGTCACACGACCCGCGTCTAAGTAATCCAAAAATCGTCCGTAGGTCATGCTAGTGCTAGCAGTGTTACGGCCTGTGTCATCTGGATTGGCGCTACCGAAGGAACCCTGCCAAAGGAAAAATCCAACTACAAGAAGGGGCATGGTCCACAGTAGGGCAGTTCTCCAAGAAAATTTCATAACTCGGTGGCCTCTGTTAAATAGATAGTCGGCTACGTAGTGTCCTTTTGGATCTGGCGTAGGCGATGCTCAAAAAAGAAGTACGACCGAATAAAACTCTGCTAGTAGCGCTAAGCCTTAAGAGATCGCAAGCTTTATGAGACTTGTCTTTACTAAATTTAACGTAAATACTTCAGATGCAGCAATCAAATCTTTCAAATAGTTGCTAGTTCCCGCTGCAAAAAATGCTTAAATCCCTTATTCTGTAAAGGGTCTAAGCATTTTTGGGCGAAGCTGATTATCTCAGCCCATAAGTGTTCCATCACAAGCTAAGAATGTAACGAACTTGTTTACATTCTTTCTTTAGAGGGATGAAGTTTTCCCTCTACTCATTTTTATTCTTTCAAAAGTTAGTCGGTGTTCGTATTTAATTGACTAGTCCTTCGCTAGCGCCACAGCCTTTTCAAGGCGCTGCTGATCAAACCCACGACGGTGCAAAATCACCCATGACTCTACAAGGTCTGGGCCTTGCATATCTCCCATTAGGGCTGCTCTGAGCGATCGCATCACCAACCCCTTTTTCACCCCTAGCGCCTTCGTCACCCGATTAATCACACCTTTCGCATCCGCAGCCTCCGCAATCTTTGTCTCAGACAGCGCCTCTACAACCGCCTGCATTGCCTCTGCAACGCCTTCTTTCTGTAGCTGCTCAGTTGCTTTCTCACTAAAATCCATCGTTGGTGTCACAAAGAAATGTCCCTGCGCCACACAGTCTTTCAAACGAGTCAGGCTCGGCCCAATCATTGCAGTAAGCGGTAGTAGCCAGTCCTGATCTGCTTCAGCGTCAAACCCATACTCTGCTGCTTTCCAATACGGCATCAGCATCGGCAATAGCTCCTCAGCGGGTTTCTCGTGCAGATACTGGCTATTAATCCAGTCGAGCTTATCCCAGTCAAACTTTGCGCCCGCCTTGTTCACCCGGTCAAAGCTAAAGAGCTTAGCGGCTTCTTCTAGGGTGAATAGCTCCTGCGCATCCGGTGCAGACCAGCCGAGCAGCGTCATATAGTTTGCCAACGCCTCAGCGGTGAATCCCATCTCTTGAAAGTCACCCACCGAAGTCACACCGTCCCGCTTGGAGAGCTTTGCCCCCTGCTCGTTCAAAATCAGCGGCGTGTGGGCAAATTCCGGCACAGCAAAACCCAACGCCTCGTACAGCAAAATCTGCTTCGGCGTATTGCCCACATGGTCTTCCCCGCGAATCACGTGGCTAATCGCCATATCTGCGTCATCTACCACCACCACAAAGTTGTACAGCGGCTGGCCTACATCAGAACCCGAAGATGCCCTAGCAATCACCATGTCGCCACCGAGGTCTTGCCCTTTCCAGCTCACTGGCCCCCGCACGAGGTCATTCCATTGAATCTCTCGGTTATCGTCAATCTTGAACCGAATCACCGCTGGGCGACCTTCTGCTTCAAAAGCAGCAATTTGCTCAGGCGTTAGATTACGGTGCTGATTGTTATATCTAGGTGCGGCCTTTCGCGCTTTTTGTGCATCGCGCATGGCGGTGAGTTCTTCCGGCGTTTCATAGGCGCGGTAAGCCAGTCCTTTATCTAGCAATTCCTGTACCTTTTCTCGGTACATTTCCAGCCGCTGCGACTGGTAAAAAGGGCCTTCATCCCAGTCCATGCCCAGCCACTTCAGGCCTTCCACGATGTTGTCGGTATATTCAGGTTTCGATCGCTCTAGGTCAGTGTCTTCAATTCGCAGTAAAAACGTACCGCCTTGATTTCGCGCAAAGAGCCAGTTAAAAACGGCGGTGCGGGCAGTGCCAATGTGAAGGTTGCCGGTGGGGCTTGGCGCAATGCGAACGCGAACTGACATAGGATAAGTCCCGAGAAGCGAGTGAGGTAAGAAAACGTGTGAGTAATACGAAGCAGCAATCATTGTATAGCAATCAGATCGCGGCACACGCTCTCCCTGTGGTTGAAGCCTCTCAACTCTATGCCGAACGTTTATCTATATATGTGGACATTTTGCCGCGCTAGGCCGGTAAATTCTCTCGCTAGAGTGTGGATATCCTATGTGAGCATGTGCTAGTACGAGTAAAACAGTTAAAACGTTGATTTTATAGCCAGAGACTGCTGCCTGCTTTTTTCATTCCCACATGAGTTCTTTTTTCTCTGCGATCGCCAATTTATTTCGCCGCCTATTTAGCTCGCCCCGTCGTCCTGAAGAGGGGCGCACTCAGCAGCGCGAACCCAGAGTACAGGCGCGCGCGCAGGAAAATGCATCCAGGCAACAAGATCAACCTCGACAGGATCTCAGCCGTGATCGTGACGCGGTACCTGCTGAGCTTCGGCAGCGGGTGTACCAGGCCGTCTACAACATGCCTAAGCAGAGAATGCATGCAGGGCAGTTTGGGTCTCGTCTACGCCAGGCGGATCCCACCTTTAGCTATGAAAAATACGGTTTTACGAAGCTGATTTATCTGCTCGAAGCCGTACCAGATATTGTTGCCCTAGAGCGAGTAAACAATCCAGGCGCGGCCCCTGCGTACTATGTGCGTCCTGTTTTTGATATCTCAGCTCGGCTGAAACAAGCCATAGAGCGCTACGACAGCGAAGACGGCTGGGTGCATGTCGACAGTGTGATGGAATCGTTGGCCAATCCTGAAACAGCGACTCTCCCAAGCGGTGCAATCCCAAACAGCGCAAACGGTAATCTCGAAAAGGCACAGTCTCCTTTCTCTATTCGCACTTACGGGTTTTCCAATATCTCCAACTTTCTCCACAGCCGGAGCGATCTGCTGGAGTTCAAGGCGGACAGTCCTGCTTACGTTCGTCTGTTGCGCAGGCGAACAGAACCGGCAAAGCCGAAGCTAG
>ERZ1740070.842-NODE-842-length-20087-cov-4.240465_pt1 | contig 20087 bp, 19 predicted proteins | sample MGYA00581734_ERZ1740070 | MGnify/ENA primary metagenome ERZ1740070 (study PRJEB43018, sample SAMN04849744) | marine metagenome | isolation source: floating plastic debris | place: Pacific Ocean | collected 2008-09-01 | study: EMG produced TPA metagenomics assembly...
CTTCCTTTTGGAAATGAGGCCATGTGTCAAGATCGTTCCAATAAAGCCAAATCACAGTTGTTTGGTCTACATGAGCGAAGCTTTGCAGCGTAAAAGGCGGCTGGGCAACAACCTCGAAAGGCTGACCGGCACCCACAAAACCCAAGAACGCTTCCTCTGAAGCGACTAGTGGCATACGGGCCGTTGCACTTTTTTTCTTCATCGTTGCGCTGACTTGGGCATTCCCCAGCAGGCGAACAGACCCTTTTTGTACAAGGTATAGTAAACCGGGGCGAGCCGGGATCTTCTCATCCTTATTAAAGGTACGACAGCGATAATGCTCACTTGCCCAGTCAGAAATACGTTGCCAAGCTAAAAATGGGCGTGCATTATCTGTTTGGGGAGAAACCATGTTTGCGATATTTGTATTGTGTTTAACCGTTGTAGTTAGCGTCATCTAAATGTAATGAATAATGGCATAAGTTGAAAAATAGTCGGCACCGTCAAAGACGCCTTAAGAGTCATCCGTGTTTTCACCGATAACACGAGTCATTTAATTGCCAAAACAGGGGCATTTTTAAGTGTAATCTCAGAGAGCCACTATCAAGGGGGCATCGAGTGGCAGGCATTCGTACAGGCGCTGGTGTGATTGCGTTGCACTTACTTACATAAGGCTAAGCCATAACGCTACGATTACTGTTAGTACATTAATATAAATTGTTGGATTTTGTATGCGTAAATTCCCTTCTTTATCCATACTTCAGCATTTCCCGAAAGTATCCGCAAACAAATATTGAACTCTTCCCGTAAAAACCACGAATTTTTTCCTTGTCAAGAGGCTCAGACCCCTCGGAATGAAGTAGAAGTATTCGTCTTAAAGAGCGTCTTACTTTATTGCTTAAAACTTTTTTTGGCGGCCAACTATAAAGAAGAATACGGTAGCTTCATAGACTTTTCACATAACAGCAAGTCTTCGATCTCAGTAAAAACCGCACCTCACAATAAAGATGACATTCACTGGCAGAAAATACCACTCAAAAAGCAGCAGTCCACCGCTGATATTCTTTATATAACGGCTCTTCCTCAACGATTTAGGCACGAACTTCAGAGTCAAGATAATGGTGCAGAGCGCGATTCTCGGCTCCAAGAAATCACCATTAGGCTTGTAGAACAGCTAAAGATATCTCAACTAGAACAATTACCTAATACGTCATCTTTCACAGGGGAAACACAAAGCACCTTATCCAATCTTTGGAAATCGTTTCAAATAGAAAGCAAGCAGCCGGGATGGATCTTATTTCGGCTTTCTGATGAAGGTATTTATACCTGGATAAGTCAGCTGCAAACCATAAGCCAGATGGCTGAATTAGACCATACATTATGTATTAGAAAGCGACTGTTTAATCCAGTAGCGAACACCTCATCCTTGAAGCCTGTCAATCCCAATTGGTATAGAGAACCAAAAACACAGATTGATAGACTCATCTGGCAGTCGCAATATACACATGCGCGCTGTCATTCACTCATTCAATACTGGTATACAATTTCTGCTCAAAATACCTACTCAATGGCAGAGGAGAGTCGTCACACTCAGACGTACTTACCAACAGATTTGGCCTCAATTTCTCTAGAAGATCAGACTGCGCAAACCCGTCAGCTCATTCAGGCACTTATAGAGATGGCTGATGATTTGTTTTGGTTGCCCGAGCGCTATCCAGACAAACACTACTTTTTATTGCTTAAGCGCGCCGAAGGCCTATGTCGAGCTTTTGAGCAGTTCCATCGGGCCCATGCCCTCATACGCAACTTCTCGCCCACCGCCTGCATGGAACCCACACCACATCTATATCCAATTTTAATTAGCGGTACCTGCAATATTCTAAAAGCACTGCTTAGCAGTTATCTTGGGCTGGCAGCACCGGTTCAGCTGTGATACGGCGGCTGTGCCAGTTCGGCCAAAAGCGTAGAAATGTCCACTCAAGGTGACAAATCAAGTTCCATCCTCTATATTGTTTAAGTGTGAGGAGCGAACCAGTAAGGGCACCGAGACGAAACACGGCCAGTCGTCGGTGCCCTTTCTGATTTTAAATTTTAGGCTCCTCCAGAGATAGCTTTTTTTAAATAGGGTATAGAAGGTTCGCTTCACCAGCTTTCTAGGCTCTTTTTGGTTGCAGTGTTTTCCATACGCTATTTTGGGCGTCTTCGTGCTTGCCTATCGGCTATGAATGGAAGCGGATACCAGCGACGAACCAGCTATCTCCTGCTGCTAATAATATTGTGGCTTAGCTTGCTAGCGTTTGCCGTTGAGCTGGCTATAGGCTGGCTAAGTCACTCTTTGAGCCTGCTGGCAGAGTCGCTACACACACTTATTGATATCTTTAGCACGCTGTTGAGCTTAGTTGCAGTGGCCTCTCCCCAGCGAACGCTAGGTAAAGAGATCTGGGGCCATGGCCGTGGCGAAGCGGCGGGTGCTTTGGTCCTATCAGCAGTTTTGGGCTTTGCAGGTATTTCTATTGTCTTAATTGCCTCAGAGCAAGTCAGCATTTTCTTTCAAACTCGCCAAGGCCTGTTTCCGGTCACTATTACGCCCACTCTCATTTTGCTGATGTGGAGCGTAAAAGCGCTGATGATTGGTGCGGTGTGGGTGGCGTCGCAGCAAAGCAAGCAAAACCACAGCCTCGCTTTGCGGCTGAGCACACAGCATGTTTTAGGCAATGCTTGGCTTAGCGGACTTCTGTTAGTTGGTTTAGTGGCTATTGGTCAAGGCTATCGTTGGCTCGATCCTGTGATCGCAATCCTCTGGGTTTTCTTTGCAGCGCAAAATGTATGGCAGGCATTCCAGCATCAGCTACCGATGCTACTAAGGCCCACTGCGATCGCACCCGAAGCCATCTCCAGCCTGGTATGCCAAACCGAAGGCGTCACCCGCTGTACCCGTATCCTGTCGCGCGGAATGGTGGGCCGTCAGGTGTGGATAGAGCTGCACATTATGCTGCACCCAGAGTATATGGTGATTGCCAATACTATAGGAGAGAAAGTGGAAAAAGCACTCAGGGAGCACTATGGTCCAGTGCGATCGCAAATATGGCTAGATCAAGTTAAAAGCGAAAGCTAAGCCTGCGCTCCCATCGGCCCCAAATAGCGGATCAAATACGGCGAAAACACCTCATAAATCAGCGTCAACGGCTTGCCATGGTGCCAAAACAAATAGTGACGCCCCCAAAACGGCCCCTTTTGCTCAAAGGCCGCCTCCAACGCTGCGGAATGGCCAAACTCAATGCCTTGAATATCTCGATACAGCTCTGTGCGTAGCTTCGCCAAACTGGCCCATATCGGTAGCGACCTGTTCTCCAAATACTCATCGACATGGCTGGCTTCCCACCAAGAGGTTGCATAGGCCAATCGCTGTCCAGACGCCGTTCGTAGCCAAACCTGTCGCCGCAAATGAGGGCCCGGTACTTCGGCAATTTGCGCTGGAGCCGAATCCCCTCCCGGCAAAACCGGCGACATATCAATCACGTCCACCTCTGTTGGCTCACGGGTAAGTAGCTGCAAATGTCTCGTAGGAGAACCATCGCCCAGCATCAAAATTTGCCAAGCGGGTGAAAGCTGATCGTGAGGCAACCCCTGCTGAACGACTGCTTTATCACCTTGCCAAAGTGGCCGTAAAGAATGCCAGTTAGCAGAAGGGGGCGGCGAAATAACAGACGAGGTGGGGGACAAAGCACTCACAAGCGGGTATTCACAAAAGTTTACGTTGATAATGACATCATAACGAAGAAATCGCGCCCACAGCAAAAGCGCCTACGCACAAAAAACAGTGCGCAGGCGCTTTTGACCCAAAGGAATAATGCGGATGGCGAGACTCGAACTCGCAAGGCGTGAGCCACACGCCCCTCAAGCGTGCGTGTCTACCAATTCCACCACATCCGCAGAATGCTGATGTGCACTGATCGCTACAGTCGACTCATACAGTCCATTTACGAGGGAAGCCCGTGGACTAAGCAACTAGATGTGCACATCGACTTACAACAATACGACATAACGCGCACTTTTCTCCAGGTAAATCTCTGGGCCAATTTACCCAGTAAAAATGGGATAGGCCCTGCGTGATACGATCGTCTTCTTAATAACTCAGCGAAAAGATGTTGGCTGCCAGATGAGCTTTTCTAAAATTTTGATTGCCAATCGCGGTGAAATCGCCCTGCGGATTATCCGTAGCTGTGAGGAAATGGGCATCGCCACCGTGGCTGTGCATTCCACCGTTGATCGCAGTGCGCTCCACGTGCAGCTTGCCGACGAAGCCGTGTGCATTGGCGAAGCTTCTAGCAGCAAAAGCTACCTCAATATTCCGAACATCATCGCCGCCGCACTCACACGTGGCGCAACGGCCATTCACCCTGGCTACGGATTTTTGGCTGAGAATGCTCGCTTTGCAGAAATTTGCGCAGACCATAACCTGACATTTATTGGCCCTACTGCCGCCGCAATGCTAGCAATGGGAGACAAGTCCACCGCTAAGGCCACCATGCAAGGCGTGAAGGTGCCTACGGTACCAGGCAGCGAAGGCCTCCTTAGCAGCTCAGAAGAAGCGGAGAAGCTTGCCAGCGAAATGGGCTACCCGGTCATTATCAAGGCGACAGCGGGCGGTGGTGGGCGAGGCATGCGCTTGGTAAGGGAGCCAGAAGAGCTGCATAAAATGTTTTTAGCGGCTCAAGGTGAAGCAGAAGCCTCCTTTGGCAACCCAGGTGTGTACCTAGAGAAGTTTATAGAAAACCCCCGTCACATTGAGTTTCAAATACTCGCCGACAGCCATGGCAACGTTGTTCACCTTGGTGAGCGTGACTGCTCCATTCAAAGGCGTCATCAAAAGCTGCTAGAAGAAGCCCCCAGCGCCGCGCTAGATGAAACCCTGCGGCAAAAAATGGGCGAAGCCGCCGTCAGGGCTGCGCAGTCAATCAACTACGTAGGTGCGGGTACTGTAGAGTTTTTGGTCGATAGCCAGGGCGACTTTTACTTTATGGAAATGAACACGCGCATTCAGGTAGAGCATCCCGTCACCGAAATGGTGACCGGCATCGACCTCATCGCCGAGCAAATTCGAGTGGCCCAAGGCGACCCTCTATCGTTTACTCAAGATGATGTTCAGCTACGTGGCCACGCGATCGAATGCCGCATCAATGCCGAAGATCCTGAGCACAACTTTAGACCCAACCCTGGTAAAATCAGCGGCTACTTGGCACCCGGTGGGCTTGGCGTTCGCGTAGATTCCCACGTCTACACCGACTATGAAATTCCACCCTATTACGATTCTTTGATTGGTAAGCTCATTGTGTGGGGGCCAAACAGAGCCACAGCTATTAGCCGCATGCGAAGAGCGCTGCGTGAATGTGCTATCACAGGCCTGCCCACTACAATTAGCTTTCACCAGCAGGTGATGGAGCATCCTCAGTTTATTGATGGCGAGGTATACACCGACTTCGTGCCCAATATGCTGGCATCCTAAGCCACTAACTCTTCTGCCAAATTCTCTTCATCGGTGAAGCGCATACGATAAATCTCGACTAGGGCAGCACCTTCAACCTTAATCGCCAAATCAACTAAATGACTCAGCAGATGAGGTGATGAGACAGTGCCGGTCAAAATAACGACGCACCCTCTCTGGCGTACCTTCAGCTGACTGATGTCTTCCGCAATAGACTGCTCAAAGCAGTGAACCACTCGCTTCGCTAAACCGTTGTAGTCATATTCGCCAAAAATGCCAATGCGTTCCGGCGGGCTCGACACAAACCCTCTTACGCCCGAAAACTTTTCTGTTATCGCGCCAAACGGCTTATGTACCGCTGGAATTAGCACTACCGAAGATTCACCCAACACACCCATCAGACTAGACTCCACATCCCGACACTCACTTGCAAATACCGGCGCTAATGCCGGACAAACACCAAACCTTAAACGTTAGCTCTTGAACACCAGAGCTCGAGCCTTCGCGCTGCGCTCGCCTTGCAATGCAGCTGGCCACAGGGCCAATTATTCCAAAGGTTCAAAATGATATGAATTGGAACCAGACAGTCATTGAGCTGTCCAGGCTGCAGAAGGAAGATGACCGCTTTTGCGTCAGCTACTCCATGCATGCCTTGGTCATTTATTGTGTTCGCTATTCAAAACACGTAAGTCTTTGACGACTCTTCACAAAACACTTGGAAATAAAAGCGCGTAATCTCTGTTTCTTTTCTTTATAGTTGACAAAGATTGTATAAATAATACAGGGACATTTGCGTATATCCAGATACATTAAGCCGCTTTTTCGGCTGATTCTAAGTATTTTTTCGAGAAACGACGTGTTTCTTGGACAACAGGTAGCCACTTTTTGTGAAACGAATGTGAAGTGATTGCCGACTCAGCTATTGTGATTGGATTGTTAAAGTTGGCAGTCATTGCTGTAGCAAAACGACAGCATGCGCAGCAATGCCTTCTTCTTGTCCGAGCGGTCCTAGCTTTTCGTGCGTGGTTGCTTTGATTCCGATTTGGTCTGGTGTTAGCGTCAGGGTGCTTGCTAGGCGATCGCGCATGGCCTGAATATGAGGCTTGAGCTTTGGCTGCTCAGCAATCACCACGCTGTCAATATTGCTAATGTGCCAGCCGCGATCGCAAATCAACTGATTCACCTGCGCTAGCAAAACCTGACTATCGGCCCCAGCCCACTGAGGATCGCTCGGCGGAAAGTAAAGGCCAATATCGCCTAGGCTCAGCGCCCCTAGCATGGCATCCATAATGGCGTGGGTGAGCGCATCGGCATCGCTATGACCCAGCAGTCCTTTGGTATGCGGAATATCGATCCCGCCTAGAATCAGCTTTCGCCCGGCCTGTAATCGATGGATATCGTAGCCATTGCCAATCCGAATACTCATAAAATTGCTGCGTGCCTATAAGTTGTCGCTTCTGTAACTCTACCGAGGAACTTCGCGCATTTGGGTGCGGTTGCAAATTAAGTAACGAATGGGACAGAAGACATAGTGGGCACGCAGCGAATGGCGCGTGCCCGCTATGTCTCTGTTTCTGTCTCTGTGGTTTGGTCGGTTTGGTCTCGCTGCCATTGAGCGTATAGGTCTGGGCGGCGCGCTTGGGTGCGGGCGATTTGTTGCTGCTGACGCCACTGGGCGATCGCACCATGATTACCCGACATCAGCACCTCGGGCACGCCCCACTCACGAAACTGCGCAGGCCGTGTGTACTGCGGGTAGTCCAGCAGGGGCGTATCTAAGCTTACGTACATTTGCGAGTCCCGTTTACCCACGGTGCCAGGGCGCAGGCGAATCACACCGTTGAGCAGCGTCAAAGCGGGAATTTCGCCGCAGGTGAGCACAAAGTCACCGAGGGACACCTCCCGCGTGACTAAGTTTAAAACGCGCTCATCGACCCCTTCGTAGTGGCCGCAAATCATCACTAGCTGGTCGTAGTCAGTCGCCAGCGATTTAAACAGACCTTGATCCATTGTCTGCCCTTGGGGCGTCATCAAAATCACCTCGCGCCGAGGCAGTTGCGGCAGTGACTCTATGGCCGCAAAAATGGGCTCTGGCTTCATCAGCATGCCTACGCCGCCACCGTAGGGAATATCGTCTACCTTGTGGTGTTTGTCGGTGGTGAACTCACGCGGGTTTGTAATGTGTACCGAGGCAATGCCGCGATCTAGCGCCTTGCCAATGAGCCCAGAGCTTAGGGGTGAGGTGAAAAAGTCTGGGAAGAGGCTGACAATGTCGAACCGCAAGGGCAAAGAGTCCATAAAAAAATGAGAGGCAAAGCGTAAGAGCTATCTTATCGCCTGCCTCTCGTTTTCCTCTCGCTTTCATTGGCTTGCTTCTATCGTCTAGTCGTTCAGCTGAGAAGACAGCCAGAGCAATCGATTGGTTAACTCTGCCTGCACCTGCTTGCGGTCCATGGTGCGGGCCAGATTTAGGGCGCGGCTAAAAGCGTCTTGAGCGGCGGCCCAGTCGCCTTGGTCTTGATGAATTTCGCCGATGGTTTGTAGCGTGAGTAGCTGCTGCCAGTCGTCGCCGGTTTGCTGTGTTAACGCAATGCGCTCGTTAAGGTAGCGAGAGAGTTCGCTGGGTTCATTGCGATCGCGATAAATCTCAATCAGTCCATCTAGCGCCCGCAGCTGCAAATATGGCTCATTGATGTTCTTGGCCACCGACAGCGCCACACGGTAGGCCCCAATAGCCTGACGCACTTGCCCCCCAGCCAAATACACATCGCCCAAATTGCTATCAGTATTCGACTGTCCGGCAAAGTCGCGAGCCCGCACCCGGTACTCAATCGCGACTTCGTAATACTTGCGGGCATCGTTCAGCTGGCCCTGCGCCGCCGCGACTAATCCCAAATTACTCAGGGATAGTCCAATGCCTTCGTTACTATCTACATCTTGAGAAACAGTGAGCCCTTCTAAAAATGCAGCGTGAGCTGTCGCCAAGTCACCCGTTTGCAAATGGATAGTACCTAGGTTATTGAGTGCTCTGATTTGGTCGCTAAAGTTTTGGTCGCTGCGGGCGATCGCCAACTGCTGTCGAATCACCCGCTCAGCGTCATCGTATTGGCCAAGCGCGCTGTATACCTTTACCAGCTGCTCATAGGCTTCGCCCATGCCAACAAAGTCACCCAGATAGTGATAGGCATTTGCCGCCTCTTGCAGCGCCGTAATTGCCGCCGCGTGGTCACCTAGCCTCAGATGATCTTGCCCCAGCAGCAAAAACTCATCGGCCACATCGCGCTGCTGCCGAAGCGAATCGACAGGCGGTGTGTGCAGTTGCTCGGTAAGGCTGCGCGCCGCTTGCACAGGCGAACCCACCGCAATTAGCAGCAACAGCGTCATCGCAGGAGCCACCGCCGCCAAGACTCTCCCTCGCAAAGCCCCCAGCGTCGTTTGCTGACCTGTCCTATGCCCAAAACCCATGAATGCTCCTCGCGCCCTAGCGATCGCGACCTGCGACTACGGTTTTAAGGTACCCAAGTTGATTTATTCAAGTTGATTCCAGGCGTGATTTGCAGTTATTCAAATCTGCGGCTCAAATCTGCAGATCCACTTCATCAAATTCAATCGTCATTACACCCGCCTCTTCAGGTGTAGGCACAACAGCGATGGGATGCTGTAAATAAATCGTCTGCATATCTTCAGGAATGGCCTGCTCTAGCGCTTGATAGGCCACCTGTAATTCAGCCTGTACTTCCTGAGGCGATATTTGCTCACCTTCGGCCTGCAAGTAAGCAGAAATTCGAGTATCGCTCCATTCAAAGGTTTGAGCCATCAGCACAATCAGCCGATGCTTGGGCAGAAGCCCTTCTAGCGCGCGTTCGGTATAGCACCACAGCGGCGGCGGCGCATCTTTCAGCACATAGTGAATGGCTTCCACATCAGGCATTTTTACCTGATTAATATGTGCAGCTGTGAGGTTGATCAGCCAGCCCTGTAGCGAAAACTCAGCCCCAGACTCAGCTGCCCCAGACTCCTCGGATGGTCCACCTGCATTTGGATTGAACGGCGTGAGGTCAATGCCACTCAGCTCGTTGAGAATGTGTCGCCAAGTGAGTGCAAATAAATAGTCGGCCTGCACCGGAGATTTGGCAGAGTGGCGAATGAGCGAGTACACCACCGGGCTATACCGGCAAAACAGCGCCGTAAAGTACTTTCCTTCCGTGGGCGATCGCTGCAAGCTATCCACCAGCGCATAGTCGCTCTGATGGCTCAATACCTTGACCAACTCGTGATCACATTCAGGAAAAGTAGGAATTTGCACAGGTTTTTATGGGAGACAGGTTACGTCTACGTATCAGGTTTTATTGAACCATTATTGAATCAACCATTATTGAATCAATGGATAACAGCGTTCCCAAAAAATCGCAGAAAGTCTTTGAGAAGTCAACACCGGGTACGCGTATCCGCAAAATAAAGGGCCCTTGATAGACTAAGACTAGAATAAAATCGCATTTGCTTGATTTAGTTCGTCTGAGCTATGTCTGTTTGGCGATGGACCTAAACAATCCGCCTAAACAATCTGATCTAAACAGTGTGTCTTTTATCCAATGACAAGTTTTTTCTTAACTAGTTTTTTCTTAACTAAGGCCACCCTTCCCGTTGGCAATATCTTCCAAGGGATCCCATTAGACACCCTGGTCTCGACTCAAGGGATTATGGTGATGTTGCTAGTCGCCTACGCAGGTGCCATGTGGGCCATCCTCAGTAGCGCGCCTAAAGTCCACACGGTCATGGCTTCAGATTTAGAGATGGCCCGCCGCTTTTATGAGGGCGTCCTGAGTCTGTCAGCGGCAGATATCCCGCTGCACTACTACTATAACTACGAGCAAACACTCGGCACCAGCGGCATGGATCCCATGTTTGGCACTGGATTGAGCGGCGGTATGGGTAGCCCAGGGGGAGAATACGCCAGCCCAGAAGGTCTGTGGTATCAGCTCAAAAGAAATACTCAGCTCCATGTCATTGGCGGCGCTAGCTTAGGCAATCGCAATCGGCAGCGGCACGTGTGCTTTGATCACGACTGCTTGGAATATCTATTTATGCAGGTGCAGACGCGCGGTATTCGCCACAAGCTGCGGCGCGATCGCCCCCTCAATTTTCTGGTCAAGGATTTTGAAGGCGAAGTCATTGAAATGGCAGAAGTTGACGGTTAAGGCATTCAGCAAATTCGCTGCACAACAATAGGAGCGAATCCGCTGACACAATAAGAGCGAATTCGCTGGCACAATAGAAAGGTGAATTTAGCGGATATTGCTATGCTCGGCACATTCCAATCTCCCGGCCCCGAGATTGTTGGCATTGGGCCCATTACGCTGCGCTGGTATGGATTGCTCATTGCCTCAGCCGTGCTGATTGGCGTGGCGCTCTCACAGTACTTAGCCAAAAAAAGAGGCGTTGACCCCGATAAAGTAGGCGACATGGTGATTTGGCTCGTGATTGCCGCCATCCCCTGCGCTCGGCTGTACTATGTTCTATTCGAATGGCAGTCCTACGCCAGCAGGCCCGGCGATATTGTTGCCATCTGGAAGGGTGGCATTGCCATTCACGGCGCGGTGATTGGTGGCACGCTAGCAACGCTAATTTTCGCCCGGCTCAACAAGCTCTCCTTTTGGCAGCTGACTGACCTGATTGCACCGTCGCTTATTTTGGGTCAGGCTATAGGCCGCTGGGGCAACTTCTTTAACTCTGAGGCCTTTGGCAAACCGACCGATCTGCCTTGGAAGCTGTATATTCCTTTGGCCAATCGTCCGGTGTCACTGCGCGAATTTGAGTACTTCCATCCCACATTTCTGTATGAGTCTCTGTGGAATCTGGGCGTTTTTGCCCTGCTGATAGGGCTGTTTTTTTGGGGACTGCAAAAGCCGAAACGGCTTAGGGCAGGTACTTTGTTTTTGGTCTATCTGATTGCCTACAGTACCGGTAGGCTATGGATTGAGGGATTGCGGATTGATAGCCTCATGTTTGGCCCCATTCGCATGGCACAGTTCATTAGCCTTGTTGGCATCGTCATCGGCTGGATTGGGCTGATCTGGACCTATGGACTAGGTAAGCGCCTGCCCGACACGGCCACTTGATTTTCAGTTCCTTTGGTAGTGCTGTTGGTAATGCTTTGGGCCTTTGCGATTCTAAGGGCTGGGATTCCAAAGAAGATTCCAAAGAAAAAGCCCCGAGGGCCACAAGGACCTTCGAGGCTTGGAATCAGGGTGCATCTACATACCAACATGCAGGATCATTAGGGCAGATCCCGAGTTTTTAGTAGACCTTTATTTACTCTTCAAATAATAGATAGCGATAGTAGTGAGTTGATGAATATTGGAACCTGAATATTGGCAACATATATCAACTTTATTTGATTCGTTTTATCCCCGTTCCATTAACCCTTAGTATTCTTTTAGACCTGATCCTATGGATGTTTCCATGAATTCTCCGAATTTTTCAAGTGAAATAACACCTGCTGTGTATATCGTGGGAGCAGGGCCAGGAGATCCTGAGTTATTGACAGTAAAGGCGCTAAAACTCATCGAAAAGGCCGATGTTTTGGTCTACGCTAATTCGCTGGTGCCGCAACAAATACTCTCAGCCATTCGGCCCAGTGCCGAGCGCATTGCCACGGCAAATATGACGCTAGAAAGTATCGTTCCGCTCATGATTGAGCGCGTTCGCGAAGGCAAGTCAGTGGTGCGGCTGCACTCTGGTGACCCTAGTCTGTACAGCGCCATTCACGAGCAAATGCTGCGCCTCAGCGAAGCCGATGTGCCCTTTGAAGTCATTCCGGGCATCAGTGCCTTTCAAGCTGCTGCCGCCAAGCTCCAGGTAGAACTCACCATTCCGGCCCAGGTGCAAAGCATTATTTTGACTCGCATCAGCGGACGCACACAGGTGCCCGAAACCGAAGAACTCGCTGGGCTAGCTGCCCACAAGTCGAGCCTTTGCCTGTACCTGAGCGCCCGGCACGTGGTTGAAGCGCAAGCTCAGCTAATGGAACATTACGATGCCGATACGCCTGTGGCTATTTGTTTCCGAGTCGGCTGGCCCGATGAGCAAATTCAGGTGGTTCCCCTGTCGCAAATGGCTGAGGTGAGTGAAGCCAAAAACCTAGTGCGCACAACGCTCTATATTATTTCGCCAGCACTGAAGCGAAGGGCCGCCATCGATGCCGACCGGCCAGCAGAACAAGAGAAGGAACAAGCTGTGAGGTCACGGCTTTACAATCCCACCCACGATCATCTCTTTCGGCCCAATAAAAAGCTGTCTGGGCATTCGTCGGCAGAAGGCAAGGCCAACAGCGGGCCAGATGTGCGCCAAGCGAGTAAAGAACAGGAGAATGCTAAAAAATGAGTTATTTAGTTGCGGTGTTGAGCGATCGCATCAAAGCAGAAGAGGTATACACCGCCCTAGAAAAAGCCAGCATCACCATGGATAAGGTCGACATCCTAGGCCGAGGATTCAAGTCAGCCGATGAATATGGACTGATTGACCCCAACGAAGAAGCCTGGAAGCAAATCAAACGCATGGCCCTGCGGATTATTCCTTTTGGCTTTGTCGGCGGCTTCACCTTTAACCTGATCACTTGCCTCAACACCTTTCCTTGGGCGGGCACTTCGGGTCACCAAATCATTGGTGGCGCGCTAGGTGCTGTCGGTGGAGCCATGGGTAGCTTTTTTATCGGTGGTGGTGTTGGCATTGGCTTTGGTAGTGGCGATGCTCTCTCCTATCGCAACCGGCTGAACGCTGGCAAATATCTTGTTGTCGTCAAAGGCTCAGAGGGCCTCATTGCTCAATCTAGCCGGATTATTCGCCCGCTTCGGCCAGAAAACATGCAGGGCTACACGGAGCCAGGGAGTTAACGTTTATGATGAGGCTGCCAACTCATTACGGCTATGAGTTGGCAGCCCTAATTGCTTCTTTGCCTCACTTTTGTTTTACCCCGTCCATACGTTTTCACCTGTGATTTATGAGTGTTGTGTCTTCCTCTCCTGCCCAATCAACTGACCAGTCAACTGTCGAAACTGCGCCCAATCCCTTGCTTATTGGTCAGGGTTTACCGCCTTTTGGTGATATTCAGCCCAGTCATGTCGTGCCCGGCATCGAGCAATTGCTACAAAATTTAGGTCATGACCTGGAGGTGCTAGAAGCTCAGCTTGGCCAAAAGCTGAACGCTGAGCCTGCCGTCAGCATCACGTGGGCTGACCTGATTGATCCGCTGAGCGCAATTACAGAAAAGCTGGGTTGGAGTTGGGGCATTATTGGCCACTTAATGGGCGTAAAAAATAGTTCTGAGCTACGCACCGCCTACGAAAGCGTGCAGCCAGAGCTGGTGCAGTTCGCCAATAGCATTGGTCAGAGCCAGGTGATTTATGCTGCGCTAGGCAAGCTAAAGGGCAGCGCAGCATGGACAGATTTGGACCCTGCTCAGCAGCGCATTGTAGATGCTGCGCTGAAAGATGCAGAACTTTCGGGTGTTGGCCTCTCCGGCAAGCAAAAAGAAACCTTTAACGATATTCAGCGATCGCTTGCCGAACTCTCCACCCAATTTTCTAACCACGTATTGGACGCGACAAAGGCCTTTAGCCTGACGCTAACGAAACCAGAAGACGTCGCTGGCCTCCCGCCGAGTCTGCTGAGCCTAGCTGCGCAGGCTGCTCGAGACACCGCGCAGAACGTGGAAGAAGACACGCCAGAAAGGACTGGGGCAGATGCAACTGCTGAAAAGGGGCCCTGGCGCATCACGCTGGATATGCCGAGCTATATTCCTTTTTTACGCCACAGTCAGCGCCGTGACTTGAGAGAGAAGCTATATCGTGCTTTTATTACGCGGGCGTCTTCTGGCGAGCTAGATAATGCACCGTTGATTGAGAAGATTTTGGAGCTGCGATCGCAAAAAGCCCACCTCCTCGGCTTTGAAAACTATGCAGCCCTCAGTCTTGCTACCAAAATGGCCCCTTCTGTCGCCGCTGTAGAAACGCTTATGGAAGAGCTAAGAAGTGCAAGCTACGACGCGGCTAAGCGAGAACTCGAAGAAATCAAAACCTTTGCCAAGCAGCACGGGTCTGTAGATGCTGGCTTAGAAATCAAGCAGTGGGAAGTGCCCTTTTGGACTGAACGCATGCGAGAGCAGCAGTTCAACCTAAACGACGAAGCTCTCAGGCCCTACTTTCCATTACCTAACGTATTGGAGGGACTTTTTGGCCTGGCAGAACGGCTATTTGGCATCACCATCTCAGCCGCAGACACTCAGGCTCCCGTTTGGCATCCAGACGTTCGCTACTTTCAGGTCAGCGATACCGCCAAAAGTGAGGTGATTGCACACTTTTATCTAGACCCTTACAGCCGACCTGCAGAGAAACGGGGCGGCGCTTGGATGGATGAATGCATTGTCCGCGCCAAAATTCAGAATAGAGAGTCGGCTCAAAACAGCGATGCATTTAAAATTCGTTTGCCAGTGGCCTACTTAATCTGTAATCAATCTCCTCCAGTTGACGGCAAGCCTAGCCTGATGACTTTCCGCGAGGTCGAAACGCTGTTCCATGAGTTTGGCCATGGACTGCAGCATATGTTGACATCCGTTGACTATCCGGGGGCGGCAGGTATTAACAATGTGGAATGGGATGCGGTGGAGCTGCCCAGCCAGTTTATGGAAAACTGGTGCTACGACCGTGACACGCTCTTTGGCATGGCGCAGCACTATGAGACAGCAGAGCCCCTGCCCGAGGAAGATTATCAAAAGCTGCTGGCGGCGCGGCACTTTATGACCGGCAATGCCATTTTGCGGCAGGTGAACTTTGGCTGGACGGATATGGCGCTGCATGCAGACTATCGGCCAGAGGCGGATGAGACGGTTTGGGAGGTGCGCGATCGCATCGCTAAGAAAGCAACCGTCATGTCCCCACTCCCCGAAGACGCTTTTCTGTGCAGCTTTGGCCATATTTTTTCTGGCGGCTACGCGGCAGGCTACTACAGCTATTTTTGGGCAGAAGTGCTCAGCGCCGATGCCTTCTCAGCCTTTGAAGAAGCAGGGCTCGAAGATGGCACGCAGGTGAGCACCATTGGTCGCAAGTTTCGCGATACCGTGCTTGCGCTGGGCGGCAGCCATCACCCTATGGAAGTCTTTAAGGCATTTCGAGGTCGTGAACCGAGTACACAGGCACTGCTTCGCCATAGAGGGCTCACCAGCCAATCGTCAAAAGAAAACGGTATGAGTCAGGCGGCATAGTTCGGTTAATACTTGCTCAGGTAATACTGTTCAAGTGACATGGCTCAGGCGATATAGTCTTCGACAAAATACGAGAGAATCGAACGCCACAGATTACCCTTCTTGAATACATCAGCAAACCGTTAAATCGAAGACTACTCGATTTAACGGTTTGTTAATTTGATCAGATTTTTTAACAGTTATTTAACAACTTTTATTTGATGGTTGTCTAACGATTTTTAATTTAACAATTTCTTCACTTCATAGGTTGTCGTTAATACAACAGACTCCTGTGGCTGAATCGGAAAGCTTATGTGAATTAAGGGTTTCAGCGTTTAGCGTCAGGCGACAGCCTGCAGCATCCGTTTTTTTACCTGTGCCTTTAATCTTCTCTTTTTCTTAATATTTTGACAGGTAAACCAGTGAAACCACGGACTATTTTTTCAGCAAAAATGGGTGCTTATTTCTTTTTCAACAGAATGCATTTAGGCTGCGTGCCACCTGCCGATGTTTTAGTCTTCGAGAATCGTATTTATACGGAACCGTATATCAATGCATCTTGTTAAGTTTAGGAAATGAAAATCCGTTTTAAAAATTTCAACATCCGAACTATCACCGATGGCGATTGCTCCATCGTCTAGCTATGACGTACCCCAACCCGCCTCACTTTACAAAAACAGCTGTTGTTTGGCACCGCGATAATAGCCAGGGGTACGTTCACGACAACTCGACCCCTTTTGTAGGCCCAGTTCAATCAATTGTTGAAACCCTTAGTGCTAAGGGTTTCAAAACAACAGCCTTTGCAGAAGAACAGCAGGTTATGCAGAGCATTGCAGACCAGCAAGCGAGCCTTTTAATCATCCATTTGCAGACATCGGGAGAGCAGGGCTACGCCCTGTGCCAAGCACTCCGACGTGTCGAAGCAACTCATCAGATGACGATTGTTTTTATGGGCGCTAGGGCGGCAAAAAGTGAGCGGGTAAAAGCGCTACGTTGTGGTGGCAATGACTACCTTCAGCTGCCCATTTCGTCGGAGGAGTGCTGGCTTAGCCTGCAGCAGCACTTGAGCACGGCAAAGCTGGTCCATCAGCTTCAAGTTGAGCGTACGGACTTAAGCCTAAAAGTGGGCGAATACAGTCAAATTTTGGATCAGCAGGCGCAAATGCAGCGCTCACTCGCTCGGGAGAATCAAGCGCTGCAAAAGCTTGCGTTTGTCGACGGACTCACTCAAGTCGCCAATCGAAGAAGTTTCAACCAAAACATTGTTCAGCGCTGGCAAACCGCCTACAAAGAAAGTCAGCCGCTTTCACTGTTGCTATGCGATATCGATTACTTCAAACGCTATAACGATGCCTACGGTCACCCCCAAGGTGACAACTGTTTGCGTGCAGTTGCAGATGCCTTGGTCCGTGGAACACACCGATCGCAATCACAAGATCAGGTGTCGCGCTATGGCGGCGAAGAATTTGCTATCACTCTGCCTAATACTCAAGCCAGCGGTGCCGAACAAGTGGCGCTATCTGTTCAGTCTGAAGTGGCACGCATCCAAATGCCGCACAAAAGCTCCCTGACGAAGGCTTTTGTTAGCTTGAGTATTGGCATTTTTACACTCGTGCCGACTAGCCCTCATCACAGCTACGAAGATTTGGTAAATGGCGCCGACCAGGCACTATACACGGCAAAACTGTGGGGGCGCGATCGCACTGTCAGCAACACCAGAAACGGCTTCTTATCACTGCAGCGCAACTACTGCCTCTGCGACTACACCCAAGCATTCAAAAAGCTCAGCCAGCTAGCCTCCGAGCAGCCAATATCTTCATCGGTTGCATCCTGAAAGCCAGCCGCTACTCAGAATTTATAAAATATGTACCGGTAATCTGCTGTCAGTTTCGGTAAAATTGCCCTGTAACCTTGTTCCGTAACATTCCCAAAGGTATTACACGAGTAAAAGACGTCTAAATGACGACTCACCTGTAGACTAAGAGCGTCGATAGGGAGGAAACTGATTTGACCAATGGTGAACCCACAGTAAGCAAATCTCAAACGGTCTCTCGCCAAGAGTTGAGAGAATTAGTGCGATCGCAACTCCAAGCCCTACTCGAACAAGACAACTTTCGCGGAGCCAAGGCACTGCTAGTACCGGTCCAGCCCGCCGACATCGCCGAAGCTATCGAAGGTCTGCCCGAAACCATGCAGGCGATCGCCTTCCGCCTCCTTTCCAAAAATGAAGCCATCGAAGTTTACGAAAACCTAGATTCAACAGTGCAGCAGGCGCTGATCGAAGAATTTAAGCGACAGGACCTGATAGACATTGTCGACAAAATGTCTCCCGACGATCGGGCCAAATTATTCGATGAGCTGCCGGCCAAAATTGTGCGCAGGCTACTAGAGCAGCTGAGTCTGCAGGAGCGCAAATCTACTGCTCTGCTGCTGGGCTACGAAGCGGAAACCGCAGGGCGAATCATGACCCCTGAATACGTATCGCTCAAAGAAAACTGGACCGTAGAACGCGCCCTCAACCATATCCGCACGCAGGCCGCACTTAGCGAAACGGTTTACTACTTATTTGTGACCAACGTTGCCCGGCAGCTCACCGGAATTTTGTCATTGCGTCAGCTTGTGGTGGGCCAAGCAGAACAAAGCATCGGCGAAATTATGACTCGAGAAGTCGTCTCTGCACAAACCAGCGATGACCAAGAAGAAGTCGCCCGCATGATTCAGCGCTACGACTTTTTGGCTGTGCCGGTAGTCGATGCTGAAGATCGATTAGTCGGCATCATTACCGTTGATGATGTGCTCGATATTTTGGAAGAAGAGGCCACAGAAGATATTTACAGCCTAGGCGGCGTACAGTCTGGTGGTGAAAACTACTTCCAAAGCAATCTGCTAGATGTCGCTATTAAAAGAGTTGTTTGGCTCTCGGTGCCGCTGTGTACCAATACGGTTACCGCAGGCATTATCGTTGCTGCGCAAGAGGACATATTAAAGGTTGCGGCCCTGACGGCCTTTATTCCTCTGTTAATTGGTAGCGGTGGCAATGTGGGCGCGCAGTCTTCTACGGTCGTGATTCGAGGGCTCAATACCGACGAACTCAGGATCAGAGATGCCTTCAAAGTCATTATCCGAGAAGCGACAGCAGGCGCTTTTTTAGGGCTGATGCTTTCCCTAGCTGTTACGCTCTGGGCTTACTTCGTTCTGGCAAATACGCTGCCAGTTTCGATCACAGTCGGCCTTTCGCTCTTTGGAATTTCAGTCCTAGCCTCTAGCGCTGGCGCTGGGCTACCCTTCCTGTTTCAATCGTTTGGCCTTGATCCAGCGCTAATGTCGGCACCGTTTATTACAACTATTGTCGATGTGCTTGGCGTCCTAATCTATATCAATCTGGCCCGTTACATCATCAATTTATAACCGTAAAAGCCAAGGGCCTATTTCTACAACACATCTATCGATCGACTGAATTTGATATAGTCTTTGTGGTGTTGTCGTCACTTATCGCCTGTTTTCTGTCCGTAAATTGTTCATTAAACTGTACTCATTAACTGCACTTGGTGAAAAGAACGAAAGCACTAATGCAAATTATTGTTTAGAATGGATACAACTTGACCTGTGTGTGCACTGGCAACTAAGGAATCTGTGCTCCAAAAATTCAAACAAGACATCAAAAACGATTTGATTGCTGGGCTGGTAGTGGTTATCCCACTCGCAACCACTATTTGGCTAACGCTAAATGTTGTGAGCTGGGTGATTAGATTTTTGACTCGTTTTCCCAAGCAGCTCAACCCATTTACCGGGCTCAATCCATTCTTGGTTGCCTTGATCAATCTAGGTATCGGGTTTGCAGTTCCGCTGTTGGCCCTGCTGCTGATTGGCTTGATGGCGCGAAACTTTGCCGGGCGTTGGCTGTTGGATTTGGGCGATCGCATTGTGCAATCCATCCCCCTCGCTGGCTCCGTCTACAAAACCATTCAGCAACTGCTGCAAACTGTTTTTCAGGATTCCAAAAGCCGCTTTCGCCGGGTAGTGTTGATTGAGTATCCTCGGCGAGGACTGTGGGCGATCGCATTTGTCACCAGCACCACCGTCACTGGCACTGGCGCCAGCAACATGCTGAGCGTCTTCATCCCCACCACGCCAAACCCCACCAGCGGCTGGTATTCCGTCGTATCCGAAGACGACATCCTCAGCCTTTCTATCTCCGTGGAAGACGCCTTTAAAGTCCTTTTGTCGGGCGGCATCGTTGGCCCCGACTTAGCTTCCGAAATTCCGCCCCATCGCATCAGCAGCGGACTGAAAAACAGCCAGCTCGAAGAGCCTGGCCCTGCGACGCTTCCAGCTGAAACCGTTATGAGTCAGCCCAGTCCACTGACTTAGCCGAGTAAGTCAGTA
>ERZ1740070.843-NODE-843-length-20056-cov-17.134593_pt1 | contig 20056 bp, 18 predicted proteins | sample MGYA00581734_ERZ1740070 | MGnify/ENA primary metagenome ERZ1740070 (study PRJEB43018, sample SAMN04849744) | marine metagenome | isolation source: floating plastic debris | place: Pacific Ocean | collected 2008-09-01 | study: EMG produced TPA metagenomics...
CTAATCTTGGCGATCGGCACATTAATAGGACGTTCCCTGGGGTGGTATCTCGCCACCCTAGGCAGCAACTGGACTAGTCAAGAACGCCTGTTTCTGCTCTCGGGAAACTCCGCAAAAGCTACCGTGCAAGCTGCGATTGGGGCTATCCCTTTAGCCCAGGGGGTGGAGGGCGGAGACACTATACTCGCTCTAGCCGCGCTATCAATTTTGGTTACGGCTCCCCTGGGGGCCTGGGCAATCCCCACCTTTGCCCCAAAGCTGTTAGAACAGGGTCAGGTAGATCCCACAAAAGTTTCTGTAGACCGTCGCATTGTTCTCCTAGCCGCTGTTGATACGTCTCCCCTGGCCGAACAGGTCCTGACAAAAGCCGCTGATCTGGCCCGACGCTGTGATGGTGAGGTGGTGGTATTGCATGTTCAAAAAGTTGATGATCCTCAAGTTGCCAATCGGCTAAAACAGCAAACAAAAAAGCATTTAGCCGACATCCGCCATCGATTTATCTTCTCGTCAGGTTCCATTCCGACAGAAATTCTACGCATCGCCCAAGACCACCGGGCAACAGAAATTGTCATGGGCAAACGCGGTCATCGCTATCTTAACGACCTCCTTGTTGGCTCCGTTTCACGGGCAGTCATCGAAATAAGTCCGCTGCCCGTTGTGATTGTAGAAGCAAGCTAATGGCCAAAAGCCCGAAGGCAGATAATTGCCTTCGGGCTTTTGGCGTAGATAATCGATGATTAGCGTTTGCTAATTAACGTGGCAATTCTTGACAATTTCCTGAGTTGCTTTTTGCACCTCAATTGCCCAGCCTTCACCAGACTGTAGTGCTTTTTCCGCAGCGTCTAGAGCCTGATAAAACAGCTGCCAACCAGCCTTCTCACGCTCATAGGTCTGTTGTAGGCTACTGGATTCTCCTTGAATAAAGTCTAGACCTTCCTGCAATTGGAACACACCGGTATTGATAAACTCAGTTGCTTCGTCTGTCTTGCCCTGGTTAAATAGATTTGCCACTTTAAGTGAAAATCTCAACATCGCCACTGTGATTGGCAGACGAGACACAAAACAACCCGTAAATGGATCGATGTCAGACTTGATGCTGTCCATTGCTTCAGGCAGTGCCTCAGCATACTTAGAGAACAACAAAATCCGCAGATAGTCTCCCACCTGCTTACCCACTTTAGCCATGGCAATCGCCTCTTGGGCAAAGCCTTCTTTGTCATGACGCATGATTAAACCAGACGCATGGGCATACCCTAAGTTTGGCTGCTGACCGCGGGCCGACAAAATATAAGCCTGGTCCTCTGCCCGACCAATAAAGCTAGGGGTAAAGGTTTGGTAGCGACGGAGGCTGTCTACGAGAATACCGTTGGTGCCGCCAGTTACGTGGATGCGTTGGATGGCCTTAGTCTCTCCATCAAAGTCAGTACCCGCTTGGTAGCGAGTCATCATTTCTGCTTCTGTGGATAGGGCCTGGGGCAGCTTACTAAAAAACACATATTCGTCAGGATTGAGCGTGTTACCTGGAAAGGTGACATCAGGGGTAAACACTCCTTTATGGATATCGCGTTGATTGACTAGGGCCCCAGCAATCATCCCAAGTTCAATGGGGTGATCCGCAGAGTCTTTTCCAGTCGCGCCCCACAGGGGTGTTTTGAGATGGCCAAAAGCCGTGGCTCCGGTCTGCTCTAGCAGCTCAGCCTGGGGAAAGACCTGGTCCAGGTCGATTTTGAATGTAGCCTTGATTTCAGGATCTACCAATACATTCCAAAGGGGCACAATCGCTTTGAGGAAGCTGTAGTGACGGCCATAGCGGCCATCTACCCCAAAGACGGAGAGCATGGCTTTGGCATCATCACCAAGGGAGGAATGCTCTAAGATGGGAAGCAATACCTTTTCGATCAGGCTGTTGGTATCTGTTTCGGTGAAGGCAAAAATATTCAGCTGGTCTAAAGGCTCACTGGCGGCCAGCACCTGTTTTAGATAACTCTTGCCCAAGGTTTGCAATCGCTCATGGGTCACTGACACAGACAACACGCAGTTTACTTTGTCAGTGATGTCGGGCTGTTGCTGCCGCTCAAACTCGACTGCGTGGTTAAGGTGTTTTAGACCGTAGAGAATTTCGTTGCTCTCTTCGGCGATGCCAATGGGGATGGGATGGTCGTACCAGTAGAGTTGAGGATCGTCCGCCGCTTCTGCCAGCTGGGATTGAAAATCAGCATCAAAATTGCTCAGGTCCGCTGACCCTAGGGGCATGGTCAGCAAAGCGTTGGAGGTAAATAGTACCTGCTTAGCGGGGTTTTCAATCGGATGGGGATTTAGCTGCTCAACGGTGACGGTACGCTGTGTGCGTAATTCGTCAACGCGTTCGGTTTCTTGTCCCCAAATGCCGGTGCCTTCTGGGAAGAGTACGGACCAAACGGCATTGGCTGCTGCTACCTCATCTTTAGCTGTCTCTAGGGTTGCTGCCATTTGCTCGAGATTGAGCTTTAACGCAGCGTCTTTTTCGCAGGCTTGTTCGAGTTCTTGGGTGATTAGCTCAGCGCTTTGCAAATAAAATTGAGCACTTGTTTGCCACTCGGGTGAAGCGGATAGTTTATCTAAATAGGTTTGGGCTTCAGCATACTGAGGGTGCTGGTCCCCTGCTAAGAGGATGAGGAACGCTGAATTAAGGGTTTGCAATATTGAATTTGTATCTAGCCAATCGGCTAAGCCTGGCATTTCTAGCGGCAAAATCTCTGTAGCTTTAGAGCCGGCAGGCTGGGTTAGAAAGTTCAGAATAGGATTGAGGGCTGTCATGAGTTTAGAAAAAACTGTTTAGGGGACAACTCAAGCAAAAAATGGATACACCCCTATAGTTTTATGCCAATCTGCCCTTAAGTATGGTGATGCGGACTTCAAATTCCTTCGAAGTTATGCTGAAGTTTTATTTTTAGGATGAAAACTTTTGCGATCGCACCCGCATGTCAGTGCCTGCTATTAGCAGCGATCGCAAACTCCATGGACCGTCACTTCATAGTTATCAATGGTCAACCCAGACCGCAGCTGGGCTGTATCCAAACACTGAAATTGCTCCCAGGGAATATCTTCAATGGCACCGCACATCTTGCAGCGAAAGTGATGGTGGCGGCCCACATTAGCATCATAACGACACACCCCTTCCTCTAGGAGCACCTCGCGCACCAGACCCACATCCCGCAATGCCTGCAGGGAGCTATAGATGGTTGCCTGGGAAGACCGGGGCACATCCTTATTTACATCGTGAAGGATCTGCTCGGCAGTGGGATGATCCTCGCGGGCAAGCAGATTGGAATACACCGCAAATCGCTGGGGCGTGACTCGCAGATGCTTTGATTTGAGGAGTTTTACAATTTCTTCTGTCTGCTGAGACATCGCCGATTTTAAAAAAAATGTAAACGGGTTAACGCACAAGTGGCATCCAACGATACACGTCATCGGTATCTTGGCCGCGTATAGTGCAAGCATAACGCTACTATCTTAGCATTCACATTATGTGACATCCACTTAAATGTCAGAATAATTCTAGGTGTTGATATTTTTCCAAATAAGAACTATTCTGGTTTAGGAAGGCAGCCATTCAACTAAATATTGAGGCAACGCCTGTTTTTACTACTGATCCACCTAACGACTAACTACAGGAAATTATCATGGCTGTTATTGAAAAAGTACCCAGCGTTGTTTTTAAGACTCGCGTCCGTGATGAGTCCGTCGAAGGTCCTAACCCCTATCGTTGGCAGGACACCACTACTGAGGATATCTTCGCAGGCAAAAAGATTGTCGTTTTCTCTTTGCCCGGTGCATTTACCCCCACTTGCTCCTCTAATCACCTGCCCCGCTATGAAGAGCTTTACGATGAGATGAAAGCTCTGGGTGTGGATGCCGTTTACTGCGTCTCTGTAAACGATGCCTTTGTTATGTTCCAGTGGGGCAAACAGCAGGGTGCTCAGAACATTAAGCTACTGCCCGATGGTAACGGCGAATTTAGCCGCAAAATGGGCATGTTGGTTGACAAGTCCAACCTAGGCTTTGGTATGCGCTCCTGGCGTTATTCCATGGTTGTGAATGACATGACCATTGAGAAGCTATTCTCTGAGCCTGACTTTGGTGACAACTGCCCCACTGACCCCTTTGAGGTCTCCGACGCTGACACCATGCTGGCTTACCTCAAAGGTGCTGATGCGCCTGGTGTTTCCGAGCCTCGCAAAGAGTTTGTTGGCTAAGCCCTGACTCAACTAAAGCTGGGCGGTTAGCGCCAGTAAATTCAATCAAGGCAAAGAAGGTCAGAGTTCTATCCTTCTTTGCCTTCTGTATCTCTAATTACTCAAGATGTTGCTGTTTCTTGAGATAAACACTATTTGGGTTGAACGACAGTTAAGCCCATTAACTCACCCCCAACCTTGATGACCGCTTAAGGCAGGTTAGACGACTATGAAACTATCCAGTGCAAATATTGAAAATCATTTAGATACCCTCTATGACGCCATTGTCGTAGGGGGTGGCATGGGCGGCCTGTCAGCTGCTATTTATTTGGCCCGCTACGGTCTGAAATGTCTGGTTATTGAGAAAGGGAAGGGCCGCTCCCTCTGGATGCAAGATACCCGTAACTACCTGGGCTTAGATCCTAATACTCCCGGGCGTAGCATTTTGACCCACGGTGCTAAGCAGTCATTAGAATGGGGTGCTGACCACCTCAGAGCCTTTGTGGAAGAGGTCACTGATGAAGGTGAAACCTTTGCTGTTAGGGTCAAGGTTGGGAAGAAAAATAGTAAGCATTACACGCTGCGTAGTAAATATGTGATCGCAGCTTCAGGTGTCATTGATGTGCTGCCTGAACTTGAGAATATGCAAAATGTCTATGATTATGCGGGCTATACGCTACATGTCTGCATGATTTGTGATGGCTTTGATATGTGGGACCAGAAGGCTGTTGTGATGGTCAGCCGGGAATCTCAGATTAATGTGGCGTTTGTCTTGAACTGGTTTACGCCCTATATTTCGGTGCTCACCAATGGGTTTACCGTCGGGCCTGAAATGAAACAAAAGTTGGCGGACCACGGCTATCCTCTATATGAAACCCCCGTGACTCGGATTTTGGGAGAAAACCATAAGATGAGCGGGGTGGAGCTAGCGGATGGCACCATTGTGGAGGCCACCACGGGTCTCATCAACATGGGCTCGATTTATCACAATCAGTATCTCAAGGGGATTGAGGGTCTGACTTGGGATGGTGAAAATTTGGTGACTAATAATATGGGCCAAACCACCCATGATCGTATTTTTGCTGTGGGCGATCTCAAGCAGGGGCTCAATCAGGTGACTGTTGCTGTTGCCGATGGCACCCTGGCAGCCACTCAGATTTGGCGATACATTCGCCGTGCTAGCGCCCCCCGTAAGTGGGAGGAAAATCGAGTATCGACACCTGTCTAAACTCCTCGTTGGTCTAGTTTAGGTAAGCGAAGTCATCATCTGTCTGAGGACCAAGCTGGAGAATCGGTCTATGCTGACAGTAGCAACTGCCCTAATGTATTAGGACAGTTGTGAGCTCAGTTGGCTTAAATAAGTAGCTTGGTGCACAACGTTTGTGTTAACTAACTGGGCCAAAACGATAAAGGCCTGCCTGTTTATTCGCTTATGCCGTGGATCCGTATTGCTAGTGGTGGAGTTGCGATCGCAATTGCCCTATTGATGATTATCTTAGGGGGATGGTACTTCACCATTGGCTTCGGCATTATCGTCTATCTAGGCCAGCTAGAAGTCTTTGCCCTCACCAAGGCTAAGGGCATTAACGCCGCCGTCAAAACCACCCTGATCGTCAGCCAGGTATTGCTGATATCGGCCCACATTGCCCCGCCGCTCACCGATGCGATCCTTTCCCTGGCGGGCACCTGCATTTGCTTTTACGTTCTATTTCAGCCCAAATTTGCCACGATTGCTGATGTGGCCGCCTCGATCTTGGGGCTCTTTTATGGCGGCTACTTGCCCAGCTACTGGATTCGTCTGCGGGACTGGCAAAGTGACATCACCAGCCTACCCCTGGGCGGCTATTGGCCCACCGATTGGAGTTTAGATAGCTTGCCCATCGGTCTGGTCCATACCCTAGTGGCCTTTGCCTGTATCTGGGCGGCCGATATTGGTGCCTATGTGGCCGGACGGACCTTTGGCCGCACTCCCCTAACAAACATCAGCCCCAAGAAAACCGTTGAGGGTGCCCTGTGCGGCATCAGCGGCAGCCTGATGGTGGGCTGTAGCGGCGCCTGGCTCATGCAATGGCCCCTGTGGTGGCTGACCGGTTCCGCCTTTGGCACCATTATTGGGGTCTCTAGCCTGCTGGGCGACCTGACCGAATCCCTCATGAAGCGCGACGCTGGCGTTAAGGATTCAGGCACCCTGATTCCCGGCCATGGCGGCATTTTAGATCGCACCGATAGCTATATTTTTACCGCCCCGTTGGTGTTTTACTTCATCACCATGCTGCTGCCCATCTTGCCGGGGAGCTGGCCAGGAAATTAGGGCTGTACCATGATGCGACACTGGCAAATCAACTGATTATTCTCTATGACTAGGGACTGCAAATCAGTCTGCTCACCTAGATTCCAACCAAAGCCCTTCAGGGCTGCGCTCGGCACCAGCTGACCAGAGGGTAAACGCCATTGGGCGGTGGCCAGCCGGAGGATATGACCCTGGTCAACGTCGATGCTGCCTTGCAAACAGATGTCTGATTGGTCTGGCCGGAGCAACGTTAGGGCTAAATCGGTGCCAACGGTTTGCAGGTTGGACCGATACTGGGCCATGTCCTGCAACGTCAGCGAATCAGGACCATAGTGGGTGGCGATTTCTGCGGCAACATTATCTTTTGCTAATAACGTTTGCCAAAAGTCCAGTAGACCATCCGCTAAGACTGATGCGTTAGCAGAGGCAGCTAAATCATCCCCATCTAAAATCACCTGCCCTTCAATCGGAAATGCCTGCTTTAACCGCAGGGGTTTACCTCGTAAAACCTGCCCAATATTGATCTCGATATTACTGGCTTGTGCGGAGATATCCGTCAGCCGGACGCCCTGGTAAATCGCTTGTTGGGCCGCTAGGGCAAGACCAGGAATCTGACCTGACAGCACCTGTCGGTCAGTGGCCTGGATGTCAAACGTCAAATCCCCAATTTCATCGAGCTGTGTTTGTAGCCAAAACTTGACCGCAACCGGCAGTATCCGGCTGATCAAACGACTGCCCTTTGGCTTGGATGGGGATTGGGTCATGGCCTCTGCTCAGCATGTACAGCCCCAATCATTGCATACCCCATGGCGGGTGAGATCTGCTATGGGGCAGGGATGCGATCGCACCCGCCGAGCCCTACCCTATGGCATCCATAGACAGACGATCCCCATAAGTCATGAATTCATGACTTAATTTAAGTGACAAAATGACTTGATTTGATTTTTGGTCATGAATTCATGACCAAAAATTTTCTGAATGCACTGAAAACTCGATGGCGAAAAGTTTTTGCGGGGATCATTGGGCTTGATCCCCGTGACTTTTGTTGGCATGATGAATCTTGAAAGCGATCCCCAGCGGGTGATTTAGCTGTCTGTCCTGCAGTGCTGGTAAATAAGGGTATGGTCATGGGTAACGGTTCAAGAATTCCACTAGAAGATATGACACTGCGTCAGCTACGCCTCGTAGCGAGTGAGTATGAGGTGTCTCGCTACAGCCGCATGCGTAAGGTTGAGTTGGTTGATGCAATTCGTGCGGCTAAGGCTGCTCGAGATGCTGGTAAGGTCGCTCCCGCCGCTTCCGCCACTCCCGCCACAGTTGCCGCTACGTCTGAATCGGCTACTGTACCGGCTGTTGAAGTGACCGGTGGTAGCAACAGCGTGATGACAATGGCCGAATTGGCCACTGTGGATGACGGGTTTGGTGACTTGCCCGGTGGCTATGGTGAAAGCCGAATTGTTCTAATGCCCCGCGACCCCCAGTGGGCCTACGCTTATTGGGATATTCCTGGTCCCCACAAGGAAGAAATGCGTCGCCAGGGTGGTGTACGTCTGGCCATTCGTTTCTACGATGTTACTGACATTGATATCAACGCGGTCAGCCCCCACAGTCTTCAGCAGTTTGAATGTGATGAGATGACACGGGAGTGGTTCTTGCCGATTCCCGTTAGCGATCGCGACTACATGGCTGAAATTGGTTACGTGGCTGCCGACGGTCGTTGGTTGTTGATGGCCCGTTCCACCCCCATCCATATTCCTCCCGTCTATCCTTCCGACTGGATTGAAGACCACTTTGTCACCGTCAACTGGGATGACGACCTCCGTGGCAAAACCGTCATGACATTGGTACCCCCCAGCAAGAAAGCTGGCATTGCTGGTTTCGACGCTGAGGGCAATCCCATATATGACGCCATCTTTGCCCAGGCTAAATCCATGGAAGCTCAGCGCATCGCTGGTTCCCTGTTTGGTTCCATGCACCAAGTGCCTGAGCAATCCGTTAGCTCCTTTGTCTTCCCCTCTGGTGTGGGCATGTGGGCGCTACCGACCACGTCTGGCGTCAACATGTCGGGCGCTGGCTTCTCGGCCTCTGCTCCCCCAATCCGTCCTCGCCAGTTCTGGTTAATTGCCGATGCTGAGCTGATTGTTTACGGTGCCACTGAGCCCGATGCAACGGTTACCATTGGCGATCGCAAAATTGACCTCAAGCCCGATGGCACCTTCCGCTATCAAATGTCCTTCCAGGATGGTTTGATTGACTATCCCATCAAGGCCGTGGCTGTTGACGGTGAGCAAACTCGTTCAATCCACATGAAGTTCACCCGTGAAACCCCCGAGCGTAACACCAACACTAAGGCTGAAGCCGTTGAAGAGTGGTTCGCGTTTTAAGTTGATTAGCGTTGATTAACTAGCCCGGGGCAGTTTGCCCCAGCAAAGTTCAAGCTAATTATCTGAATTCAAACTAGGTTAGGAGGTGTAGAGTTTACACCTCCTTTTTTAATGACCCCCAAAGACATCACTACCTTGCTGAATACGCGCTTTGGCGATGCGTGTGAGGTGAAGCCGCCCGATGCATGGCAGGTAGACACTCCTGATCTACGAGTGCTGGTGCTGCTATCCCAGGATCAAAGCTGGTTACGAATTCTGGTACCCGTAGTCCCCATGGCAGAGGCCCAGCCGTTTATGGCCGAAATCCTAACGGCTAACTTTGACCAAACCCAAATGGTCCGCTACGCCACCCATGAAAATGCGCTATGGGGCGTCTTTCAGCACGATGTGGCCAGTTTGGGAGAGGACCAGTTCTCAGCGGCGATAGAGCAACTCCTATCCATGAAAACAGCAGGGATAGAACCCTTTTTTAATGCGCTCATTGAAACTCGGGTACGCCAGATTGTTTTAGCGGCTAAGTTACAGGGGCAGTCCCTCGAAGCGACGATGCAAACCATCAATCGATTCTACGCCGAAGGCATGATGGGCGATATGAAAGATAGCGGCTACGGTAACCGTGCCCTGGCCGCCTGGCAGCGTCAGCTAGAACGCTTGTGGCCAGAGGTCAATCCAGAGGTTAATCCAGAGGCGACTAGCAATGGATAAGCCCATGGATAACCAGTTGTCAGAGGCAGCGGTGTTAACGGTGATTGAGGCCGTCAAAGCAGACTATGCTCGATTTCCCGCCGCCCAAAGCTATGACCTGTATGCCAAAGATGTGTACTTCAAAGACCCGATGAATGAGTTCCGGGGGGTGGCGCGCTATCAACGCATGATCGGCTTTATTCAGCAGTGGTTTCGCAATATTGAGCTAGAACTACACGGTGTAGAACGACCCCAGACCAATGCTATTACCACGCGATGGACGCTGCATTTTACGGCCCCCACTCCCTGGCAACCCAGAATCTCGATTCCCGGTTGGAGTGAGCTTCAGCTTAATGGTGACGGACTAATTTGTTCCCACGTGGACTATTGGAGCTGTTCGCGGTGGGCCGTACTCAAGCAGTTGTTTCATGGCCCTTAAGACGTCCTTAATGTCAGGCGTCTTCACTAATGGACTGATGTTGTTTGGGCCTGAGTGATGACTATCCTCAAATCAACAGAACGGTTTTCAAACCGGGTTGCTGACTATGTCAAATATCGGCCCGACTATCCGTCTGCGCTCATGGACTATTTGGTCGAGTGCTGTGGCTTGAGGGCAGCCCATGTGGTGGCAGATATTGGCTCTGGAACAGGGTTATTGACCCAGGAGTTCCTTAAGTATGGGAACCCGGTTTATGGTGTGGAACCCAATGCGAATATGCGTGCTGCTGCCGCCGATTTTTTGCAGCCCTATGCAAACTTTGAGCCCATTGTTGGTCAGGCAGAGGCCACGACCCTAGCCGCTACTTCTGTCGACTGGATTGTCGCTGGTCAGGCGTTTCATTGGTTTGACCAGCGGGCTGCCCGGTCCGAATTTTTTCGAATTTTGCAGCCGGGGGGTCGGGTGGCCCTGATTTGGAACAGTCGCCAAATGGGCGATCCGTTTCAGCAGGCCTATGAACGGTTTTTGTGCGCCCATGCCCCTGAGTATGGTGTGGTGAGTCAGCAGCGCCCAACGGCAGTCTCCCTGGCTGAATTTTTTGCTCCGGCGGCGATGGAGGTGGCTACCTTTGAGCACCATCAGGTGTTTGATTTTGACGGATTGCGGGGGCGCCTGTTGTCCTGTTCCTACGCGCCAAACGAAGACGCTGCCAACTATGGGGTAATGATGGAGGAGTTACGATCGCTATTTGACCAATACAGCCATCAGGGCCAGTTGTTCTTTCGCTACACCACCCATCTCTACTACGCCCAGCCAAGACGATAAAACAAAAAAGCAAAACGGACGTGGATTTAAGCCCACGTCCGTTTTGCTTAGAAGCTCTTGATTGTGGCGGGCTCAGACTAGCTTAAAGGGGCAAAGCGAATCTTTAAGTAGTCATCCTCCATCTTGGCTCCGGCGGGCTGTAGTGCCGCCAACGCCTGGGGTAGCACCAAGTTGCGACGATGGTTGCCAATGCGAATATTCAATTCATCGGCACTTTTACTCAGCTCAACTTGATTTTTAGGAATACCCGGCAGATAGACCTCCAGGCTATAGTTGCTCTCTTCTTGTACAACCCGTAGGGTTGTCTCTTTGTAGTAAACCTGGGTGGGGTCTTCGTCTCCGTAGATAGTCTCCTTTAGCCGCTCCAGGGCTGCAAGACCACACATCTCTTCCGAGAAGAGCGGCACTTCTTTTACCGGCAAAGGGCGAAAGTCATCGTGAATCTCCTTACGATAGACTTCCTGATTCTCTTTCCAACGCTTAAAGAACGGGTCGGTTACTGTGTCAGGGATAATCCGGTTGGCCACTACCATATCGGTGCCAACGTTATAGAGACTCAGATATGCATGGGCTCGGAGAGATTCTTTAAGGACCATTTTTTCAGGGTTGGTCACCAAACGCACCGATGTCGTCGCGGTATCGGTCAGAACCTTTTCCAAATCCACTAGCTGCTCATAAAACTCATAGGGAGCATCCATTACCTCGTTGGTGGGCAATGAAAACCCTGCCACCGGTCGGAAAAGAGGCTCTACCAACGGGCGTAGGGCCGCAGAAACCGCTTGGAACGGTTTGTATAGCTTACGCATATACCAGCCCGCCACCTCCGGTAGGCTAAGTAGCCGCAGTGCCGTGCCCGTTGGTGCTGAGTCGATGATCAGCACATCGTACTCGTTTTCATCATGGTGACGCTTCATGCGTACCAAACTAAAGATTTCATCCATCCCTGGCAAAATAGCCAGCTCTTCTGCTTCTACACCTTCTAACCCACGTGCCTGCAAAACCTGGGTAATGTAGCGTTTGACAGCACCCCAGTTGCCTTCTAGCTCTCGTAGGGCATCGAGTTCTGCACCCCACAGATTGGGCTTTACTTCACGGGGATTATGCTCCAACTCCATATCAAAGCTATCTGCCAGGGAGTGGGCCGGATCGGTGCTCAACACCAGAGTTTTGTAGCCCAGCTCAGCACAGCGTAATCCCGTCGCTGCTGCCACCGACGTCTTACCAACGCCGCCCTTACCTGTCATCAGGAGTACGCGCATACCTACCTTAGAAACGTTACATTCTTTTACTTTAACGATTTTTCTACCATTACGGCGGATGTCTTTTGTATTGCTCCTCTGAAATGACCATTTCTGAAATGACCGTTACGGTGCAGCGAGCCATCAGGGACCAGAGCCTGTGAGCTTTCGCTAGCGTTACGTGGCCTTAGCCGGATTACGGCATGAAAGTAATAGGTTAGCGCCGCTGTATTTTGGGAATCCTAAATGATGATTTATCCAGGATTTATCCAGCCTATCCAGCGACGACCTCATTGTCTGGGACAGCGATGTTTTCTCTTTGCACCCATGACAATGGAACGCACTGTGGCGGCGAGTCGTCCTTGAGTCATGGAGGAACTTTTATGCTTAAACAGATATTTTTTCTTAGCACTGCCCTAGCGTTGGCTACCGTGACCCCAGCCGTTCATGCGGCTGAGTGTGTTTATCAATGCGGGTCCGATGAAATTCAATTTGCCCCTGGACAGGCCGTGATACTGGAAGTCGTAAATCACACCGGGGGGCGCGTCAGCCTCGAGCGGGTGTTAGATTTTCATCCCTATGGCATGTGGCCTGATCAGGTGATCACTATCGATGCCCAGGTGGGAATGGGGGATCTGTCCGTAGTGTTTTGGGAAGCCGCTCAGCGCCCCATCGAAGTGCGGTTACATCGACCCAATGCCGACCGGCTACAGATTGAGCTTCTGCCCAGTGGGGCCGTTAATGACAGTGCCGTACACATTGTTAACGACGGACGCGTCATGATTTATTAAACGATATAGTACATTTGTTGTAGCTAATGCACTTACGGGTTAGCCGCTTCATTTGTGTCCATCGTTGGTTGAGTGCCATGGCAATCATTTCATCCAAACAGCCGGAGCCCGATAAGGCTGGCAATCAGCCGAAAAAAACACCCACACCAAAGCCCTCGGAACAGAAAAACCAGCTTTTGGAAACGGAGGCTCGCCCGGATGAAGTGAGTCGGAACGACGATGGTATCCGTCCCCAAAGCTTAGATGATTACATTGGCCAAAAAGCGCTCAAAGAGGTTTTAAATATTGCCATCAAGGCGGCGCAGTCCCGTAAGGAGCCCTTGGATCATCTCCTGCTATATGGACCACCGGGTTTGGGAAAAACTACCATGGCCCTGATTTTGGCCCATGAAATGAAGGTGGACTGCAAGATTACCACCGCCCCTGCCCTGGAGCGTCCTAGGGACATTGCTGGGCTACTGGTGAATGCTAAGGCGGGGGATATCCTATTTATTGATGAAATTCATCGGCTGTCGCGGGTGACCGAGGAAATTTTGTATCCGGCAATGGAGGATTCTCGCCTGGATATCACCATTGGTAAAGGTCAGAGTGCCAGAACTCGCAGCATTCCTCTACAGCCCTTTACCCTGGTGGGGGCGACGACAAAAGTGGGGGCGCTGACATCGCCTTTGCGGGACCGATTTGGTCTAATTCAGCGACTCCGGTTCTATGAGTTAGATGAGCTGACTAATATTATTCTGCGGACGGCGACGGTGCTTAAAACCGATGTGGAAGAACCTGGCGCGATGGAAATTGCCCGGCGGTCTCGGGGCACGCCGCGAATTGCCAATCGTCTGCTGCGCCGGGTGCGGGACTATGTGCAGGTTAAGGCCTCTGGCCCCATTACCGAACAGATTGCGGGGGAAGCCCTAGAGCTGTTTAATGTTGACCCCTGCGGCTTAGATTGGACCGACCGACGACTGCTATCGGTGATGATTGAAAACTTTAACGGTGGTCCGGTGGGGCTGGATACCATGGCTGCGGCTACGGGTGAAGACTCCCAGACCATTGAAGAAGTCTACGAACCCTATCTGCTACAAATTGGTTATCTGCAACGCACACCCCGGGGGCGCATTGCCACCCCAGCTGCCTGGCGGCATTTAGGCTATGAGATACCGGAGCGCCCCACGTTAGTCCCGACATCAGACAGGTCAGACACTGATAACGATCAGCTCTCACTAATGTGATTAATATGAAAAGCCTGATGCGCCTTTGATGCCGCTGGGGCTGACGGTTAGCTGATAAGATCATTGGGTTCTAATTTTGACGCGGCCTTGGGTGTAGAACTTCGTAGCTACGTATATATCGACAATTTGCAACCACAGCACGCTGCTTATATGGGCAGCGTTTCTATTGGTTTTCTGCCCCTTCCGGGGGATGCTTCCCTGTGGGTTGAAATTTCTCCTGGTATTGAAATTAACCGCATTACTGATGTGGCTTTGAAGTCGGCGGTGGTCACTCCTGGTGTCCAGATCGTAGAGCGATTGTATGGTTTGCTAGAAATTCACTCCAGTAGCCAAGGTGAGGTCAAAGCATCAGGACAGGCGATTTTAGATGTTCTGGGTGTCAAAATACGCGATCGCTTAAAACCGCGTATGGTATCTAGCCAGGTGATTCGTAATTTGGACCCGCACCATGTTCAGCTGATTAACCGCACTCGGCGAGGCAATATGATTTTGGCGGGGCAAACCCTTTATGTGATGGAAGTAGAACCGGCGGCCTATGCGTCGCTGGCCGCGAACGAGGCGGAAAAGGCGGCGTTGATTAATATTTTGCAGATTTCATCCATTGGTAGCTTTGGTCGACTTTATCTGGGTGGGGCTGAGCGAGACATTTTGGCAGCGGCGCGGGCGGTGGAGGATTGTTTGGCGAATGTGCCTGGTCGCGATCGCAACACCCTCAAACTCGAATAGTCCATGCATATAGTCAGCACTCGCTAAACTACATCTTTCTGTGCAATGAGAATTGGGATACTTTTCTCAAATAGAAACTCGCTATAGTCGGCTAGGTCATCTATGCCGAGGCTAGATAAGCAAATCTCAGCCACCAGCCAAATAACAGCTCTACCCATCAAAAATCTCCATCGGATAGTCATAATACGCTTGCGAATCGACTACTGAATCGTAGGTAAGTCGCAAGTTAGGCAGACCATAATGGGCGTTATGGAGCAGATTGTTTGCTCAACACCCGTCTTAATCTCAATAAAAATCGACCTTGGAGCGTTCCAAGGTCGATTGGTTAGCACATCAACTCTGCGCTGCAGATATGAAACCCCAATATCACTTGCTCAATGTCACTTGCTCAACAGTGGTGGAGGGGGTAATTGACTATACGGTAGGGCTAAAACGAGTTATGCATGCCATAACCTTGGTTATGAAGTAGGCCAGTTATGCCCTAATCCCTGATTGAGCGCGACGTCTATGGCTATGATGGAACCGCTGACTAAAGGGGTAAACGTGCGTTCTAGAAACCGTGGAAGGCGTCGGTTGAATCAACTCAGGCTATGGCTGCTGTTGCTGGCGCTACAGGTGCTATGTCTGTTGTTGTGGGGCCTTACCTGGCCTAAATCACCCCCCATAGGGATCTCTTTTGTCGTTCCCCAAGATGAGGTGCGCCCATGGGAAGTTGTCGTGGCTGGGTTTGAGAAACGCCACCCCAATATTCAGGTTAACCTGGTGACAAATCCGGGGGCCGATTATACGACCGACCAGCGCAAGGCTATCTATACCGCTGATTTTCAGGCTAACGTAGCCCAGTATGATCTGGTGTATATGGATATTGTCTGGCCGCTGCAGTTTGCGGAGAATCTACAGGATTTAACCCCTTATCTGGCAAGAGATGGCATAGATCGCTCAGAGTTTTTATCGAGTGAGATGTTAGCAGGACAGCTTGATGGTGAGCTCTATCGCTTACCGATGCGGGCGGATGTTGGGCTGTTGTTCTATCGGCAAGACTTGCTTTCCCAGGCTCGAATGGCCCTGCCTGAGACATTGGCAGAGCTATCTCAAGTTGTTGATGCCCTAAAACCATCGGTGGAGACAGGCTACCTTTGGCAGGGGAGCCGCTATGAAGGATTGGTGGCTAATTTTGTTGAGGTGATGCAGGGTGTGGGGGCGACGTGGATTGATCCGACAACGGGGGACGTGGGCTTGGATACACCGGAGGCGATTGAGGCTGCCAGGCTGCTGCGACAGCTGATTCAGCAGGAGATCTCACCTGATGAGGTGATTACCTATACGGAAACGGACTCCCTTCAGAGGTTTATCGAGGGTCAGACGGCGTTTTTGCGTGGGTGGCCTTACTTTTGGGCTACGCTACAGCGCTCAGAACTGGCGGGAAAAGTTGCGATCGCACCTCCCTTTTCCTTTAGCCGTAACCCTGGCATTGGCTGTCGCGGTGGCTGGGGCTTTGGCATTGCCAAAAATGCAGCTCACCCCGAGGAAGCCTGGGAAGCCATTAACTATTTCACCAGTGAAGCGGCGCAAAAGCAGTTTGTTCTAGCATCCGGCTTTTTGCCTAGCCGCTCTGCGCTTTTTCAAGACCCAGACATTGTGGCTCAATACCCAGAAATGCCAAAGCTTTTAGACTATCTAGAAGAGTCTTCTGTCTTTCGTCCCTTAATTACGGAATATGGAGCCGCCTCACTCATTTTGCAGTCGGCCCTGGGTGATGTTTTGAGCGGTCAGCAGTCGGCTGAAGCCGCTATGCAGCAGGCCCAGACTGAGACGGAAGCATTGCTACAAGCGTCGTCTTAGGCTGATTAAGCGCCTGGTTTTCAAGCCGCTGACGCGCAGCCCACCACTGCCATCCCACCACGAACTGTAGTAGCAACAGTCCCACATTGGCAGCTAATAATAATTTTACCCATGGTTTAGGTTGTTCAGAGTCTACCTGGGGAGACTGGGGATTCGTCAGGCGTTCCAACAATGCTTCGGCATTTAAGGGGCGCTGCCCCGGAAAAGGCGCCATCATGTCATCTAGCAGCTGGGCAAACCAGAGGTCTACGGGCTCAGCTACCTGATCTCGCCAGGTAATCTGTCCGGTGGTGTCGTCTTCGGGGAGGTCGATGGGGTGAGTGCCCGTCAGCAGGTAAACAAACGAACGCCCCAGGGCATAAAAATCTGACTGGGGCACTGCCCGCCCGTTGATTTGCTCTAGGGGCGTGTACCCTGGTGACACAACGCTGGTAATGTCTCGCTGACCAGCGACTTTGGCAAAATAGGTGCTGGTCATGGGGCGGACGGTGCCAAAATCCACCAGGGCCAGCTGGTCAGTGGGTCTCAGCATAATGTTGGCCAGTTTAATGTCACGGTGGAAGAGTTCTTCCTGATGGAGCTGGGCTAACAGATCCACCAGTTGTTTCATCCAGCCGATGGCCGTGGCCTGATTGGTGGGGCCATGTTGTTGCAGCCAGTCGTTTAAGTTAATGCCCTGAATATTCTCCATGACCAGGCAGTATAGAGGTCGTCCGTCAATCTCTAGGGAGAAATAGCCGTCGGCGTCTACCTGGGGGATACCCGGATGGTTCAGCGTTTGTAGGGTGGCGGCTTCGCGTTCAAATAGGGGCTGTAAAATTTTCTTTTTGAGCACCTTGAGCACTTTAGTCTGGCCCCGATCGTCAATTTCAAAGACCTCCGAGGGCTCCCATTCATCGAGTTCGCGTAGCGGTCGAATCAGTCGATAACGGTCTTCTATCAGCAGAGGTGTCTGACAAGACTTACAGTGGGACAGTCCGTCGGGGTTCTCGCGGTGACTACATCGGGGGTTAATACAATAACTCATGGGTGATAGGGAGGCGATGGGGAGACTGTGGGGCCTGGTGTTCTCTTAGGGGAGATGATTAAGGGAGATGATCGCGCACATATTCCATCACCACCGGGATTAGGGTAAATCCAGCAGCGCTTTTTTCGATTAACGACTTGCCCAACAGGGCACTGATGGCGGCTAAACAGCGGGGGTGTTCAACCTCTTCAATGGGTATGGGTTCTGCTTGGGCCGCCAGCTGACACAGAATCTCCTGTTCAGCGTCCGATAGGCGTTCATATTGTTGGTCAATCAGATATTTGATATCGCCAAACATCGTTATTCCTCGGTCTAGGAATCGATAGACGTCGCCATCAAATAATTCTTGGATGGTCATGGCGACAATTCTCAGCATCAGTGGGTTTCCCCGATACTGAGTAATTAGTCTCTTCCAATGGGATTTGCCTGAGTCCGGCAGCCGTTCTGCGACCAAAATTTGGGCGGCATCCTGATAGTTAAGACCGCCCAATTCGAGGTAGCGTACGGGACTATTGGCGGCTCTCGATCCTGCCAGTTCGCGGTTACGTTCACGGCTGGTGACCACAATGCAGCTTTGGTGAGGTTGTTCTCCCAGCTGTTTGAGTAATTCGCGATAGTTGGCATGGTTGGGTTCATAGTCTCCGACCAGGCTACCGCTGGTGAGAATACTTTCGAGGTTGTCGATTACCACCAGGCAGCGATGCTCTCGCAGATAGGTCATCAGGGCGGTTAGCTGGTCATACCATTCGTCTGAATGGGGAATAACATCGTTGGGGAGTTCGCTGAGCCACTGCCCGAGAACATTTTCGAGGGCGGGCTGATAGCGCAGGGACTGCCAGATGACGCCGTCAAATTGGGTTTGCATGGCCTTGGCCAGGGTGATGGCTAGGGATGTTTTGCCCATGCCAGCCGGGCCGATAATGGACACAAACCGGCAGGTGCCTGCTAACCATTGTTTTAGCTGGTCTAGCTCAACCTGGCGACCATAGAGAGCGGCAACATCAGGCATTTGGTCCCAGTTAATGGCAACCTGGGTGGTGCGGTAGCCGGCAATTTCTAGCCATTCGGCCACGTCGCGCCAGTTTTCTAGGGCGTTGCGATCGCGCCCCGTCAATCGCTCCACATAACGATAGAGCCCCTGGCTCAAGGCAACTTCCACCGTCCGCGTTTCGATAATTTGCTGTGTTGCAATTTCGGCTGGACTATTCCCCAGCAGCAGCCCCCGCAGTCGAGTTTTCTCCGAATCAGTCAGCCCATATTGTTTGTGGGGCATCAGCTCGTGTTTGGCCTTGGCCAAATCTTCGTAGAGCCGAGCTAAATTCCATTGGGCAGCGGCTTGCTCAAAAAGCTGTTCTGTAGCCATAGGTCAGATCGCAGGTTATGGGTAATTCTAACCGATTGCCTTAGCGCATCCTTAGATTCATAACCAAGTTCATAACTAGGGGTATGCCTGCGCCAACCTGGGCTGCTTTTATTCTGGACTCATCAGATAGAAACAGATAGCAAAGAAGACGCTTCCTATGATTAATCTTAAACGCTCGGCAGGCTGGAGGTTTTGTCTGGCTGCCTTAGCCTGTTGGCTGTGTTTTTCTGGCGGTGTGGCCCAAGCGACGTCCCCTTTCTTTTGGGACGACATTGATGTGGATATCACCTTAGAAACCGATGGTGATCTGTTGGTAACAGAAACTCAGAAATATGTGTTTACTGCCAATCATACCCCTGAGCGATATCGCTATATTCCCCTGAAGGGCATAGACAGCATTACAGATGTTGCTGTTTATGAAAACAATGAGCCTCTAACGGTTTCGACAGGTACTCGTAACGATAACTATTGGATTGGTTGGCAGCATGCCCTAACGCCCCCTGCAGCTCACACGTTTGTGCTGAGTTATCGTGTGGTGGGTGGGGTGCAGGTCAAGGGTAACCGGAGCCAGATTTACTGGAATGCACTATTTCCAGAACGAAGTGCCGCCATTAACCGGGGCAAAGTCACGGTACATGTGCCGGATGCATTGGCTGGCAAGGTAACCGTGTTTCAAGGTGAGGGGGTGGCCAGTCGCGATCGCAAACTCAATCCCACCACATTTGAATTTGTTCCCAACGGTGCGCTAGAACCCCAGCAGTTTCTCACCATTCGCCTCGGGTTTCCCACCAATGCCCTGGCCATCACTCAGCCCTATTCAGACCAATGGGTTAGACAAAAATCTCCCCTGGATCCAGTCCTCAGGTGGGCACCCTTCGGCAGCATTATTTTGGTTATAGTCGGCGCAATTACTACCCTGAGAAAACGATGCCCCAACTGTGGTCAACTAGCACTACATCGTTCAAGCCGCGTTGTCAAAAAGGCCACTCGATCTAGCCAAGGTC
>ERZ1740070.844-NODE-844-length-20039-cov-4.613641_pt1 | contig 20039 bp, 19 predicted proteins | sample MGYA00581734_ERZ1740070 | MGnify/ENA primary metagenome ERZ1740070 (study PRJEB43018, sample SAMN04849744) | marine metagenome | isolation source: floating plastic debris | place: Pacific Ocean | collected 2008-09-01 | study: EMG produced TPA metagenomics assembly...
TGAGACATTCACAGTGTCACCTTCAAAATCACCAAAGCTAGCAACAACAGAATCAAGCTCAGCGTCTTCTACAACAGGATACTCGTTGTTACCCTCAGCGAAGAAAGCCTGCGCCTCTGTGCCAGAGAGATACTCTAAGAACTGTTTGGCTGCGTCAGCATTAGGTGCATTAGCCAAAACGCCACCGCCACTGATATTTACATGGGCACCACGACCGTCTTGATTAGGAAAAAAGACGCCAATTTGATCGAAAATAGCTTGCTGGGCGGGATCTTCGTCTTTGGCATAGCGAGGCAGGTAGTAGGTGTTTGCGATCGCAATATCACCCAAACCAGCAGCAGCAGCCTCAATTTGAGCCCGATCATTACCCTCTGGCTCTCTTGCAAAGTTACTTACAAACGCTCTTGCCCAGTCTTCTGTGGCTTCTAAACCATTCGACTCAATCATGGATGCGATCAAAGACTGGTTGTAAATATTGCTCGACGAACGAATCAAAATTCTGCCCTGCCAGCGCTCATCCGCCAAGTCTTCATAGGTAGATAGCTCACTGGGATCGACCGTATCTTTGTTGTACATAATGACCCGAGCCCGCTTTGAAAAGCCAAACCACTTACCGTCTGGATGGCGCAGATTCTCAGGAATATTTTCAGTTAGCACGTCCGAAGAAACAGACGCAAAAAGATTGTCCTGATCTGCCCGCCAAAGGTTACCGGCATCTACCGTCATAAATACATCAGCCGGACTATTTTCACCCTCAAGCTTTAGACGCTCTAGCAGCTCATCGGCTTTACCCTCCAGTAGATTTACTCGAATGCCAGTGAGATCTGTAAAGGTCTCATAGAGGGCATCGTCGGTATTGTAATGGCGCGACGAGTACAAATTAACAACACCCGTTTGAGCCTTGGCGCGCCGAGGGCGAAGGACTTGAGTTGCCAGCAAGCCGGCGGCAGCGGCGCCACCGTTAATCATCAAAGACCGACGTGAAAGAGTCATAGTGAGCTGCCCTTATGAGAACAAGGGAAATAAAAATGGGCTATTAGCATCTTATACTTAATGACATTTATTCTTATATAAAGATTCCTCATAGGCCTTAAAAACCTTATTTAACTGCCTAAAGGCGAAAAAATGCTTTCTATTAAGAAGAAGCTATTGAGAATAAGTCATCATAACTGCGCTCTCAACTTACCGACTATTGTTCCGCTACTATCGAAACCGAATATCATTTGTAATCCGTTATACCAACAATAAAGAGCTTAGCCTTATTTACGAGTCTTTTATACAGGCTGGGTTACGCACGATTTAGCTAAAAAAATACCGTATTCTCGCAATTATTTTTAATCGAGAGTTGTTGTCATTAGAGGCAACTTACTCTAGTGTTATTAGAGGCACAGTCCCATGACGTAACGGCTCAGTCATCTGGTCTGTTAGCGTTTTTTTAAATCGTATGAGGCATTGCAATCATGCAAAAAGCAAGATAAATCTCAGCTTTCAAGAAATATTGGATGTCCTCTCAAGACAATTAGTCCACTGCTGATTCCAGTGGTGGGCTTTTTTTAGATTCAACTTTTTCAACACTAACTTCCACTCAGAAAACAAGGATTGACATGGCAAAGGTAGGTTTGTTTTACGGTTCAACAACGGGCAAAACAGCAGACGCAGCAGAAAAGGTGCAGGCGGAACTGGGCGGCGAGTCTGTTGTAGATTTGCATGATATTGCAGATTCGGAGGCCAGTAGCTTGGCAGACTATGACTACTTGATCGTGGCTTGCCCCACCTGGAATATTGGTGAAATTCAAGATGATTGGCAAGCCGTCTTTGACGATTTGGATGATATGGACTTCAGCGGAAAAACAGTGGCTTACTTTGGAACAGGCGACCAAATTGGCTACGCCGATAACTTTATGGATGCCATGGGCCAGCTAGAAGAGAAAATTTCTGAGCTGGGCGGGAAAACAGTAGGTTACTGGTCTGCTGAGGGTTACGAGCACGCCGAGTCGTTGGCTATTCGTGATGGTAAGTTCTGTGGCCTTGCCCTCGATGACGACAATGAAGAAGATAAGTCTGAAGAGCGTATTCAACAGTGGAGCGCACAGATAAAGTCTGAAATGGCTCTGTAGGCAATTTTCAGTGGGATACGAGGCAGAGGAGAGTTTTACCGCTCTTCTCTGCTTCTTTTTTCTGCATGCATTTCTTCCATACACTCTTAGCAAACGGTTTCAGTCGTGACAACTCAAGTATTCGTGGGCGTCTCAGCACTCCCTCCAGAAAACACTCAGCATAAAAAGGCTTGGTATCAGCCTACTTTTTCGCCTGAGCATGGCGTTTTATTGGTTCTGTTAGGGGCGGTGCTCACAGGGGCTTCTCTCGCTCAGCATTGGCAGGGGGACACGAGCTGGGCTTGTTTGGCTGCGTTCCTGGCGCTTCAGGCTGAGCACCCGGTTGTTGTACAAATTAAAAGGCGACGGAAGTGGCGGCCTCGTTATGTTGTGTGGGCGAGTGTTTATGGTGGGTTGGCTAGCGCGATCGCACTTCTTCTTTGCCTCCGCCACCCCGTTTTGTTTTGGATAGTCGGCGCAGGCATGGCGGCCCTTGGCATCGATATCCTTTCTGTTTTTCAGCGCAATCAAAAGGCAGTTGCTAATGAGATTGCGATGTTCAGCAGCATTTGCCTATCGACGCTATTTGTTTATGGTGCAACTACTGGAACAATTACCTATCAGGCTGTAGGGCTGTGGGTATTGAATAGTTTGTTTTTTTCGAGTGCGGTGTTTAGCGTTAAGCTGCGGAAGACAAAAACACGTTCTATGAAAGGTGGGGTTGTTTTTCATGTGGGTGCGATCGCTCTCATCACAGGACTTTATAGCATCGGCTGGCTCTCTACATTTACAGCGCTAGTGTTTGTTATTGCACTCATCAAGCTTACCGTCATCGCCATTTGGAAAGACTGGTACCAAACCTGTCGATTCGAGCATATTGCCCGCTTTGAAACCTACTTTGCCTTAACTTACACAGCGCTAGCAGCATTGACCGTACTTCCACCAAAGCTACCGCCCATTACCTAGTTCTGCATATAGCAAAGTAAGGATGCATTCTTACTTTGCGAGTCGAGTTGCCCGTTGACTCATAACGGTTTCAGCCGACAAGAATGTCCTAAGCAACTCGACAGAAGCTATGTAGCAAGGCGCGGATGCATTCGCGCTTTGCGTCGTACTTAGCCTGTTGTTTTATAAGGCTTTCAGCTGATGATAGTGTCGTAAGCTAAGTGCGCAAAGCTATAGTTCTTAGCCTGACCGATTCAACACAACAAAAAAGGTGATGACCTAGATCTAATCTGAGTCATCACCTTTTTTCTTACAAACTTACTCTCAAGTGAGCATCACAAAAGAGTGATCGAACCCAACTTACAGCTGAGCCCACTCATCAGGCAACAGGTTGGCCTGGAGAGTGAATCCACCACTACCGTCTGGAGTAAGAACATAGGCAATGCCCTGAGGGTCAGGATAAATACCTGTGGCCGATTCAAAGATATCGTCGTGGCCGACAATTACAGTGTTTGTGCCGTCAGCAGGCGCTTCTGTCAGCAATGGCGTAACGTTCGCCTTCATCTCTTCCACCTGCTCATCGGTGTAGTCCTCAAAGGGCAAGAAGTTGAGCTTTGCGTTTTTCTCGTGAGTGCCAAAGGCCAAATCAGCAGTCTGCCATGCTCGGCAGTACTCACTGGCAATCACTTCACCCACTGGAATTTCTTTGTCAGTAAAGGCAGCACCAATTTCTTCAGACTGCGCAATACCTACGTCGTTAAGCTTTCGCTGAGTTTCGCAATCATCCAAACTCATATTTGGATCAGCTTGGTCTGCGTAGTCTCTTTCTGTTTGGGCATGGCGGAAATAAATGACGTGGCCACCGTCCTTGAGTGCCGTTAACAAAGCATCGCCCGTGAGCTTATCTTCAAAGTCAGCGTTGGCCTGTTCACCTTCACTGTATTCGCCGCCACCTTCACCGCCTTCGCCGCCTTCGCCGCCTTCGCCGCCTTCACCACCTTCACCGCCTTCAGCAACTTCAGTTGAATCTACATCGGCACCTACCTCAGCTTCTGGCGTGGGTGCACCGCCGCAGGCTGCTATGCCAGCAACTAAACCAACAGTCAGAAATAGTTCCACTGCCTTTTTTCTTCTAGCCATGATGACTCCTTACACGTTGAAAATTAAACACATGTCAAATAAAGCAATTTAACACTAATGACATTAATTACTGATTACATTTGAGATGCTCTTCCTACTAAAAATATCTTAACGCCAGGTAAAAGTCTATATAAATTTAGCTTAAGACGAGCATTGGCAGGGATTTTTTGGCCATGCGAGTCAGCATCTTTCTCACAAATAGCCATCCGCTGCACTCTCTGTAGTGATAGCAATTGTTAAATACTTAAAATAATTATTAGCCCTAATAGAAATACATATTCTTACAGAGCAAGTAAAAATGTAGGCAAAAAAGTTATGACCTAGCTTCTATGGGACTTAGGCCGTGGAATATGCCAGCATCTATTCAACACATCCACCAAATAAGCACGCGGTTCCGATACGTGCCTGACGACGCTCCACAGCTGAAGCATTTCTACTGGTGTTTGGATACTGACTTCTAATGGCTGAAAACCACCGCACTTACAGTGAATATCTAGAGACTGCAAACGTTGATAGACCTGCCATCGATCGTCACAGGTCACTGTGACAGACTCCAGAAAAGGTGAGCCCGGCAAATCGTGAGATGTGGAGCTGGCAGACTCAGGATAATTAGCGAATGACACTTTAAACAAACCTCTGTAGTGGAATAGTCAAAAATTGCGAAATCGTCAGTAAATAGAAGCTATTTTCAAATAGCTTTAGAGTCATCAATAGGTCAAAAACGGCAGCGGAATAACATTTGCAAAAAAAAAGCTTACTGATTGTAAGAATCAAGCTTTTAACTAACGAGAAGTCCTTCTAGTAAAAGAGATAAGCAAAACTTTAAGAAGATGAATAAATAGTCAGCGTTAACAATATGAGCAACCTCTTAACTAGAATGTAATTTCATTAAGCACAGCAAGGACATCCGTAATAGTTCAGAGCAAATACAGCTGGCACCAATCCTGAATCCCTTGTATGGCAGGGATAATTCGTCATTCTCATCTACAGATCTTATTGAGAACACATACTAAAAAATTGGCGCAAAAGCCTGTAGAAAGAGAGGTTTCAGATTCTTAATAATGAGATACACTCGGATCAACGGACATAAGTCGCAGATTCTGAGAAAAGCATGTAAGTGCGACTTCACTGTCCTTATAGTTAATTTCCAATCACGTTTAGATTAAGTAGGAACACAATGGTAATTTCATCTGCTGTAATAACTCCTTTCGGCCAAGTGGCAGACAATGCCATCATGTTGGAAAAGTCTGTAACTGAGCCCGTTTGCGAAGGACTTAACATTGCCTTGGCAAGTATTCAAGGGATGTACCTTCAATACCAAAAGCATCACTTTGCTGTAGAAGGTGCTGAGTTTTTGCAACTGCATAACTTCTTCGAAGAAGGTTACACAGCAACCAGAGAGCATGCTCACGACATTGGCGAGCGACTAGATGGCCTAGGCGGCGTACCGGTTGCCAGCTTTGCTAAGCTGGCTGAACTATGCTCATTTGAGCCAGAAGCCGACGGCGTCTTTGGCTGTCGTCAACTGGTCGTTAACGACCTCAAGGCTGAGCAAAGCATTATTCAGGTACTTCGTCGCAACGCGGCACAGGCAGAGAGCCTGGGCGATCGCGCTACTCGCTACCTATATGAAGGTATTCTGCTAAAAACAGAAGAGCGTGCTTACCACTTGGACCACTTCCTAGCGCCTGACACTCTTATCAACTTCTTGAACTAGTTTTTCTCAGTTCATTGGTTGAGCCAAGAGTCTGCCCAAAGCAAATAAATCATTCAGCAGGTATCTCTTTTACAGGGTGCCTGCTTTTTTTATGGCTATTGTTTAGTCGTCTCCTTTTGACTGCACCATCTCAACCCGTAAAGCATATGCATAGGTCGTTTCCCATGCAGAAACTTATAAATACTTGAGAAGTGTTCCTACTGATACGGTTATACATTCAATTGATAATAAATGTCAAGAAGGGAAATAGAGCTATATTGATCTATTTCTTTGCAAAGGGCTGTATCCACTATTCTGCCTGGGTTAAAAGGCACAATAACTACGGTCAGGCTCAGACAGTCTTAGTATCTATTCTTTTCAGGATGGACTGTCACCTACAGGCATTCACTATATAATTATTCTCAATAGTGATTTCTGGATCTGCTCAGGCTATGAGCACAACTATGAGCAAAATAAGCACTTCCTCATTCGGCTGGGTTGGCCAATTTTCTGGTTTTGTCGCTGGGGAAAAATCGCCCTATCAGTATTTAGCCATACACGTGGTGACAACAGATGGAGCACAGGCAAACCTATCAGAAAGCAATGACTCACAGCAGTTGGTGAAGTTGAGCAGCTCACTTCGTCGCATGATGATGGGCTACTTGCACCCTCACGAATGGATCAGAGTGATTGGGCGTGTAAAGGTAGATGCTAAAACGGGCGATTTACAATGGAAAGCTCACGAAATTGTAAAACTGTCCACTCAGCAAACGCTTCAGCATACTAAAACTCAGAAAAATCGACAGACCAAGGACACTCGTAAGACAGAGGAGTCGGTAACGCGGGTGTTGATTTGCCAAAAATCTGGCTGCAGACAAAAGGGGAGCCAAGCGGTGGCAGATGCGATCGCCCACACCCTCACCACCCACACAAAATCAGAATTAGTTCAGCTCATGCCCACTGGCTGCATGAAGCAGTGCAAGAGCGGCCCCCACGTTGTTTTGCTCCCGAACAAACGATCGCAAAAAGCATCTAGCCACTCAACGACACAGGCACAACTCAAACCCAAGTACAGCAGCGTTACACGCACAGATGCTCAGCACATCGCCCATCAACTGATTGAATTTACCACTGGACTAGCAGAATAGCTGGGGCTCAAATAGCTTGATCTAACAAGTGCGCTGCTACGTTTGCTGACGGTGAATACCCGAGCGCACATAGCACTGTTCAAACGTTTTCCGAAACACCATTTTCTCCTGAGTTTTCCATACAATATGTCCCTTACGCTCTAGAGACTTCAGCAAACGGGTCACCGTAACCCGCGTTGTGCCAATGGCATCGGCAATTTCCTGATGGGTCAACCGCAGCGCAATCTCTATGCCTGTACCAGTGGCCGTACCAAAGTACTCGGCAAGCCAACACACAAACTGCAAAATACGCTGCTCCGAATTTCTGCAGTGGGCAATCCTCAATAGGCTATTGGACTGTCGAATTTGACTGAGGAGCATTTCACGAGACAGCGGATGGCTCACGCTCAAATATTCAGCTTCTACCAGCGTCAGGCACTCGGCCCCGTACGGATACGTTTGCGCCAGCGGGTAGCCCACCACATCCCCAGTCGACCAAAAGCCCAAAGGCACACACTCCCCCTCAGCATTCCAGGTCATTGTGCGCACATATCCAGAGTGAATGCGCCATAGGCTATGGTTTACAAAACTGATGTTGTCGTGGCGTTTAAAGGCAATTCGGTTCGCAGGGATAGACTCTATTGAAGCAGGCACGCTATGGGTGAGGTTGTTGTATTTTGGACGGCGCACCGAATGAGATTGTTGTCTGTAACTTGTAGGCTGTATTTCTAAAGCAGTTGTCATAGGAAACTATATAGAGAGTTTTAGCAGAAGGGTATAGCGTTAGCGCAAGTTAGCACCAACTCACAGAAGACTGAGTCGACTCAGAGGCCAGCGAAGGAGCGCTATCAGCAGCGGCTATTGAGTCTGCTGGCAAAGTCGTCTCGGCATCATTAGAGGGCAGTGCCAGCTGACTCCAGTAACCTGAGATTGTTTTTGCGACAGCTTTGTAGTGGTAAAAGTGGAAGAAATGCCGACCTTTTGGACAGTGCCATATGCGATCGCCCGTCTTCAGCCAGCGTGTCCAATCTCCCTGCTGCTGAGACGACACAACATCGTCTATTTCGCCACTACAAACCAGCAGCGGCACCTCTACACCACCCGCCGGGATGTGAGTTTGATGGGCCAGGGAATGCAGCGTCAAATTACTGTCAAGATCTCTTAAAAGTAGCTGAGATAGGGCTGTTGTGAACCTCGGCGCCTGTGGGCCAAACAGCAATCTTGTGAGCTGACCCAAAATCACCTCACGGCTGCAGGGCAACAGCTTTCGCAGCGCGTAATAGTGAGCTTGCCAATTGACAGCAGGAGAAGAACTCACCGACAACAACGTCAAAGAAGCAACATGCTGTGGATACCGTCGGGCATACAGCAAACCAACGACACCACTCACACCATGGCCAATCAAATGCACCTTCGATTTCGCCGCATCGGCTTTAGCCGCTTGGTTACTCAAGTACTCATGCAATGCTTCTACAACCGCATCAGCAGAACAAGGCTCATCAATGGTTTGGCAGTACTTCCATCGCCGCACCGTACTGCGCTTAGTCAGCTGCGACATCAATCGCTGGTCAAAACACTTTAAGTACGGGCTCTCTGACAGCCAGAGCACGTCAGGTTTCTTCTGCATGGGTTCACGCTCACTTATTGAGAGTAATACTCAATAGACAATTATCAGAAGTATACCTCAACTCTTAGCTAATAGGAAGATTTCTCATTAATTATCCAACCAGTCTGCCTATAGCGTTGGCCACTTAGCTTAATAAAGTCACATCGCCTGAGGCCTCCCTGGGGTTTCTATGTGCTGCAGGCTAGATGGCGCGCAAGCGTACGGGTGAATTCGTGCGCTTGCCATGATACCTAACATAGAGAAATACTTCAGCCATTTAGTACAGCTGTAGAAATAAAATCAAAAATCGTTATTGGCAATATATTCTATTAATTTTCAAGACAGAGCATGGCTTAACCGATATCTAGAGTGTCCTCATTTATCCAGCTTTTTGCTGTGCTACACAATTTGCACAAATTCCATACAGCGTTAGCTGACAATCGAGCACATGATAGCCCGCTGATCTAGCGGTTTTTTCACCAATTTGCGCAACCGAGCCCTCAGCAAATTCCACAGTGTTATTACAGTGCACGCAAACAATATGGTGATGGTCTTTTAGGGGGCGGTTGAGTTCGTAGTGCTTGTGTCCTTCTGCCAATTCCAATTCCCGTAGTAATCCCATATACACCATCAAATGCAGCGTTCTATACACCGTTGAGAGACTAATTCGCTCACCGTCTTTTTCCAGCAGATTGTGAAGATCTTCCGCGCTGAGGTGCTCTCCTTGAGTCAGCTCCATGAAAATGCTCAACACCTTTTGACGCTGAGGCGTTGCACGGTAGCCCCTAGCGTTAAGTTCATCCTTCAAGGCTTCATCCGACAAAAAAGGCATGATTTATTTCACTTAACTCAGTAATCATTCTTATTTAGGATGCCGACAAAGGTCAAGTGATTAAGCTAGATTTAATAGGAAATGTTGCCATCTGTCTGGGGTGGGCTACGGCTGGTTCGATAGCGGCAGCAACACAAAAGCCCGTCGTATCAAACATTTCAAAAGGACAGGTCTGACATTTTCTCTCATCTGCTTTCACACTGCAGGCAATAGAGCTACAGGCTATAGACATTTACTAGCATCTACAGTTAATAAGAATTAGCAAATAACAATAAGATTAAATCAGAATACCTATCAGTAACTGAGCAATGGGTTCTCAAGAAGATAATGCGGATGGGCAAGCCCATCCGCATTGCGACACCAAAAAGCCTTGACTGAATCACGTCCATACAGTCAAGGCTCAGCTTTAATTGAGCTAAATTTTCTACATCAATGCCTATCTGCTGATTTCAGCGGGTGCAACCCGTCCTAGCAAGGTATGGTTACACTGGCTGGCACTAGATTGGCAAAATTGAGCGCTGGCAAGCAGGGCACACCGCATGGATAGAAAGCTGGCAGTCAAGCAGCTGATAACCCGATTTTTCTGCTGTTTTTGCACCCACCTTTAAAACGGAGTCGTTCTTAAACTCGATCGTTTTATTGCAACGCACACAAATTAGATGGTGATGGTGATGCGGTGCTGGACGGTTGATTTCGTAGCGCTTTTGATCTTCGGCAAGCTCTAGCTCGCGCAAAATACCCATGCGAGACATTAGCTTAAGATTGCGATAAATGGTAGAAAGGCCAATCGGTTCGCCCTCCTCCTTTAGTAAGTCGCGCAAATCTTCGGCGCTGAGGTGACGGCCCTCTGGCAGATTTTGAAACGTTTTGAGAATGGTTTCTCTCTGGGGGGTCATTCGCCAGCCGCGTTCGTGCAGCTCAGCTTTTAAGGCGGAAGGCGAATATACAACCATAGCTTGTGGCCCTTAGTGAGAGTCATTAACTTCTTTCTAATGAGAATAGTAGCGAATCGATGGCTTATTTGCAACAGTAATTGCTTATTGAGAAACATACCTAAAAAGGAATTGTTTGTTCTGCATTTTCAGAAAAGCTAAATTCCTCTGCTAGCTTGAGTTACAAGTCTCTACAGCAGTCACAAATCTGACCAAGGTTCAACCCCAAGAAAGATTGCGTTTTTCGTCATAGAGCTCTGACGTTCTGCATGGCAAGTTAATGCGTCAGGAATCTATCTCACTTGTCTTAATAGCTATCAACACACAAATGACGGCGGGCCTTGTGCTAAAAGACGCAGCAATACGGCTTCTACATTGCTCTACTCCATAAATTGCAGTAGCATTAATGAAATCGAGTCCTGACAAAGGGGATAGCCAGCTATGAGCAATGAAGGGTTTGACGCTGGCCAATGGAGTCATTGGTTGCTTGTTATTAGCTTTGTGAGTATTGCGAGCTACGGTCTGTGGTTGTCTTGGCAATGGAAACCTAAGCGTTATCAAAAGAAAAGTACCCGCCACCATGTTCAATAAGCGTCACCAGCTGTTTTTGGGAATGGTTGCACTTTCTGGATCAGTTCATGTTTTGGCCAGTGCGGCACCTTGGCCACAGCCCACTGTCCAAAGCCCTACCGATGTTCAGGCATCAGAGAACCCCACATCTACAGAGCAGGACGAGGCTGCGATTGCACTCACCCAGCTCCCTGCACGCACCTTAACCCCACCATCGAATAAACCCGTCAGTTCTACAGCCCCCGCAGAGCAAGCAATAAACCTAGCACCACTACCGTCCGCATCGGTACAGCTACCTCAGGAAGACGAGTTTGTAGAAGACCTACCAGAACTATCAGAGCCTGAAACTGAAGACATAGCCTCAGAAGACCTTTCCACATCGGAAGCAGCCTACACAGAGGCCCCCTCGACCGAGGACGAGCAAACTTCTGAAACAGAACAAAAGCCTGAAGTCGTTTCAGGGCCTGAAATAGAACAGGGCATTTTACTCAAGCTAGCGGCTGACTTTCCCCATCTGGCGGGCTCGCAGGCTGGCTGCCATGGGCTCGATAGCTGCCATCAAATTAGCGGCGGCGGCAGGCTTACCCAAGTAACAGAAAAGCTGGTTGACCAAATGAGGGCAGTTGGCTATCAGTTGACTGAAGACGTTACTGTCGGCGGTGCTGGCCATCAGGTCTATGAAGTCGTGATGCCAAACGACCCAGAAATTTACTATCTCAACGTTTTTTCGGATGGGTTGGATGTGGTTGTTTACACCATTACGCTCAACGTGCTGAGCCTAGATGAGTTGAAAAATCTACGGCCCTAGGCAAATTTCGCCTTGGCTCGTTTATTGGTGCTCTACACTACTCATAGCAAATCCTGATCGATGCAAATCCTGATCGCTTGTGTCTGAATCACTGAAGGGCATAGCAATGCTAAGCCCCTACGGTTGGTTATTTTTAATTGGGGTTTTCTCGTTCGGGGTTGGTATCTTATTCATCTCTTATGGCCTTGCGATTGGGCCCCATTCGTCACGCTATGACTCGCCTACGCCCTTTGTCTGCTCGATTAATACACAATTGGCCTAATGGATGGGCGCTATTGTCTCGAAATGGCTTTGCGATCGCAACCTGGATCGTTGCTGTCCTAGTATGTCTACCTGTTCTCGTTGTACTCGGTAGCGTCTTCGCCAACACAGGCGATATTTGGGCTCACCTAATAGATACGGTCCTTGCCAAGTACGTCATCAATTCACTACTGCTGATGGTGGGTGTCGGCTTTGGGGTGCTTGCTGTGGGTGTCAGCACCGCATGGCTGGTGACCATGTGTGAGTTTTGGGGGGCGCGCATTTTTGAATGGGCGTTGCTTTTACCCTTGGCGGCTCCTGCCTATTTATTGGCATACACCTATACAGACTGGCTGGAATACTTCGGCCCTATTCAAACTGGGCTGCGATCACTCTTTGGCTGGGAACGCGCTACCGACTATTGGTTTCCCAATGTGCGATCACTCTGGGGTGCGATCGCAATGTTCACGCTCACCCTATATCCCTACGTCTACATGCTGGCCCGCGTTGCCTTCCTGGAGCAGTCTGTCTGCACCCTCGAAGCCAGTCGTTCCCTAGGCTGCGGCCCCTGGCGTAGCTTTACCAAAGTCGCTGTGCCTCTCGCCCGCCCGGCCATTATGGCAGGACTTTCACTTGCGCTGATGGAAACGCTTAACGACTTTGGCACCGTGCAGTACTTTAGCGTGCCAACCTTCACTACAGGCATTTACCGCACTTGGTTTGGCATGGGTGAACCGGTCGCCGCCGCGCAGCTATCGGCCATGCTAATGCTGTTTGTGCTGGCGCTGATTTTAATAGAGCGATGGTCACGTCAGCAGGCGAAGTACTATCAGGCGAACAACAGTGTGCAGGCACCGACGGCTTACAAGCTCAAGGGCGCACGAAACATTGGGGCTTTTATGACCTGCCTACTGCCAATTGCGCTGGGGCTGTTGGTACCGGGCGGACTACTGCTGAAAATGGTGAGCAAAAACTTTGATAAAGCACTGGGCAATAGATTTGTGGAGTTGGGTAGCAATAGTTTGATATTAGCGGGGTTGACGGCTGCGATCGCACTCATTCTCTCCCTTATTCTCGCCTACGGCCAAAGGCTCAATGGAAACCGATTCATCCGCCTAGGCGTACGGCTTGCCGCCATGGGCTACGGCATTCCGGGCGCAGTCATTGCCGTCGGTATTTTAATCCCGGTCACCCGGTTGGACAATGTCATCGCCAACTGGGCCAAAGCCACTTTTGGTAGCTCACCGGGCCTACTCATCAGCGGCACCATCACCGCCCTCATCTTCGCCTACCTAGTTCGCTTCCTCGCCGTCGCCCTCAGCTCAGTAGAATCTGGCCTTGGCAAAATTCGCCCAAACCTAGACGATGCCGCCCGCAGCCTTGGCTATTCCCCCCGCCAAACCCTCACCAAAGTGCACACTCCGCTCATGACCAGCAGCCTACTCACCGCACTCATGCTGGTATTTGTCGATGTGATGAAAGAACTCCCCGCCACGTTGGTGATGCGTCCTTTCAACTTTGACACGCTAGCCGTGCGGGTTTATCAATACGCTTCTGACGAACGATTGGTAGAAGCCGCCGCACCTGCGCTCACCATTTTGATCGTGGGTCTGTTACCGGTGATTGTACTCAGCTGGCAAATTAACCGTAGCCGCAGCCTGCGTCAGTAAAGCAAAGCGTGAAGTCTATCTCTATAAAACAGCCCTTCAAAACGGCACCTCAAAACAGTATTTATGAGATGGTGCGGTAAAAACTTTTAGTGTATTTTCAGCAAGTACTTAGGCTCTAAATTTATAGTGTGGGTTAGCCCCAATTTTTGCTTTATTTATGCCTAACTCTTCTGTACCCGCCCAGCCTGCTATCGAAGAAACCGGCAGGCTAGCGCCGCTACATCCCTTCAAGCAGCCGATTGCTTGGTTACGGGCTTTTTGGCAGTTTTCTCGTCCGCACACGATTATTGGCACGAGCTTTAGCACGATAGCCTTACTTGCGATCGCACTTGCCGCCTCACCCGCTGCCCTCACCGGTGGAACAATCCTAAACAGCTGGCTAATCGCATGGATTGCTTGCCTATGCGGCAACGTGTATATCGTTGGGCTCAATCAGGTTGAAGATATTGCCATTGACCGCATTAATAAGCCGAAATTACCGATTGCTTCGGGTGAGTTTACTAAGCGGCATGCGCAGTGGCTGGTGGGATTGACGGGTGGAGGTGCGATCGCGCTTTCTCTCCTATCCCAAAATATTTTTCTCATCCTCACCGTTGTTCTTAGTCTCATCATTGGCACCGCCTACTCGCTGCCACCGATTCGGCTGAAGCGTTTTCCCTTCTGGGCGTCGATGTGCATTTTGGTGGTGCGCGGTGCGATTGTAAATTTGGGATTGTATCTGTATTTTGCAACTCAGCTTGGGATAGGCGCGGCAGTGCCTGCGAGGGTATGGGCGCTGACTTTGTTTGTGTTGGTATTTAGCTTTGCGATCGCAATTTTCAAAGACATTCCTGACCTTGAGGGCGATCGCCAATTCAACATTTCTACCTACACCCTACAGCTGGGGCAAAAAAAGGTATTCAACCTCGCGCGCTGGGTGCTCACCGTATGCTACGGCGGTTTGATTCTCTCTGGTCCTTTTTTATCAGGTGTCAACCCGCTCTTTTTAATCGCTACTCACAGCATAGGAATTCTTTCTTTCTGGTGGCTTAGCCGCCGGGTAGATCTTGATTCAACGCCCGTCAAAAAAGATATCTCTTACCCAGCCTTCTATCAGTTTATTTGGAAACTATTTTTTGCAGAATATCTCATCTTTCCATTGGCCTGCTGGTTAGCAAGCTAGTGAGCCAGAAACTAACATAGAACGTACCAGCCACTAACTAAACTTAGATAAGGAGAAAGATGATGATTCAGACAGCTCAGGCCAAAGATATTAGCTTAGGAGAGATAAAGAAGCAGTTCAACTTACAGCTCACAACAGAGCCTAATTTTTTCAACGAGTGGCAAAGCGACCTACCTGTTGTGTCAGCAGCAGAACAGAAGCAGATAGCACGAATTCAGCAAAACTATTTCAACCTTGCAGAACGTAAAAGCTTTTCGGAAGAGTCTGTCAAAATGGTTGTGCTCTCACCACTTCTGGACTTAGCTAACTTTTACCAATCTCCTTTTGGACTCATGACAGAGGAGTCTATTGAGCTTTCTGCTGAAGATGAAGGATTGAGAGTAAAAGGAAAAATTGACGTTCTTGTCGTTAAGGAGAAGCTTTGGGTTCTGGTAGTTGAATCTAAAAGTACTCGATTTGATGTAGTTTCTGCATTGCCTCAGGCACTAACCTACTTGCTGAGTGCGCCGAATAAAGAAGAACCGGTTTACGGATTAGTGGTGAATGGACGTGAATTTTTGTTTGTCAAACTTCAGCACGGCTCAAGGCCTATCTATGCTCGCTCCTTTGCACTATCTATTGAACGAGAAAATGAGCTGAAGCAAGTACTTGGAATTCTGAAGACCTTTCAGCGCAAAATGACGACTTAAACTCTGCGCAAGTATCCTTTTCTCCAACACTTTTCCCATGATCGCAGCTGCTAATAATCCAACGGACTTTTTTAGCGATTTGGACCGCGTGGCTGAGGTGCGTCGCCAGATGGCAGATGAGCTAGAAACAATGGTTCGAATTACGACGCGTTCTGAAGAGATAGGTGCGCAGAAATCTGGACAGATGGGTTTGGCGCAAACCATCGAGGATATGGAATCTGCGAGTAAGAACCTGCGGCAGGGCGTGTTTCGTCTACTGGTGCTTGGCGATATGAAACGGGGGAAAAGTACCTTTCTCAATGCACTCATTGGTGAGAACCTGCTGCCTAGCGATGTGAATCCTTGTACGGCTTTGCTCACGATTTTGCGCTATGGGCCAGAGAAGAAAATTACGGTTCATTTTCTAGATGACACGGCACCGGAAGTTCTAGATTTTGAGACCTTTAAGCAGCGCTACACTATCGACCCTGCCGAGGCGAAAAAGCTAGAAGGGGATAACGAACTTGCTTTCCCGACTGTCAGCCACGCAGTCGCTGAATACCCCCTATCCCTGCTTGAAAAAGGCGTAGAGATTGTCGATAGTCCTGGATTGAATGACACAGAAGCTCGCAATGAGCTATCGCTTGGCTACATCAACAGCTGCCATGCCATTTTGTTTATGCTGCGAGCTACGCAGCCATGTACGCTAGCTGAGCGGCGCTATCTAGAAACCTATTTAAGTGGGCGCGGTCTCTCCGTTTTCTTTTTGATCAATGCGTGGGATCAGATAAAAGAGAGTTTGCTCGATCCAGAAGATGAAACAGAAGTTGCCGCAGCTGAGGCTAAGCTGCACAGGCTATTTCGGATTCATTTGAAAGACTATTGTCAGGTGGATGGGGTGGATTGCTATAGCGATCGCGTTTTTGCAGTCTCTGCGCTAGAAGCCTTACGACAAAGATTGCAAGACCCAAACATTAGCCTAGAAGAAACGAGTTTGAGCACTTTCGTGCAGTCGTTAAATGTGTTCCTCACGCAGGAAAGAGCGATTGCTGAGCTGCGACAGGCTCGGACCCTAGGACGGGAAACGCGCGATCGCTTCCAAGAAACAGTTGCCCGTCGTATTCCGCTTATTAATCAGGATGTGGACGAACTCAAGCAAAGGATCGCTTCGGTAAAGCCAGAGTTCGAAGCACTAAGAGATATTCAAAAACAATTTCGCAGCGAGATTCGCTCTGCGCGCGATCTCCAGGCCCACACCATCGCCAACTCACTCAAAACCTACATTCACCAGCTCGAAAACACCTTTGAAGAAGACTTTTCGAGCTATCAACCCGACCTCGCTCTCAGCGAATTTATCTCAGCTCAAGGCCGCACCGCATTTTCAATTAAGCTCCGTAAGGCCTTTGAACGATACATCAATGACAAGTTCCATGCCTGGGCAAAAACGGCTGAAAAAGAGATTGACGCATCCTTTAAGCTGCTTTCTAAAAGCGCAGCAGCTTACGGGAGTTCGTACCAAGCCGTAACCGAACGTATGACCGAAAAGCTGACGGGACAAGCTCGCCTCAACGGTTTGCCAAAGGGCGATGCGGATGCGTCTTCTCCTGGCTGGGTAAAGTGGGCAATGGGGCTATTGTCATTAGCGAGTAATAACCCAGCAGGCGTAGTGATAGCAGCAACCGGATTCGACTGGCAGAGCATTCTAGTGAATGTTTTGGTCACTAGTACCGTCACGGTTATTGCCAGCGCGCTCTTTAGTTCTATTTTGGGGCCTATCGGAATTTTGCTGGCTGGCTTTGGAGTGGGTGCTTTCCAGCTGGACCATGCCCGCATGGAACTAGCCAAAGCGATGAAAAAAGAGCTGGTGAAGCATTTACCTAGAATCGCAAACGAGCAGTGGCAGCCGGTGTACGATGGCGTGCAGGCTGGCTTCGATAAGTACGAGGAGGAAGTAATGGGACGCCTTGAGCGAGATATTTGCGATCGCAAAGCCGAGCTAGACAACCTTGTCAGCCAAAAAGAATCTCGCGAGATCGATCGCGATGCGGAAGTTGATAGACTCAAGGAAGCAGAAGCGAGTATTCGAGCTGCTAGTAGTCGAATCGACGCAGCATATCAGCATGCACTCGTGAGAGCCTAGCGGCATCACAAAGAGTCAGTTTTCGCCTACTAAGCTACTGAATTCAGCACTCACTATGATGACGTCACTACAAGAGAAACTCATAGAACGGCTGCAACAAGCAGCAGGACTTCTGAGCACACCGCAAGCTGAATTGAAGGCTGAAATTATTGAAGCATGTGATCGTGTTCGTAGCTCCACCTACCGCATTGCTGTTTTTGGTCCATTCAACTATGGCAAGTCAACTCTACTAAACGCTCTCCTCGGTGACAAAACGCTGCCGATGGACTTAGTGCCAACTACAGGCGCAGCCATCATTGTGAAATATGGTGCAGAACCACTGACTCGCATTACACACACAGACGGAACTGTTACAGAAGAAACCGGCACCAGCGCACTGAAAGACTACGCGGTGCTCAACGAGCAGCGCGAGATGCGAACAGATGTGGTGGAAGTCGAGGTGTATTGCGCTCATCCGTTGCTCAAGTTAGGGATAGAACTTATCGACCTACCCGGCACCGATGACCAGCAAGCTCAGAATGACCTCGTGCAAAAACAACTACTCAGCGCGGATTTGGTCATTCAGCTGTTAGATGGGCGTAAGCTCATGACCCTGGCAGAAAGAGAGAACCTTCGCGATTGGCTGCTCGATAAGGGCATTCATACCGTCATCTTTGTAGTGAACTTTCTCAATCTAATGGGATCTGCCGATCGGCAGCAGGTTGCTCTCAGGTTGCGTTTTTTATCAGAGAGTTTTCGTTCTCAGCTACCTGATGGTGTGAGTAATTTATATGCAGTAGATGCGCTGCCGGCATTGCGAGCTAGGCTAAAAGGAGACATGGCCGCAGCGACACAGACTGGCTTGCCTGAACTAGAAGCTGCACTGCAAACGGTGGGTACTCAGCTGGCGAGTGGTAGATCGCCCGAGCAAACACTTCCTAGACTACAAGTGGTCGCAGAAGCTGCAACGAAAGCATTAAAAGAACAGATTGAATCTTTTTCAGTAGTGGAGATAGATCCAGTCGATGAGAAAAAGCTAACGCTGCGAAGGAAGGCTCAGCCACTGATTCAAGCAGGCTTTGAACAAAGTGTAGAGAAGTTACGAGATTGGCTTGCGCCGGACAATTTGCAGGCGCACTATCGGTTGGGGCTAGCTCAGGCGCTGGAAGAGGGGACGACGCAGACTTGGTTGCTAGAGTATTTGGAACCGGCTTGGCGCGATCGCATTCAACCCATTGCAGACTGGGTCCACCAAGCTAGCGAAATGTTCGGCCAAGACTGCCCGGCAGATTTGCAAATGAGCTTTTCAGTAGAGGAACACACAGCTACAGAGGCTGTAGATCGAGAAGAAAATTCGGTAAGTGATAGGCAGAAATCTGGGATGGCACCGGTTGCGATCGCTACAGGACTTGGCTGGATACTAGGTGGCCCGCTTGGCGCTGCCGTATTAGGTAGCACTAGTCATCTGCTCAACAATAGCAGTCGAAAAAAGATGGCTGAAGACGTCACACAAAATATCGACTTCACTCAGCAAGCTGACATTTATTTAGATAGGTTTAGCAACGAAGCTCAGTCAAGCCTGACAAACTATGAAAGAGAAAGCAAAAAAGTAATTCAAGCTGAACTCACTGAACCTGCGCCTGCCAACTCACTAGCAAAAGAAGCGCAACTAAGTCTTCTCAAATCAACCTTGGAAGACCTGACAGAGTTGAGCCGCAAGGTTTCTCTCTCGCTCACACAGTAGAAATTTCAGCTGATTTTTGCTATTGCAGTAGCCTTCATTTAATTTGTAGCTGCTGAGGGTCAACTTCAATCACAACTTCGCATTCGTACGTCAGATTGCTAATAAATGGTGTGATGACTTCGAGAATGTCGGCAGGCTGAAAGTGTTCTGGCTTAGTCTCAGGATGAGGGTAGTAAATCAGTCCGTTCACTTTCTCAGCATTGTTTAGGACAACTCGACAGTCAAAAAAGGAAAAGTCTTCTGTTGGTTCTGTTGGAGACCACTTAACGTTTCTGAACGTGTGCTTTGCCTCTATGATTTCGTAGCTGTGCGGGGCGATCGCAATATTAAGAGTGCCCATAAAATAATTGTCTAAACTGAGCCCTAGCTTACGGAACATGGGTTTCTGCATTGCGAGCGTGCCTGCCGGAAAGCGAGGATCTCCAGATTTGCCAGAGGCTACTCCATGACCTGCTTTCACCCAACCGTTTACACGAATCCAGTTATCCATTGCCGATGTGTTCCAGTACCGTATACCTGCTTAGCGTACACGCCATCTTTGATTTTTTCGACAGCTTCTGAAGCTCGGCAATATTCGGGTCGGCATGTAGAAAAAGACTGGAAGTGTCCGTTTTCCAGCCGATGAAAATGAGCTGCGACTGCCCCGGATAGCCCAATCAATGACTGGGCTTTAGCACTGTTCTT
>ERZ1740070.845-NODE-845-length-19998-cov-6.060472_pt1 | contig 19998 bp, 16 predicted proteins | sample MGYA00581734_ERZ1740070 | MGnify/ENA primary metagenome ERZ1740070 (study PRJEB43018, sample SAMN04849744) | marine metagenome | isolation source: floating plastic debris | place: Pacific Ocean | collected 2008-09-01 | study: EMG produced TPA metagenomics assembly...
AGCGAGACATCAGTTTGCTCATCAGCACGGATAACACCATCACCTTCGATAGGACTATCTACCGTTGGCGCATTAGGAGATAGTCCCCTTTAGGAAAGGATAAGAAAAATAGACCAGAGATATCCTCTGGAGACCGATAAAGCATCCTTAGAGAATCGCCTCTACCCTCAGTCACACGATGTCCCGGTCTACCCCTGCGTGTCCCAGCTGTCACTCTGAGTCTATTAGTTTCAATGGTCATACCCGTCATGGTAAACAGAACCATAAATGTCGGGATTGTGGACGTCAGTTTGTCTTAAATCCTCAGTGGCATCCCTTAACCCAGGAGCAACGAGAGCTGATTGACCGTTTGCTTCTGGAGCGGATTTCACTAGCAGGCATTGCTCGTGTGATGCAGCGATCAGACGATTGTATCCAACGCTATGTCAATCAAAAGGACAACACCGTCGCCACGAAAGTAGAGGTCATCAACAAGCCAAAAAAGCGCCTAACGGTTCAAATGGATGAATTGTGGTCCTTTGTCGATAACAAAGGGAATGACCAATGGGTGTGGTTGACCTTAGATGCTGAGACTCGTGAGATTGTAGGGGACTATATCGGTGACCGGAGTGGAGAGTCAGCGCAAGCCATATGGATGTCCCTACCCGCCATCTATCGACAATGTGCTGTGATTTACACAGATCGGTTGAGTTCCTATCCAGTGGCGTTACCCAGCAACCGTCATCGTCCTGTAGACAAGGATAGTGGTTATACCAGCTATATTGAGCGATTTAACAACACAATGCGGCAGCGGGTATCTCGCTTGGTGCGCAAAACATTATCCTTCTCGAAAAAGCTTGAAAATCACATTGCTGCGATTTGGTATTTTAATCACCACTACAACGAGCAAATACGTCGCAAACAAGAGCATCAAGCTTCTTTTTCTCCATCCTTACCTTAATAGCACTACCCTGGTTCCTCGCTATCAGCCGCCGTCGAGACACCTAAATCACTAGGATTAGGGACTAGATCTGCCGCCCTCAAAGATATCGAAGCAGCATCAGCAGGTTCAGTGGCTTCTAACACTGCTGAACGGCTCAAAGCTTGTTCAACCCCATTATCCTGGTCAGCAACTTGAACAATCTGTTGCGGCTTAACATTTTGAGACGAGCTAAACTGAGCTACAGGTTCTGCTGGAGCCACAGTTGGAATCGGTGTTGTCTGAGCGAGGAGAGGAGATGTCGCGCTCACCTGAGAGTTTAAAATTGCAATCTTGCCTTCAGCTTTCTCGTGGGCAATGGCCGCTCCATTACCAATCACCAGAAGTACACCTGAAGCTATAAACAGCAATGGCTTCAAAATTCTTTTATGGCAGAGACTACGATTAGATGGGGACATTCTCAAACTATCCTTACAACGATGCATACAGCAGTGAACATGCGAGAAAAAAGATTGAGATACACATACAACTTGTTTTCGAGTCCTAAGTATCTATCTGCAAGGTCAATATTGGGAGTATGCTTACGAAAGAGGAAACTAACCCCTCTTTCTCCTTGGAAATGTCATAGTTTTCCCAAGCAAACACCGCACTTAAGCATAGTTTTATCGAAAACTTACTTAATGTTTTTTGACAAACAGAGACCTTTTTAATACAAGTCATTTTTGCTATCAACAACCGATCTTGTTAGATGCCCAGTCCACATTTCCCACGTAGAAATAGCTAGTATCTCGGTAAAAATGACTAACTTTGTCAGATTGAAATAAAGACTCAAGCAATGATTCAGAAGAAAGGCTAGTCTGCCTGTATCATGGCTTGTGAGTAGCCAAAAGCATAAATATTAGAGTGATAGGAAAGTAGCAAACACAATAAGTGTGCCAGAACAGAGCAAGACAATACGCTTTTAAGGTCGTTCAAACTGAATAGAAATAGCGCACTTTCTGAAAAACCAGCAGAAATTTCAGGCATAATGCGATTATCTAGTCAGGTGATAGATAGCTCAATGCACCCACTGCAGCAGCCATAAGAACAATTTATGTAACGGTTTTTCGATCACTATTTGACGCCTACACTGACATCAGTGCACCATACACAAAATAGATGCACAGTTGAAATCAACGGCGCGATGTTGTTCCTCTGCTAGATTAGACTCATTTCTCTCAGTCATTGTTAGACCTATGTAACTACTATGAAATCAGGGGATGTTCACTACAGCTGGATTAGCACTCCTGCCAGGATGGACGTGTATCATACTGTCTATTGAAAAGACAGTCCTGCAACGTTGTAACGACTTCCACGTGGGGCAGCGGTATGGAAAGCACCCTGCCCTTTCCTACAAAAGAACACTCATCAGAGAGATGTTCTTTCTGGCCAAACAACAGATTTTTATCAATGATGCCCATAGGTAATCCCTCTTAAGAATTTTAGGGTTGCATAGACTAAAACCTTCTTTACAAGAGGAGTGTAGGCTTTTTGACGTTTGTGACTGACCAGTCAAGTCAAGTAAAAAACTTATGAGTCTAGCTCTTATATATAATTTTAGCTTATTGATTAGTTTTAACAATTTGCTTGTAGCGTGTGCAATTTAGCAACAATTTTCGAGATTTTTATCATAGAATTTAATATATCAAAAGCAGAAGTCTCATAGATTTAAGTCAATCTATTTTTGACACTGCTGTAATCGAACCCTTTAAGTGTGTTTTGGTCATTAAGAATAGGAGGATTGTTACGGTCCTCAGCAATCTTGACACGATGTCATCGTTTCTTTGAAAACATGCACCTGTTCTTAGGTCTCAAAACAATAGTTTCTGTTTAAGTAAGTGAAGTAGGTCTCTATTGTGAATGGGTCTCGGTTTTCTCACTGTAGTTTCTCGTGTCAAGCGAGAGGCTCGACAGTGGGGTCGATACTGCTGGAAGGCTTTGGTGGCAAACCACCCTAGACAATCACTGATACTGCGGATGCACCCGCATCCGTGCCATTAACAGATCCGCTCGCACACACTGAGATGGAACAGGGTTCAGTTGATGCATTCCCCGAATGCGCATCATTTTCCGTTGCTGCTAGTGATGAATAATCGCTACTCATCGGAGTGGGTGGCCGAAAACGTTTGCCCATACTTGCCGTTCGGAATTTATACAACAATTCTTGGAGGGATTACACCGTGGATTTTTTGTCTGATTTCTTGACGCTCTTCCTGTCGAAGTTTCAGTCCCCGACACTGGGCTTTTTGATTGGTGGTTTTGTTGTTGCCGCGGTCAATAGCCGACTGCAAATTCCAGATGCGATCTATAAATTCATCGTCTTTATGCTGCTCATCAAGGTCGGGCTAAGCGGCGGTATTGCAATCCGCAATGCCAATCTGGCGGAGATGTTGCTGCCTGCAGCATTCGCCGTGGTTACGGGGATTCTGATTGTGTTCATCGGGCGCTATACATTGGCCAAGCTGCCGAAGGTCAGAGTCGTGGATGCCATTGCTACTGCAGGTTTGTTCGGTGCTGTGAGTGGATCCACACTCGCTGCTGGCCTGACGGTACTAGAGTCAGAAGGCGTACAATATGAGGCTTGGGCCGCCGCGCTCTATCCCTTCATGGACATCCCAGCACTCGTAACGGCGATTGTCTTGGCTAGCATTTACACCAAAAAGCAGCGCGACAACTATCTGATCAAGGAGGGTTACCGCAGCAAGCTGGCCGTGACCGCAGGGGGATATGCCAGTGAGCAAGGCGGTATTGCAGACGACTATTCCAGCGGGCAGAGCGGTACTGCCGTCGGCTATCCCAGCGAGGAGCATGTTCCCGGAGGCGAACCGGTCAAAATCTGGCCCATCATTAAGGAGAGCCTCCAGGGCTCTGCCCTATCGGCATTGTTGCTTGGCCTTGCTCTAGGTATTCTAGCTCGGCCAGAAAGTGTCTATGAGAGTTTCTTTGATCCCCTCTTCCGTGGCCTGCTTTCGATCCTGATGCTGGTCATGGGGATGGAGGCCTGGGCAAGGCTCAATGAACTGCGCAAGGTGGCCCAGTGGTACGCCCTATATGCCCTGGTAGCGCCGCTGCTGCATGGGTTCATTGCTTTCGGCCTTGGTATGATTGCCCACTACATGACGGGATTCAGCCTTGGCGGTGTCGTAATTCTGTCCGTCATCGCTGCTTCTAGTTCAGACATCTCAGGACCGCCCACTCTGCGGGGCGGCATCCCATCGGCCAATCCCTCTGCCTACATCGGCTCGTCCACAGCCGTCGGTACGCCGGTTGCGATCGCCATCGGCATACCGCTTTTCATCGGGATCGCCCAGGCGCTGGGTGGCTGATTCAAGCAGGGGCACGGTCGGTCGGTCCTTCCTTGGCCCGTTAGAAAAAAAACCAACCGCTAAGTTTAATGACTACAAGCATCAGAAGGTAACACACATGTCTCAACAAGCCACCAAACTCGTCATCGTCACAGAAAAGTTATTGCTGAACAAGATCGCTAGAATCATCGACCAAGCCGGGGCTACTGGGTATACGGTGTTGGACGCTGGCGGTAAAGGTAGTCGCAACATGCGCTCATCGGGAAAACCCACCGTTAGCGACAGCTTCTCAAATATCAAGTTCGAGGTGCTTACGCCCAATCGAGAGATGGCTGTAAAGATTTCGGATGAGATCGCAGCGAGGTTTTTCGACAATTATTCGGGCATCTCCTATCTCTGTGACGTGATGGAGGTACTACACGCACACAAGTTCTAATCTCACCCCCCTTAGGAACACCTGTTCCGCCAATCTAGTTTAGACGTCAACGACATCAGTTTTTGGGGAGAAGCAATCTCCTAGAAGCACCTAACTCCTGACTCTTCTCCCCTTTCCTCACGTTTTTTTACAAAATGAGTGAATGTTTGGCTGGACACTACTGCTGTATTGCCCATTCTTCCCAAGCCGCGTAGTCTCGTGCTCCATATTGTTCACCGCTGATAACCTTTAAAGTTGCATAAGCAGGGTCATGATTGTTTGGCTGCTGCAGCTTTAGCATCTCAAGCAAAACAGGAACAGCTTGCTCAATTATTAGCTGATGATATCTGTCTTGTTTTGCTAACTCCAATAGTCGCCAGCTTGCTTTATTGCGATCGGTTGTAGCTGGGTATTGTAATGCCTCAATGATTGACTCAATGGGCAAATCAACGTCTGGATAATAATGACTGATATCGCCAAGGACTCGGAGAGCATTGTTACGGACGAGCGAACTTGAATCTTTAATCGATGTAAATATCTCAGCGATGCTTGAGTGTTGTTCATTAGACGCTTAAGTCATCGTCGTCTGACCATAGGATGCTCTATTAAAACCGGACCTTCTGGCAAAAAGCGGGGAGGATAGTTAGATTTTTTGCCTAATCCTTTCAGATTCCCGATTGGTAAAGGTTCTTTAAGTTTTTCTAAGTCTTTGAGCAGCCAAAAAATTGCCCAGGTGGGTTTGTCTGTAGCCGTGGTCTCTGGCCGATGAATCGCTTTGCCAGGATAGCGCCCTCGCCGAGAATGGACTTGTTTAACGTAGGTTGCCCTCCACGTTGCGTGGGGATTTAAGCTGGGATTATCTGCATGGGACGCATAAATATAAACGTCTGCCAGCCGCTCTTTGCGTAGGGCATCTGCTTGGCCAAATACTTCAAATGAACTGCTACCCAGGGCCACCATAGGCTGTGTGTCAATTGAATCATCATCCAGCTGGTGACTAATCGCGTCTAACCCCGAGATTAGATGATGCTCTGGCACAGGGGCCAAAATAGCAAAGTTTTTAGTATTCGTTGTTTCCACAGCCCTCTTTGGTTGATGCCAGCTGTTTAATTTAGCAAGTTCTGAGGGAGATCGTACATAGCTGTGGATAAATCTTTAATAGCAGTTGCTATCTATAGCTGAGCAACCATTTACGATAAAGCTATAGTTTCTGGATATCTAAAATATGTCAGATCTAAAAACGCAGCCCAATGATGCTAGCGTTGATGAATTTATTCGGTCGGTAGACAATGAGCAACGTCGTAATGACGCTCTCATCTTGTTACCAATGATGCAGCGTATTACCCAAAGAGAGCCAAAAATGTGGGGAGATAGTATGATCGGGTTTGGCCGCTATCACTATGAGAATAAAAGTGGTCGAGGTGCGGATTGGTTTTTGACCGGTTTTTCTCCTAGAAAGCGAGAGATGTCTGTGTATATCATGCCAGGGTTCGAGAACTATTCGGCCTTACTAGACCAGCTTGGTAAGCATCGGCTGGGAAAATCGTGTTTGTATCTTAAAAATCTATCTAACTTAAATCTTACTGTTTTAGAAACGCTGATCGCGCAGTCTGTTGCCGATATGAAATCAACGTACAATTGCGAGGAAAACTAACGCCCAGCTTATTTCTAAGCTCTTGTGCTATCGTCGAAATAGAGTCTCATCAAGTCGAGGCAGTCTGGTAATGATTGGGCGTTTAGTGGTTAGTTTAGGATTCCTGGGCAGTATCTGGTCAACCGGTACGTTACTGGCGAGGGCTGCCGAGCTGAATATTGTTGATTCGGCTACATTAGGGACTCACCGTAATTTACCTTGGTCGGAACCGGTTCAAATTGATGATCCGTTTGAGGGTAGCTTTGTTGGCGTCTTTGACCGTCATTCCTTTAGCGATCGATTTCTCAATACGACGGCCCGAATTGAGGTACAGAGTCTTTGGAGTCGTGAGTTTAATAGAGTATTGTCGATTATTCGCGATCGCGACTGTCTCAGCGGGTCGTTTCGTGTGTCCCCTGATTTAAGTTGTTCAGAATTTAGCAATGCTAGAAATATCATTCAACTTTTTATCAAGGTTGATGACGATGTGTTTAAGATTGATGGGCAGAACAATACGTTTCTGGTGAGTGATGAGCTAGCCCAGGCTCTGCAAAATGCTTCAGAGACCTCCATCGATATTCGCTTAGTGGCCGAAAGTGGTGAATCGATTGACAGTGAAATTGGAGAGGGTACTGTTGAAGCTTGGAAAACGATATATAACGCTAATGCCGCTCAGCAGCTCTAGGCCACTTGAGCCCCAAAGTCAAATCAGCTTCGAGACAATCTTGTTCCGTTTGGGGTTCAAAATACTCCGGCTGAGGCTCCTTTAAAGTACAAAACTTCGTTAAGCTACGCCTGATATTAGGGGTGTGCTCATGGGGATATCTGGGCAGTCGTATGGAAAATTTTTGGCAACTTACCTCAGCGGTCAGCGTGGTCAGGTCACCTGGCTAGGTGTCAGCCTGTTGAGCAGCATTGGTTTGCAGGTGCTCAATCCCCAGGTGCTGCGATACTTTATCGATACGGCGGTTGCCGGGGGGGCTCAGTCGCTGTTGATACAGGCTGCATTTGGGTTTATTGCGATCGCAACCCTACGTCAGGGACTTTCGATTGCCGCCACCTATTTTGGTGAAACCATCGCCTGGACTGCGACCAATCACCTCCGGCTAGATCTCGCTCAGCACTGTCTTACGCTAGATTTAGCCTTTCATAAAACCCACACACCCGGCGAACTCGTAGAGCGCGTTGATGGTGATGTCGATGCACTCTCTCGCTTTTTCTCACAGTTTGTACTACAGGTTATTGGCAACATGTTGTTGGTAACAGGTGTTCTTATCGTGCTGTGGTTTGAAGATTGGCGAGCTGGACTCGGGCTAAGTCTATTTGCCTTTGTATCTCTGGGTGTTTTGGTCCGGCTACAGACTTTGGCTGTCGGTCCCTGGCGCATCTATCGTCAGCTTAGTGCTGAATTCTACGGATTTGTTACCGAACACCTAAGTGGATTAGAAGACATTCGAGCCAATGGTGCAGTTGGCTATGTGATGAATCGTCTTTATCGCATTCTACGACAGTGGCTAGCGGCCTTTCACCGGGCTCGATTTACCAGCACACTACTCTGGGGAACAACCGTTGGTCTGTTTACCGTGGGGAATGCCCTTGCCCTTGCCCTTGGTGCCTATCTTTGGAGTCGTAATAGCATTACGATTGGCACTGTTTATTTATTGTTTTACTACGCCAATCTGCTGCAGGAACCAATTGAGAGTATCCGTGAAGAACTTGAACAGTTTCAGCAAGCCGCCGCTAGCTTTCAGCGGATTCAAACCCTGCTTGGTTATCGGTCACCGTTAAGTGCTGACGCTCAAGCCGTGTTGCCTCAGCAGACACTGTCGGTAGAGTTTGAAAGAGTTTGGTTTAGATATGAAGCAGGAGAAAAGGAGAGAGAGAAAAGGGGAGACAGGAAGACGGAAAGTTTGAATGATATTCCCCTATCACCGGGTCACCGTATTTCCCCCTCTATCTATACACTGCAGGATATTTCGTTTCAGCTACCAGCTGGACAGGTTTTGGGACTGCTTGGGCGTACAGGAAGCGGTAAGAGTACGCTGGCACGACTGTTATTGCGACTCTATGAGCCTCAGCGAGGCAGACTTTTTTTGGGTGGTGTGGATGTTAAACAAGTGCCCGTTGATCAGCTACCACACCATGTGGGGCTGGTGACTCAGGATGTACAGCTGTTTCAAACAACAGTACGTAACAATCTGACATTTTTTAACCCTGACATTGTAGATCGGCAGATTTTAGCCACCTTAGATGAGCTGAGGCTAACGCCCTGGTTAGACGGGCTACCCCAGGGGCTAGACACCCAACTCGGTGCTGATGGCGACGGTCTCTCGGCAGGACAGGCTCAGCTGTTGGCATTTGCGCGAGTGTTTTTAAAAGACCCAGGGCTAGTGATTTTAGATGAAGCCTCGTCACGTTTGGACCCACTGACAGAACAGCTGATTGAACAGGCGGTAGATCGGCTACTGCAGAATCGTACGGGCATTATTATTGCCCACCGCTTGAAAACCGTAGAACGGGCCAACCAGATCTTGATTTTGGACAATGGACAACAGGTGGAATATGGCGATCGCAACTCCCTAGCCCATGATCCCCACTCTCGATTTTCGCAACTGCTACAGATGAATTCAGCTGTATCCAGACCTGCTCCAACAGAGTGACCTCATCATGACGATAGTCAGCCGCAGCTTGACAACGTGTTATACCTAGTTAAGAGTAATTCTTACTTAGCTAGGTATGCTTGTGCCTGGTTCACCATCGATTTGGTTCATCCCATGACCATCACAATCTCCCGTGCAGATTACGATATGCTTTGGCACCAGGCCAATCCGCAGCCCCAAGACAGGGGAGGTACCAGCTTCTCTGATATTCGGCGCATTGTTCCAGAACCCTTAGGTCAGGGATATATGCAGTCGATTCAATGGGCCGGCATTGATCTCACATTATTTCACTATCGGTTTTACGAGGATGTACATATCCTCAATAGAGCCAACAATAAGGATGCCTATGCCTGTGAAATCGGCTTTCATCTATCGGGGAATCGACGGGGGAAATGCACGGGGGAAAACTTTATTGAATGGGGCAGCTATGACACCCCAGACAGATGGGTTGACGTTACCTATGCTAATGAGCCTATCCTCAAAGCAGATATTCACTTGAGGTCTTCAATTGGCCTCAGTCAGATTATTGCGGACACCCTACCAGACCTGCCAGCCGAAATCCGCCAGTGTCTTGAAGCCTGTGGCGACAGCTGGCTGAGTGAAATCAATACGATTACGCCCGCGATGAGAGCGCCCTTGGAGCAAATTTTTAACTGCCCATTTCATGGAAAAACACGACAGATCTATCTGGAAAGTAAGTGTTTAGAACTGGTTGCGCTGAAATTAGAACAGCTGAAAGAGAGCGATAAACGCCCAGGGGTATTCTGTTCCCTTAAACCAGACGATATTAATCGTATTCATCGTGCTAGAACAATCCTCAAGGTTAACCTTGATAACCCACCCTCGCTGATGGAGTTGGCTCATAAAGTTAGCCTGAATGATTACAAGCTCAAAGTTGGGTTTCGTCAAGTCTTTGGCACCACTGTGTTTGGCTACCTACATCAGCACCGTATGGAAACGGCGCGGCAGTTGCTGCAAGAACAGCGCTTAAATGTGAAGGAAGTGGCGCGCTCGGTGGGCTATGCCAGTCAAAGTCGCTTTGCAACTGCTTTCCGTAAAGAGTTTGGCATTAACCCCAAAGCCTATCTACTGAGCAAAAAATCCGGCTAGGGCGCAAATTGATCCGGCTTGGTGCGATCGCGGGTGCCTATATCCGTAAATTCTCTAGTATCTTTTTGAGAATAGTTCTTAGCAATAACAAGTTGCGACTTATCTCAAAAGGTGTGGGGAAGGGAATTTCATGGCTTCATTGATCAAAGAGCATCGTTTGACAACGAAGCAACGCTTGGGTGGGCTAACGCTTTGCCTATCTGGCTGTTTGCTGATGAGTAGCCCTGCTAGCTGGGCGAGCACAGAACCAAATCTCAAAGTGCCCACAGTGCTAATCAGTCCGCCATCCGATGCCGCGACTACTCCTCTGCTTTCTAATCTCGAACAACCTGTCAACCCGGTGCGGGCACCCATTGCTCAGTCTCAAGTTGTTATTACTGGAGTACGAATAGAAGAGACAGCAGCGGGCGCACAGATTGTGCTAGAAGCCGGTAGCGAACTAGCGGCCCCCAGTCGTCAAACCGTAGGTAACGTCTTGGTTGTTGACATTCCAAATGCAGTGTTAGCGCTACCGGAGGGAGGTGAGTTTCAGCAAGCTGGCCCAGCAGAGGGCATTACCTTTGTGTCTGTAGCCCCCAGCGGTGACGGCGTCCGGGTAGAGATAACGGGAATAGAGGCTCCGCCTACGGCTGAGGTTAGCGCTACCACCGAGAGTTTGACCTTGAGCATAGCAACTGGTCTGGCCGAGGAGTCTGATGAAGGAGTGCTTCAGTTAGTGGTAACCGGAGCGCGGGATGAAGGCTACAACCCCGCTGGCGCCTCTACTGCAACTAGAACCGATACGCCCCTGCGAGATATTCCCCAATCGATTCAGGTGGTGCCCCGGCAAGTGATTGAAGACCAGGGCATTACTCGGATTGGTGATGCCCTGCGAAACGTATCGGGGGTAACCCGTCAGCGCGATCGCGGTAACGCCAGCGATCGCTTTACGATTCGTGGATTCGATCAGTCTAGAATCTTGCGAAATGGGTTTCGCACGGGATCTACAGTTGGTGGTACATTAGCGACTGCACCAAATACAGTGGAACGGATTGAAGTGCTCAAAGGGCCTGCCTCGGTGCTGTATGGTCAAGTAGAGCCGGGAGGAGTCGTTAACTTTGTCACCGAGCAGCCCTCGCGAGAACCGTTTTATGATTTGGCGTTTACGGTGGGAAGTTTTGGCTATATTGAGCCCTCTCTAGATTTTTCAGGGCCGTTGACGGCTGACGAGAGACTGACCTATCGTTTAAACACGTCTTACACAAATAGCGATAGCTTTAGAGATTTTGTGGAGTCAGACAGAATCGTCGTGGCCCCTACACTGCGCTATGAGTTTAGCGATGCCACCAGCCTGACATTTGAATATGTATATTTAGACTCTAGTCAAACCTACGATGAGGGGTTGCCTATCGATCCAATTTCGTTTGATCTACCCAGAGAGCGGACTTTAAGCGAACCAGACGACTCTTATGAGAACACTACCCATAGCTTCTACTTAACCTTAGACCACCGCTTCAACGATACTATTAGGCTACGGAGTGGCTTTGGGGCAGAACTTTCCGATATTAACGAAACTGCTTTTCGCCTGGGAATCAATTCATTCAATCCAGAAACTGGCGAGAATGGCAGACGAACCAGTGACGCAGAGTTCACCATTAATAATCTTTCTTGGCAAACAGATTTAATGAGTGAGTTCAACACGGGTTCGATAGAGCATCAGCTATTGGCAGGCTTCGAGTTGGCGCGATCGAATAGATCAGACTCAGGTGATGGTTTTGTAGTTTTCGAAGAGGCAATAGCAATTAATGTATTTGACCCGCAATACGGTACAGCATTTCCTGACCCTAATGCCGCTTCGACTTTCGAAACTGATGAGAGAACTTTAGGACTTTATTTACAGGACCAAGTTACGCTGCTACCCAATCTCAAATTGCTAGTAGGCGGTCGATATGATTTTGCTGAGTTTGAGGAAGACTTTGAGGCTAGCTTCGCGGGTCAGTCAACTGTTAACTCTACTGAATCCGACACTGGAGCTTTTTCTCCGCGTGTGGGTATCGTCTATCAGCCCATCGAACCCATTTCTCTCTATGCCAGCTACAGCCGTTCTTTTATTCCTAATAGCGCTACCACTGCAGATAGGGAAGTGATCGAGCCCGAACGAGGCACGCAGTACGAAGTTGGGGTTAGAGGAGAGTTTGGGGATGTTTCCGTCAATCTGGCGGCTTACGATATCACCAAAACCAATATCGCCCGAACCGATCTTGAAAATCCGGATTTTTCCATCCCTATTGGAGAAGTCAGAAGCCGTGGCATTGAATTAGATATAGCCGGAGAGATAGTAGACGGTTGGAATATTATCGGCTCTCTATTCTTTAACGATGCGTTTATCTCCGAGGGCGATGACTTTAATCCTGAAGATGACACCTTAATTAATGCGCCTGACTCAGGTGCTAGTTTATGGACAACCTATGAAATTCAAACAGGTGATTTACAAGGCTTAGGATTTGGGGCAGGGCTGTTTTATGTGGGCGATCGCGAAGCAGAAATCCCCAATGATGTTGTCTTGCCTTCCTATGTACGTGGCGATGCCAGCATTTTTTACAATCGTGACAATTGGCAAGCTCAGCTTAGTTTTCAAAACCTGTTTAATACAGACTATTTTGAATCGACCCAGAACACGGGCTTAATTTTTCCTGGCGCACCATTTACGGTTGTAGGCAGGATTTCAGTCCGGTTTTAGGGAAGCTGTTCACCTGATGTTAATTAACTCAGTTTTAATGACAATGGTTTTTCTCCCAATGCGCCGGCCACTTCGCTTTCTTCTGCTGTTGCTGTTTATGGCGCTGCTCAGCATTGCGTGTCAAAATGCTGCGGTTGAACCGCCAACTGCGGCAGAGCCAATGCCTGTGGCAACAGATTGTCGCATGGTGGAACACGAAATGGGAGAAACTGAGATCTGTGGTCAACCCCAGAAAGTCGTGGCGCTCAGTCCCCACATTCTCGATAATATTCTGTCTCTTGGCGTTCAACCGTTTGCCTATGCACAGGCTGGCATACTTAATTCCCCAACATTCGGTCAGCCAGAGCAGCAAATTCCTTATTTAGGGCCTTATGTAACCACTCAACCAATTAATTTGGGCAGTCGCCGAAGCCCTTCCCTAGAACGTCTAGCGCAGTCGCAGCCCGATGTGATTTTAGGTGAAAACTGGCATCTTGAAGATCAGTACGATTTTTTATCTCAAATTGCCCCAACGCTGCTGTTTAGTGATTTTGGAGAAAATGACCGCCAGCACTGGCGCCATAACATTAAAGGCATTGCTCAAGCACTAGGCCGAGAAGAGCAAGCCGAAGACCTATTAGCGCGCTATGGTGAACAAGTTGCAGCTGCCCGCGAAAAGTTGGCTCCAGTAGTGGCAGCCTACCCGCGAGTGCTAGCAATTGCCCCTGACGATCTGGCCGGTACCATTTACTTTATGGAAGACAGCACAGCCTCCAATTTACTGCGGGCGATAGGGTTTGAGATTGTCACGTCTGAGGCATCTTCTCTTTTATCTGAAGGTAATTTACCAATTTCTGTAGAGGCCTTTCCTCAGCTCGAAACTGATCTGATATTCGTGATGGCTTGGTCAGAAAACGAACCATATCCACAGGAAAAAATTAAACAGCAATGGGGCAACAATCCGCTTCTCAGTCAGATGCCGGCTTTTAAAGATGGACGAGTATTTTTTGTGGATTATTTTCTTTGGGGCAGCAATACCCGTGGCCCCATCACAGACCAGTTAATTCTGGAAGAACTGCCCCAAATGCTGCTGCCGTTAGTTGATGAGGATGGGTAATTACTTCTTGTTGGCAGGTAGACGAAACCTACGTCAAAGTCCGTAGCACACTAGAGGGGTTTGTCACATATTCTAAACTTGACTCTTTTCTTAATTCAGTTGAGAATGAATCTCAACTATAAATCTGCCCTAGATAGATTGTTGATGTTATGGCCGTTACACTCTCGCAGGAAGAATATTGGAATTTAGTTAAGCAGCCCCAGCATGGCGCTTTTGACCAAGCAAATGCGTTTGAAACTGCCTTCCAGTATCCGACACAGTTAGGACAGGGGTATAACCGTTCTATCGAATTGCGCGACGGGTTAGATCTTGGCATTGACCATTATCAGCTGCATGAAAGCGTGACTACACACGCTCCTGAACGGCCTCATCCCATAGAGTACATATTTCGCATTGCAGGTAAAGGGAATCAGTTTGGTGCGCTCTCAGCCGGTCAATATGCCCTATATGGCAGTGGCACGGCTCCAGCTGAAACCTCTGAACATACGCCTGATGAAATGGTTTTAGAAATAAACGTTCATATTGAGCCATCTGTATTCAAGACTTATTTAGGGGAGTCGTTGGATTTGGCCAGTGAGGGTTTAGGCTATCTTGTGCAGCCGCCTGAGCAGCTGTATTCTGAACGGGTTGGTGTCACAACAGCTGCTATGCATACCGCGCTTCATCAGCTATTGCACTGTCCGTTTACAGGCATTACCAAAAAAGTTTACTTAGAAAGCAAAGTGTGGGAGCTAATGGCGCTACTGCTCGACCAAGAACTGAATCGGCGAGAAGTTAAACACTGTGCAAATCAGCTGAAGCCCGATGATGTTGAACGTGTCTATCATGCTCAAGAGATTCTTCTGCAGCAGCTTGATAACCCACCATCTCTGCTTAACTTGGCCCGGCAGGTGGGGCTAAACGACTGTACCCTAAAGCGAGGTTTTCGGCAGGTTTTTGGCGAAACTACCTTTGGTTATCTGCATAATCATCGCATGGAAAAAGCCCGTCAGCTGTTGATTGAAGGAGAGGTAAACGTATCAGAAGCGGCCCGTCAGGTGGGCTTTACCAATCGCAGCTACTTTGCCGCTGCGTTTCGGAAAAAATATGGCGTTTCTCCCAAAAAGTATCGTCGCTGGTCCTAAAAACCTGGCTGGCATTCAAACTATTCCGCATAGCATTCAAAGTTTTCCGGTTAGCGTTCATTTGAGGCCATCTCAGTGAAATTACCTTTGATAGGCTCTTAATCAAGAATCTATTGCAATAAGGTGCTGTGCGCCGAGTGTGAGGAAGAATGCTAAATCGACTGCAGCAAGTGTTGATGGTGACCGGTGCTTTGCTGGTTGCTTTACCTGCTATTGAGGCTAAAGCAAATGCCGGTGATTTTGGAATGGCTACCAGCCAGATTTCTCAAGCTCAGCGGGTGCAGATTACTGGGGTACAAGTTGAAAATACTGAAGCCGGATTGCAGATTGTTTTAGAAACGGCTGGAGGTGAGGTCACAACACCCATAACGACTACATCTGGCAATGCGCTAGTAATCACGGTACCTGATGCAGTTTTAGCGGACAGCAATGAGTTTCTACAGTTTGAACCGGCTGAAGGCATTGCTGTAGTGCAGGTGATAGAACTCTCTGATGATCGAGTAGAGATTTCCATTACTGGAGCAGATGCACCGCCAGTGGCGGACGTGAGCATAGCTGAGGGTGGTTTGGCGCTAGTGGTAACACCGGGTATTGCCCAGGCGAGTGAGACCAGCGAGCCACTAAGAATTACAGTAACTGGGGATGAAGACGAAGGCTATAACCCGACTAGTGCGAGTACCGCCACAGGCACCGATACGCCTCTGCGAGATGTACCGTTCTCAATTCAGGTAATTCCCCAGGAGGTGCTCGAAGATCGCAACGTCACTGAGCTAGAAGATGCCTTACAAACTGCCGGAAGCATTGTATCTGCCGGAGCCCGAGGCACCAGTGCAATCGGGCCAAACCTGCTTATTCGCGGCTTTGAGTCTGCTGACACTATTTTTCGAGATGGTATCTTAGAGTTCTCTTTCGCGCCTTTAAGCACTAATGATATAGAAAGAGTCGAAGTGTTAAAGGGACCCGCATCGGTTTTGTTTGGCCAAGGTAACCCTGGAGGTATTGTCAATCTGGTGTCTAAACAGCCCCTAAGTGAGCCTTTTTACGAAGTTTCAGCCAGTGCAGGCAGTTTTGACTCCTACAGTGGAGCTGTGGATCTTTCAGGACCCATTAGTGAATCTGGAGATGTCCGCTATCGCCTTAATGCGTCCTACGAAAACTATGGCAGTTTCCGAGATTTTGTCGATGGCAGGCGATTCCAAGTTTCCCCCATCGTAGCTTGGGATATCGGTCCAAACACATCACTCGATGTCCATGGACAATACACCTACTTCCAAGAGACCATAGACGAAGGTATTCCTTTTTTAAGTGACGGGACTCCGGCTGTCCCTCGCGATCGCTTTTTGAATGAGGATTTTAGTAATTTGACCCAGGAGCAGTACAGTATCGGCTATCGCCTAAACCACGACTTTAGCGACAACTGGTCTGTACGCCATAACTCACAGTATTTAGAGTTTCAGCCTCTGAGATATTCTCCGTTTGTCGATTCTTTTGATGAAGTCACGGGTCAAGTAGAGCGGATTGAGTACGCTGCAGACGATACCTTCCGAAGATTCTTTACCAATGCTGAAGTGCTTGGTCGGTTTGATACTGGGCCAATTGAGCACCAGCTTTTGTTTGGCCTAGAGTATCGGTACGATGATGCCGAACAAAATTTCCAATTTAGCGACCCTTTTGCGTCAATTAATGCGTTTGCACCTGTGTACACTGATGAGCCCTATGATATTGACAGTGAATTTTTCCGCGATGACAATGTGGATACCATCAGCGCCTATGTGCAAGATCAGATTAATCTTACCCCTGAGCTAAAGCTGCTGGCTGGCGTACGATTTGACTATGTTGATCAGTTTCGCACAGAGCAAGATTTAGGTGAGCCCAGACAAGAATTTGAACTAGCAGACGAGGCATTTACCCCTAGAGTTGGTGTTGTTTATCAACCCGTTGAACCCTTATCTTTCTATGCCTCTTACACCACTTCATTTAGACCAGCGTTTGGAACACAACGTAATGGCGATGGTTCCAAATTTGAGCCGGAAGAAGGACGGCAATTTGAGGTGGGTGTCAAAGCCGACTTGACCGAGCAGCTCAGCGTCAATCTGGCAGCCTTTGATATTCGTAGACAGAACGTGATTACTCCAGATCCGGATGATCCTCTGTTGTCTGTGCAAACAGGGGAAGTAGCGAGTCGCGGGATTGAGCTGAATCTTAACGGTGAAATTTTACCCGGTTGGAACATCACGACAGCCTATACTTACTTAGATGCCTTTGTCAGTGAAGACAACACGGATATTGAAGGCAATCGTCTTGTTAATGTGCCAGAAAACCAGTTTAGTCTGTGGACAACCTATGAGATTCAGCAAGGTAATTTAGAAGGATTAGGAGCAGGTCTGGGATTCTTCTTTGTAGATGAACGAGCGGGAGACTCAGCGAATACATTTACACTGCCGGACTATTTTCGTACCGATGCAGCTCTCTTCTATAAACGTAACAACTGGCGGGCTCAGCTCAACTTTGAAAATCTGTTTGATATCAACTACTTTACGTCCACTAGTTATGGGTCTTCGCTGTATGTAAATCCAGGGGCTCCTCTAGGTGTAACTGCATCTTTTTCCATTCAGTTTTAGTTATGATTCATCTCTGTTTTAGAACGTCGCGCGCGATCCCATTATCTCTATTGGGCGTGCTTGGAGTCGCGATTTTGACAGGCTGCCATCAGAGCAACCGTCTTGATAGTGATCCGCTATCCGCAAATAAAGACTGTTCTGCGGTCGCTCATGCTGTGGGAGCAACCTGTATTCCAAATCAGATAGAACGGGTTGTCACCTTGGACACTGTATCTTTTGAAAATGCTGTAGCGCTTGGATTAAAACCGGTAGCAGCAGTCGAATTTAAAGTGCTTGAAAGCCTTTTTTCTGAAAAGCTTGAAGATGTTGTCAATCTTGGTAATCATAATAGTCCAAATTTAGAACGTGTGTTGCAGCTGACCCCTGACCTGATTTTAGGGCTCAAGGAACAGCAAACAATCTACAATCAGGTGTCTCAAATTGCCCCAACTGTTTTGGTACCCTTTGAACACAGCGGCCAGTGGAAAGAAATGTTTGCATTTACAGCAGACACCTTGGGTATGTCTGACCAAGCTAAATCAGTCATAGAGGCTTATAACAAACGGATGGAAGACTTTAAGCAAGCGATGGACGCCAATTTGTCAAGGCAGAACGGTCGTCGTAAACCGACAGTCTCTGTCGTTCGGATTTATCCAGACTCAATCACGTTGTATACGAAAGCTGGTTTTATCGGTACTGTTTTGGAGGATGCTGGTTTACCTCGACCCCCTTCTCAAGACTTAACCATAGAGGAGACCCTGTTGCTCGACTCCAGTACCATTCAGTACACCATTTCTAAAGAATCTTTTGATAAAGCAGATGCAGATGTAATTTTTATCATTGTGGGCGCTTGGGATGACAAGATTGAAGATGTACTAGTGGAGCTCAAAGCCGAGCCGCTGTGGTCAAAACTAGAAGCTGTTCGGCAGGGTTCCGTTTACGAGGTGGGAGATCACTGGGTCGGGACTGGACCTATTGCTGCCAATGCTGTGCTTGATGAGCTTTACACCTATCTTGTGGAGGGTGATTAAAGTATTGCAAGACATGTCATGGTGCCTGCCTACAAGCTGCCTGCTAAGCTACGTCCATGTCGAATTGCCCGCATGCCCCATGCCCATCTATCAACGTCTTTGGCAAATGATTCGCTATGCCCAGCGCCTATACTGGGTAGATACACTGTTGTGGTTAGGCATCGTCGGGCTGCCCATCGTTCCGGGTTTACTAATTCAACAATTCTTTAATGGCCTAACTGAGCAAACCCACGAATCACCTTGGGTCTGGATTGCTTTACTGCTAGCCATAGGAATCGCACGGGTTGTTGTCATCTTTCTCGGGCGTATCACCAAAACTCAGCATCGTTTTCTGATGAGTGGCCTGGTGCGTCATAATTTGCTGCTGGGGCTGCTAAATCGACCTGGAGCTGAGCTAACCGCAGGGCGCGCCAGCGGCCAAAAGACATCGCCAGGAGAGTTGCTTAGCTACTTTCGTGATGATGCTGCTCAAATTGAAAATACGGTTGTCTATACCAATGAGATTTTGGCAGAAACCGTATTTGCTTTAGTGTCTGTGGGTCTGTTGCTCAGCGTCAATGCCAGAATGACGCTGCTGGTATTTTTGCCCCTGAGTGCTATCTCATTCCTCGTCCATCGGGCCGATCACCGGCGCAAACGCTATCGGCGTAACAGTCGTCAGGCGACTCAACAAGTCACGGGATTAATTGGCGAACTGTTTACCGCCGTTCAGGCTGTTAAAGTGGCCGGAGCCGAAACGTCAATGCTCAATGAGCTAGAGCAACGGTGCGATCGCAGACGTCAGTTCAAAGTTCGTGAGCAGGTTTTTAACGCGCTGCTGAATGCTGGCTTTGGCACCATTGTTAGCCTGGGCACGGGTCTGATTTTGCTGGTGGCGGCTCAAAACCTGGGGGGCAGTCTCACCGTGGGTGATTTTGCGCTGTTTGTTTATTATCTTTCTTTTGTTACTTACTTTTTTGCTTTTCTAGGTGCTTTCTTTTGAACGGATGGATGAGCTGGTGACGCGACCCATTACCCAGACCTCTCCCCTTTATCTCAAACCCATTCTGGGGGCTCAATCGCCGCTGCCTGGCCCGCCGCCACCGCCACCTGTTCAACCGCTACACACACTGCAGTTAAAAGACCTGAACTACTACTACCCTGGCGGCAATTCGCAACGGGGTAACGGCATTACCAATGTCTCTTTTACCCTGACTCGCGGCAGTCTGACCGTGATCACAGGTCCAGTGGGTGCCGGGAAGACGACCCTACTTCGTGCCCTGCTTGGGTTGCTCCCCCGACAGTCTGGCAATATAATCAGGAAAGACCAAGAAAATAATGAACCGGCTAGATTTTATGTGACAAACC
>ERZ1740070.846-NODE-846-length-19985-cov-4.338284_pt1 | contig 19985 bp, 15 predicted proteins | sample MGYA00581734_ERZ1740070 | MGnify/ENA primary metagenome ERZ1740070 (study PRJEB43018, sample SAMN04849744) | marine metagenome | isolation source: floating plastic debris | place: Pacific Ocean | collected 2008-09-01 | study: EMG produced TPA metagenomics assembly...
CATACGAGATCGGGACGGGTGACTGGAGTTCAGACGTGGCTCTTCCGATCTCGGTCATCATCTCGTCGATGGCGCTCTGCATCTTCTCGGGGGTCTCGTAGGTCCCCGCCTCGATCTCGCGCTTGACGCGGTTGACCAGCTCCTCGCGGATCGGGTTCTTCTTGAGCACTTCGAGGAAGCGGGCCGTGCTGGAGACCTGCACCACGTCGGCGTCGCGAGCGCGGGACGCGGACTGCGCGTCGTCGGCGCGACGGGCGGGCGCCTTGGGCGCCGCCGGATCAAGCCGACCAATTCGGCGGCTGTTGATGCCGGAGATATCGTGCATGGCTCGATCCTTCCTGAATCACCCGACCCACGCACGATCGCGTGGGCGAGGCCGGTCATCCTCTTCGCGGGAACACATTGGGTTCCTCAGCAGCAAACACCACGACCGGCAGTGGTATTCGAAACTTGTCCGGGGCACCTGTCGCCCCATTGCCTTATCGCTATCGACGGAGCATAGATCCATGCTCCACAACCAGCCTCCCGAGGGCCCGAAATGCAAACTTTTACCCAGAAACGACTTCTGAGGATAACCGCAGCGGGGACGCGCCGAGATTTTTTCAGGCCCGCCCGCACAATCGGCGTAACCCTCCCCGTCTGTGTCCTGGCCCTTGCCCTCGCCGCGCAGGCCGCTCTGGCACGCCCCGGACGCGGGCGCCCCAAGCCCCCGCCGCCGCGCCAGGACCAGCCGGCAACCACCGAAACAAGTGATCGCGAACTGTTCCCCACCGACCGGGCGACAAACCGGGCGACCACGGGCGATGCGAACACCGATGGCGCCGACGGCGACGACGTCTTCGGCCCGCGCGACGTGCCCACCGGCGTGGCGGGCTGGTCGATCGTGCTGGGCGGGGTCGCGGGCGATGACCTCGCCAGCGCGCAGCGCGCGCTCGACTCGATCCGCATGAACGGCGTCCCCGAGGCCCGCCTCGAGAACCGCGCTCGGGGGCGATTCGTCGTCGTCGGCAGCTACGCCGACCCGACCGCCCCGGAAGTCCGGCGCGAGCTGCAACGCGTCCGCTCGATCGTGATCGACGGGCGCCTGCCCTACCTGTTCAGCTTCCTCTCGCCCCCACCCAAGGCCGACCTGACCGGCAGCACGCCCGAGCAAGATCTCCGCCGCGCGCGCCGGCTCTTCGGCGAACAAGCAATCTACACCCTGCAAGTGGGGATCTATGGGCGGACCACCGGCGGGCTGCCGACGCCCGAAGAGCTCCGCCAGTTCAGGCGGGCCGCCGAGCAAGCTGTCGCCCGGCTGCGTGCCGAGGGCGAGGCCGCGTTCTACTACCACGACACCTATCGCAGCTCGGTGACGGTCGGCGTCTTCGGCACGCGGGATCACGACCCCTCGGTCCGCCCGGCACTGGAGAGCTTCAGCCTGATCGAGACGCGCAAGCGCTTCCCCAACAACCTCTTGAACGGGGAAGGCATCCTCGAGACCGTCCGCAACAGCTCGGGCGTGCCGCTCAACCGCCTGCAATCGAGCGTGCTGGTGGCGATCCCCGAGGAGTAAGCCGCCCGGGGCTGCTCGTGGGGGCGGGTCTTCAAGGGCGCGGGCGGTCAGAAGTCCTCGAACCCGACGATCCAGAGCGGTTCCAATCGGCTCAGCCGCCATGCGCCCGATCGCTCGACCCAATCGAGCTGCCACCAGCTCATGCGCGGGACGTCGCCCTCGAGCGCGACGCGGACTTGCGACCGCGCGGTGTTGGGCCCGGTCAGGCTCGCGCGCACGGCGCTGACGCGGTGCCCGGTGAGGCTCGCCTGGGCCGGGAACGACTCGACCGCCCGCAGCAGCACCGGGCGGGCGCTGGGCACCGGCAACCGACCGGCCGAGACCACGAGCGACGGATCGAACAGCGCGTCGGCCGCGTCGGCGTCGCCCGAGGCGACCGCGTCGACCAGACCCACACTGGCATCCATCACCCGCTCGCGCGGGCTCGTGCGAAGCGCGTCGGCGAGCAGCAACCCGCCCGCGCTGAGCAGCGCAGCCCCCGCGGCAACCAGACCCGCCCTCACCTTCCCCGAGCGGTTGAGCGCCCACAGCGCGATCAGCCCCAGCACCACCAGGCCCGCCGACCAGAGCAGCGGCTCATCGAGCACCCGATCCAGCAGCGGGACCGCCCGCAGATCCGGGGGCGTGTATTGCAGCCGCTGGAGCGCGGGCCGGACGGCAGAACTCGTGACATCGAGAAAGGGCATACCGGTCTCCGTCTCGCCCGATCCGGCGGGGCGGGCGCAATGTTCCAGCGGGGGCGGAGGTCTGGCCGATCTTTGGGGGTGATCTTTGCGCGTGCCCACCGGGGTGCGCGCCGGCCCGGGCAGCGGAGCGCCCTCGCATGGACCTGCTGAACATCGACATCGGCGCCCCTGGCGGCGTCAACGAGACCCTCGAACGCAACCTCGAGGCCCTCGAGGCGGGCAGCCCAGAGGTCGCCGCGCGCGTACGTCAGGCCCTCCCCCGCCTCGACGCCGAGCTGGTCGACACGCCCGAGGGCGTCCCGGGGCTGAGGCTGGAGGGCAAGACGCTGGCGAGCTGCCGGCGCCCCCTGAGCGAAGCCGAGAAGCTCGCCGACGCCGCAGGCGTGCGCGACAACGCCGTCGTCTGCCTGATCGGCTTCGGCGCCGGGCACCACGCGGGCGCGATCGCCCGGCGGATGGGCGACCGGGGCGTGCTGCTCTGCTTCGAGCCCGATGTCTCGCTGCTGCGGGCCGTGCTGGAGCGCATCGACCACAGCGCGTGGCTGCGCGCGTGCCGGGTCCGCCTGCTGAGCGACGCGCAGGACCGGGCCGCGAGCGTGCGCACGCTGACGGGGCTCGAGGGCCTGATCGGTCTTGGGGTGAAGGTCCTTGACCACCCGGCGAGCAAGTCGAGGCTGGGCGGCGCGGCGGGCGCTTTCGCCGAGCGGTTCGGCGAGGTCATCGCCGCGACGCGCACGCAGGTGCTCACCACGCTCGTGCACGCCGAGACGACGCTCCGCAACGAGCTCATGAATGCCGATCGGTACGCCGCCTCGCCCGGGCTCGACGAGCTCGCCGGGCGCGCACGCGGGCGCACGGGCATCGTCGTCAGCGCCGGCCCGGGGCTGGCGCGCAACGGGCACCTGCTGCGCGACCCGCGCGTGCGCGAGCATGCCCTGATCATCGCCGCGCAGACCGCGCTCAAGCCGCTGCTCAAGATGGGCGTGCGCCCGCACCTGGTCACCTCGCTCGATCACCACGAGATCAGCCGCAGGTTCTACGAAGGGCTCACGCCCGAGGACGTGCGCGGCGTGACGCTGGTGTGCGAGCCCAAGGTCAACCCCGCCGTGCCCGGCGCGTTCCCGGGCGAAGTCCGGTACGTCGGCAGCGAACTGCTCGACATCGTGCTGGGTGAACAGCTCGCCCGCCCGCGGGCGACGCTGCCAGCGGGCGCCACCGTCGCCCACCTCAGCTACCAGCTCGCGCGGTTCATGGGGTGCGACCCGGTCGTGCTGGTGGGGCAGGACCTGGCGTTCACCGACGGGCTGTACTACGGGCCCGGGGCCGCGATCCACGAGGTGTGGGCCGGGGAGCTCGGCGCGTTCCGCTCGCTCGAGCTGCTCGAGTGGGAGCGCAGCGCACGGTCGAAGCGCACGCTGCGGGTCACGCGCGACCAGCGCGGCGATCCGGTCTTTACCGACGAGCAGATGGCGTCGTACCTCGCGTCGTTCGAGGAGCTGTTCAGCCACGACCGCAAGCTCGGGCGCCGGGTGATCGACGCGAGCGAGGGCGGGGCCGCCAAGCAGCACGCCGAGGTGATGACGCTGCGCCATGCGCTCGCGCTGGCGGTGCGCCAGGGCGAGGACGCGCAGGACGCCGATCTCGAATCGGCTTCGGCGTCCGCTGGAACGACAGCCAGCGGGCGCACACCCGCGGCGGTCGGTGAGCGGCTCGACACGATCGCGCAACAGGCCCAGAGCATCGCGAGCGGGAGCCGCGAGGCGGCGAGCCTGCTCTCGCGGATGGCGGCGGTGCACCGCGACCACGCGCGGGTCAACGAACTGATCGCGCAGGTCTACGCGGTGCGCGACCGGGTGACGGCACTGACGCCCGGCTACCGGGTCGTTGATTTTCTGAACCAGACCGGCGCGATGCGTCGGATCAAGGCCGACCGCGCGATCGAGCTCGACGCCGGGGCCGACGACCTGGAGCGCCAGCGTTTGCAGATCGAGCGTGACCGCCAGAACGTCGAGTGGACGGCCGAGGCCGCCGATCGCGTGGGCGAGCTGATGCATGCCGCGGCGCGGGTCGCGCGCGACGAGGCCGAACGCCAGACGCGGGGGGAGACCGACGCGCCCGAGGGCGCTGGCGCGGCGAACGCGGGCGAGATCGACGTGATCATCATCGTCGACCCGGAGACGGGCGGGCTGTGGTCGCCGCGGACGCTCGAGGGCGTGCTGGTGCGCACGGTCGAACGGGTGCTGCGATCGAGCGTGCGCGCGTGCGTGCTGGTGTGCGAGCAACCCGAGCGTGTGCGCTCGATGCTCGGGGCGGTTGCGCGTGACGGGCGGGTGGTCGTGTAGCGGGCGAACCTGCGGGCGACGTCGGCGCGGCGCGCGTCGATCGGCGCGGCCCGGCGCCACGCGGCGTCGAGCTGGCGCGGCGGGCCCGGCTCGCTCACCATCTACGACGAGGCGTTCGATCCGAGCATCGCCGAGCGGATCATGACCGAGCGCAGTGCGGCCGCCGCGATCGTCGTGGGTGCTGATTGGGCGATGATCGACCCGGCGCTGATCGACGCGTGCTGCGACCGCTGGCGCGAGACGGGCTCGCGGATGGTCTTTACCCAGGCGGCGCCGGGGCTGGCGCCGTGCGTGATCGACCTGAAGACGACGCAGACACTGGGCGAGGCGTCGCGGGGCAACAGCCACTTCGCCTCGATCGGCGCGGTGCTGGGCTACCTGCCGACGACGCCTCAGAGCGACCCGATCGCGTCGACGATGTGCGTGCGGGTCGACCCGGCGGTGCGCGACCTCGGTGTGCGGTGCGTCGCGGATGGGGCGCCGGGCCTGCTCGATGAGATCGACGCGAGCGACGACGCGCCGACGATCGCGCGCAAGCTGCGCGGGCGCGCGGCGGCGGGGCTGCCGAGGGAGCTGATGCTCGAGGTCTGCACCGGGCGACTCGGCGGCGGGGCCTGGGGACGATGGCTGCGCGGGGGCGATGAGCCCGTCGAGCGCACGCCGCTGACCATGGCGCTTGCGCACCGCGTGCTCCGCGCGTTCGCCTTGGGCCGACCCGACGGTGCCCTGACGCTGCACGGCGTGGGCGACCCGATGATGCACCCCAAGGCGCTCGACATCGTGCGCATGGGCGAGGAACTGGGCCTGCACGGGCTGCACCTGCGCACCGAACTGACCGGCACGGACGTCGACGAGGCGATGTTGCTCGAGAGCGGGGCGGGGGTGATCTCGATCGACCTGCTCGCGACAACTGCCAAGACGCGCGAGGCGAGCAGCGGGCACGACCGGTTCGAGGTCGCCGATGCTCGGGCGGAGCGTCTGGCGGTCCGTGCGCGCGAAGATGCGTCCGGCGGCATGCCGGGGCTCTGGGTGGTGCCGCGGATCACGCGGTGTGCGCAGGCATCGGGTGAGATCCCCGACTTTGTCGACCGTTGGATCATGACCTGCGGGAGCGCGGCGATCGACCCCGGGCCGGCGGTGGACGACACCGGCTCCGACCGCTTCCGCCCGCTGCCGATCCCCGCGTCGGCGGGGCAGCGGCTCGAACGCGATCGCCTCGTCGTGCTCTGCGACGGGCGCGTGCGCGGGGCGGGCGGCGCGATCATCGAGGGCGTCGACCTCAATACATGCACGCTCGATGAGGCTTGGCGCGCGGTCGGCGTGACCCACCAGCGGGCGGCGGCCGAGCTCGAGGCGAAACGCCGGGCGGCCGGCGCGCACGCCCGGGCCGGGATCCAGGCCGAGGCGGCGGCTTGAACGCGACCGCGGTCATCCTCGCCCGGGGCGGCAGCAAGGGCGTGCCGGGCAAGAACACCGCGATCGTCGGCGGGCGGCCCTGCATCGCCTGGACGATCGAGCACGCGCTGCGCAGCGTGCACGTCGAGCGGACGGTTGTGAGCAGCGACGATGATCGCGCGCTCGACATCGCGCGATCGATGGGCGCAGAGCCGATCGAGCGTCCGGCTGGGCTCGCGGGCGATGGCGCGCGTGTCGACGATGCCGCGCGCCACGCGATCGACGCGATCGGGCACACGCGAGCCCCGGTTGTCATCCTGTACGCCAACGTGCCCGTGCGCCCCGCCGATCTCACCGACCGCGCGGTCGAACGCCTCGTGCGCACCGGCTGCGACAGCGTGCAGAGCTATGTGCGCGCCGGCAAGCACCATCCGTGGTGGACGGCCCGCCTCGGCGATGACGGCGGCGTGCGCGCGTGGGAGGGCGATGTGCTCAACCACGGCGTGTATCGGCGGCAAGACCTGCCGGCGGCGTACCTCCCCGACGGCGGGGTGATCGCGCTCACGCCCGGGGCGCTGCATCTGGAGCTGGGCGTCGATGATGGGCCGCACGCGTTCTTTGGGCGCGACCGGCGCGGCATCGAGACGGGCGAGGGCGAGGTGGTCGACATCGATACGCCGATCGACCTCGTTGTTGCGGATACGTTGCTGCGCGAGCGCACACGCACGGAAGACGCGGCGTGAACATCGGCGGACGCGCGATCGGGGCGGGCGAGCCGGTGTACGTCATCGCCGAGATCGGCGTGAACCACGACGGCTCGGTCGAGCGGGCGCTGGACCTGACCGACGCTGCGGCGGCCGCCGGGGCCGACGCGGTGAAGCTCCAGTACTTCGAAACCGATCGCCTGATGAGCAAGGCCGCGAAGCTGGCCGCGTATCAGCGGGCCGCGGGCGAGACCGACCCGATCGAGATGCTGCGCCGGCTGGAACTCTCGCTCGACGAGTGCGCGCAGGTCATCGGGCGCGCGCACGATCGAGGCCTTCACGCGATCGTGACGCTGTTCAGCCTCGAGACAGTCGATGCGGGGCTCGCGCTGCCGTGGGACGCGATCAAGACGGCGAGCCCGGACGTGGTGAACCGACCGCTCTTGGAGGCGCTGGCGGCGGACGGTCGGCCGATTGTGGTGAGCACGGGGGCCGCGAATTGGAACGAGGTACAGTTTGCGTATCACGACTGCGGTTTGGACCGGATCTCGGATCGCCTGGCGTTGATGCAGTGCGTGAGCTGCTATCCAACGCCTCGGGAGTTCGCGGCGATTGGCGGGATGCTCGGGCTCGACGCGGAGTGTGTCTATCGAGGGGGCGCGATCGGCTACAGCGACCACACGAGTGATGTGGATACCGGTGCGCTCGCAACACGTGCCGGCGCGTGCATCTTGGAGAAGCACCTGACGTACGACCGGGCCGCGGCGGGCCCGGATCACGCGGCGTCGCTGGACGCCCGCAGCTTGGCGGTTTACATCGAGCGGGCGCGCGCTGCGCAGCCGACGCTGTCGATGGAGGCGTACTCGGCGCGGTTCCTCGACGAAGACGGCTTGCGAGGTCTTGCTGCGGACCTCGCAGACCCTACCTATGGGATCGAGGCAGGGCGGCAGGCGGATGGGTCGATCGATTGGTTGGCGCTCAAGCGGGTGCAGCGCGTCGAGCGGGATGTGCGTGCGGGCAGCAGGCAGGCGGTCGTCGCGACGCGGGCGATCCGCGCGGGCGAGGTGCTGACGCGCGACATGCTGACGGTGAAACGCCCCTGCGACGGGACGATGCCCGCGGCGGACCTCGCTGTGATCGTCGGGCAGCGGTGCCTCGTGGATGTTGGAGTGGATGATCCCCTGGCGGTGGACGCGGCGCCGATGGATCTGCCCGGGCGGGTTTCGGTTGCTGAGGTCGAGCCGGCAGGGTGAGGTAAAAGGGCGCGGACAGGCCGGACGCCTGTCCCACTGGCGTGCTTCGGGCCGCGATCGGTTGGGACAGGCGCCCTGCCTGTCCGTTCATCGCCCCGAGCCGACCTCGCTTTCGATCTCGCCTTCGACCTCGCCTTCGACCTCGCCTTTGGCTCGGCCACGTCCCCCGCGGGGCGTGGGGGAGGGGAAACGGCCGGACGCCGGGATGAGAGAGGAAGCGTTGGTGAGGGGTGCGGGCGGCTAACCTGCCGGCATGATCAGTTCTGGTTGGATCGATCCATCGGAAGAGCGCGCGCAGGATGCACGGCCGAACGCCGAGCGCCCGAGGCGTGTCGCGATCGTCACGGGGACGCGGGCCGAGTTCGGCTTGCTGAAGCCGGTGATGGAGGCGGTACGCGATCGGAGCGATCTCGAGCTGCTCGTCATCGCGGCGGGCAGCCACCTCGTCCAGCCGGCGTTGACGTTTCGCGAGGTGAAACGGGCGTTCGCGGTGACCGATTCGGTGCCGATGCAGGTGGCCGGGCGGACGGGGCGGGCGGCCGATGTCGAGGCGCTGGGCAAGGACATCGCGCGGTTCGGGCGCAGTTTCGAGGGGCTCCGTCCCGACTGGGTCGTCGTGCTGGGCGACCGGATCGAGGCGTTCGCGGCTGCGTCGGCGGCGAGTGTGGGCGGATACGCGGTTGCGCACATCCACGGGGGCGACCGGGCCGAGGGCGTGAGCGACGAGGCGATGCGCCACGCGATCACCAAGCTCAGCCACCTGCACCTGGCGGCGAGCGAGACCTCGGGCGAACGCATCCGGCGGATGGGCGAGCGCGAGGACATGGTCTTCGTCGTCGGCTCGCCCGCGATCGATGGGCTGGCGCACGTCGAGGCGATGGACGACGAGTCGTTCGCGGCGCTGGGCTCGCCGGCGGCGGTGCTGCTGCTGCATCCGATCGGGCGGACGAACGAGCAGGAAGAGCTGACGGCAGCGGCGGCGATCGAGGGGACGCTGGCGGGGGTCGATGGGGCGGGGGTCCTCGCGCTGCATCCGAACTTCGACCCGGGGCGCGATGGGATCATGCGCGCGCTGCTGCAAGCACCGAGCGGAATGCGGGTCGAGCGGCACCTGGCGCGCGAGCGGTTTATCTCGCTGCTCACGCGCCGGGGGCTGAGCGGGGGCGGGCTGGCGGGCAACTGCGCGGCCGGGCGTATCGAGGCGGGGGCGCGGGGGTGCCCGAGCGTCGACATCGGCCCGCGACAGGGCGGGCGCGAGCGGAGCGACGGCGCGACGGTCTGGGTGCCCGACCGGGCGCCGGATCAGCCGGAGGCGATCGCACGCGCGGTGCGGACGGCGCGCGGGCTCGGGCCGGTCGGGGGGGCCCATCCGTTCGGCGACGGGCGCGCGGGCGTGCGGATCGCAGGGCTGCTTGCGCGGCTCGACCCCCACAGCGAGGGGCTGATCCGCAAGCGCTGCACGTACTAGGGGTGGAGGGCGAGGCGAGCGCAGAAGGTTCTCGGGGTTGCCGCAAGGCGCGTGGCGACGCCGCCGATAGGCGGGGGGTCCATTCGCCAGGAACGAGAAGGAGCGCGGCATGTCGACGACCTCCGAGCAGCGAGAGCAAACGATCAACGCGGCGATCCGCGAGATCTCGCACATCGCCACGCTCCCCGAGATCACCCTCAAGATCATCGAACTGGTGGAGGACCCGTCGAGCACGGCCCAAGACCTGCACGAGGTGATCAACAACGACCCGGCCCTGTGCGCACGGATCCTCAAGGTTGTCAACAGCTCGTTCTACGGGCTGCCGGGGCAGATCGCCTCGATCAACCGGGCGATCGTGATGCTCGGGCTCAACGCGGTGAAGAACATCGCGATCGCGGCCAGCCTCGCGAAGCTGTTCCGCGGCGGCGCGCTGACGCCCAGCTTCGGCGCCAAGGACCTGTGGACGCACTCCAACGCGACCGCGGCGGCGTGCAAGGTGCTGGCCGACACCGTCAAGGTGGGCCTGGGCGACGAGGCGTACCTCGCCGGGCTGATCCACGACATCGGTGTGATGGTCGAGATGCAGTTCGACCGCACGAAGCTGATCGAGGTGATCGAGCAGTGCAGCCCCGACGACGAGGGCGTGCCGGCGGTCAGCATGATCGAGATCGAAGAGCGGGTGCTGGGCGCGACGCACATGGAGTTCGGCGCGGCGCTGTGCAAGAAGTGGAAGTTCCCGCACGTCTTCGAGTTGGCGACGCGCTGGCACCACGACCCGAGTGGCGCACCGGCCGAGCACCGGCGCATCGTGACGCTGGTCGCGGTGGCCGACAAGATCGCGGCCCAGATCGCCGAGGGGTTCCGCCTCGACCAGACCGACACGACGATCACGAACGAGGAGCTCGATGTGCTCCAGCTCACGGCCGAGAAGCTCGAGGAGCTCAAGCCCAAGATCGCCGAGGCGATCGAGCAGTTCGACCTGGCGAGCTGAACGCCGGACGTTCAGCGGGCCGGGCGCAGACCAGAACCGATCGCGGGCGGCGCCGGGGTGCGGCCGCCGCTCGCGTTTGAACTTCCCTCTTTCTCTCTCTCCGGGCGGCCGTGTCCACAAGACGCGGCCGTCTCGCTGCGCGCACGGGGCGGTCGCCTGCGTGAGCGAGGGGCTCGAGGCGGGCGTTGACGCCCGGCGGCGAGGTCGGGCCCGCCCGCCTTCTACCCTCTTGGCATGGACCTCCGCGTTGTCTCGATCGGCACCCTCTCCGCCCACCCGCTCTGGAACGAACGCGGGGCCGTGCGCACGGGCCACGCGACCAGCACGCTGATCCGCGCGGGCGAGTCGGTGATTTTGGTCGACCCGGGGCTGCCGGGCCCGGCGATCGCCGCCCGCCTTGCCGAGCGGGCGGGCATCACGCCTGCGCAGATCACCCACGTCTTCTGCACCTCGTTCCGCCCCGATGTGCGGCGCGGCATCGACGCCTTCACCGATGCCACCTGGCTCATCGGCGAGCGCGAGCGCGAGACCGTCGGCGTGCCGATGGCCCAGGGCCTCGCGCGCCTGGCCGAGACCGAGCAGGCCAGCCGCGACACGGGCGAAGACCTCCACGAAGACCAGCAGACGATGCGCGAGGTGCTGGAGCGCGACATCGCGATCCTCGCGCGGTGCCAGGCCTCGCCCGACGAGCTGGCGCCGGGCGTGAGCCTGTTCCCGCTGCCCGGCGTCACGCCGGGCCTCTGCGGGCTGCTGGTGAGCGAGCCGACGCGCACGACGCTCGTCTGCGGCGACGCGATCCCGACGGTCGAGCACCTGGAGGCCGGGCGTGTGCCCAACGACGCCGACGACGCCCAGCTCGCCCAGGAGAGTTTCGCCGAGGCGATCGAGATCGGCGATGTGCTGGTGCTGGGGCGGGACAACGCCGTGGCGAACACGGTGCGCCGGGGGTTCTGAGCGGCCGGGCCGAGCAACATGACCACCCACTGCCCATCGTGCGGCTACGACCTCGCCGGCATCGATGCCGACGAGACCGCACGCTGCCCCGAGTGCGGCGAGCTCGCGGTGCGGCTCCTTCAGAAGCCCGAGTTCAAGGCCGTGGGGCGGCACAAGCGGTGCCTGGTCGGGCTCGCGATCCTCGCGATCTACCCGCTGTTCAGCCTGCTGCTCGCGTCGATGCTGGTTGTGGCCAAGAGCGGGCACGCGGGCGGGGCGGGGCTCAGCGCATCCGTCCGCAGCGACCTCGCCGGCGACTTTGTCGTCCTCGCGCTGGTCACGCTGGGCGTCGTGCTGCCCGCGGGCATCCCGTTCGCGATCGCCGCCTGGCGCAGCCGGCCCAAGGCCCGCGCGTCGCTCGCCGAGACCGCGCGCACGGGTGATGCGCCCGAGGGCCGGGCCCGCGCCGAGCCCGTCGCTTGGACGCTGCTGGCGATCACCTTCGCGCTCGGCATGGGCCCCTACCTGGGCTTCATGGGCGCGGCCATGCTGAGGTGAGCGTTCCGGGAGGGCCTCCCCTCTCCCCTACACTACATGCGGGCCGCCCCCTGAGGCGCCCCGAGGGAGTTTCAGCCATGTCGACCGCCAGCCCGTCCGACCCCGCCCAGCGGATCCAGCACGCCGCCAGTGATTTCGATCTCGCGCGTGAGATCAGCCCCCGCCGCAAGACGACCGAGGCGACCGACCTCGACACGCTGGCGAGCGAGCAGCTCGCGCACTTCGGCGTTGATGCGGACAGCGAGTACGGCAAGCACCTCGCCAGCTTCAGCCGCCACCTCTACGCCGGGCACGCCGATCTGAAGCGCATGTGGGAGCTTGGCGTTGCCGAGCTGGAGGGCCTCAAGCGTGTCGACCGCGTGCAGCGGTTCGCGGCGCAGAAGTTTCTCTGCTTCCAGCTCGCCAAGATCCTCGACACGCTCCAGCACCCGTTCCGCTCGACGTACCAGTCGGTCGTGAGCGATCCCTCGACGCGCAGCCGCAAGGGCCCGTACCCGATCTTCGACAACGTCACGGCGTTATTCAGCGCCAAGCCGGTCATCACGCGGACCGCGACGTACATCTACGCCTGCGCCGAGTGGGCTGATGATGCGTTCCAGGGCAAGGAGTTGCTGCACGAGGTGTACAGCCGCCTGCTCAACCCGACGAGCGTGAGCCTGGCGAACCACATCGTGGATATCGAGGCGGGGACCGAGGCCGACCAGTACTTCGCGTGGAACTTCAACTCGGGCATGGCCGCGGTCGACGCGATTTTGAGCCACCTCGTCGGTCATCGCGACATCGTGCTGAGCAGCCGCAATGTTTACGGCGGCACGTACCAGCTCATGCACGACTGGTACCAGAAGCCCAGCAACCTCGACGTCGCGGTGCGGTTCTGGGACGGCACGACCGAGGCGGACTTCATCGCGGCGCTCGACAAGGCGAAGGCCGACTTCAAGGACCGCATCGACGCCGGGCGTCAGATCTACGTGTACCTTGAGAGCCCGTGCAACCCGCACGGGTACGTGCTCGACGTGCCGGCGATCTGCAAGGCGGCGCACGAGCGGGGCCTGACGGTGATCTGCGACAGCACCGTGGGCACGCCCTTCCTGCACCGCCCGCTGCGGCGCGAGGACCCGCTGGAGCGCCCCGACTTTGTGATCCACAGCTACACGAAGGACATCTCGGGCCACGGGACGACGACGGCCGGCTGCGTCATCGGGCGCAACGAGCGGATGTTCATGGGCAAGCACGACAGCATGCCCGGGCTCGACGTCGACGGCAGCGAGCGCGTGTTCAACTGGGACGAGACGCTGTTCTGGAACGTGTACTACGTCAAGGGCGCGTTCCTCGACGCGGACAAGGCGTTCGAGGTCATCAACGGGCTGAACACGCTGGAGACGCGCATGCTCCAGAAGTGTGTCAACACGCTGACGCTGGCCGAGGTGCTGGGCAAGCACCCGCAGATCAACGTCAACTGCAGCGCGTGCCCCGGGCACGACAACGGGGCGGTGCGCGAGAATTGCATGTTCCTGGGCCTGCCGGCGCCGCTGTTCACGTTCGACTTCGAGGGCGACAGCCGCGACGATCCCGAGGCGAAGGGGCTGTTCAGCCGCGTGGCGTTCGAGCGGTTCTTCGATCAGCTCGACCCGGTCTTCGGGCACCAGGTGAGCCTGGGCACGCCCAACACGATCGTGCTGTGCCCCGCGATCACCAGCCACAGCGAGATGAGCCGCCAGGCCTTGTTCGAAGCGGGCATCACGCCCACGACGACGCGCGTCTCGGTGGGCCTGGAAGACCCGCGCACGCTGCTGGCGCACCTGATGAACGCGGCGTCGAACACCGTCGCTGAAGAAGCGCCCGGCTTCATGGACGGCTTCCCCAGCCCCGCCGAGATCGACGCGATCTACGCCAGGCACCACGCCGACGTGCACAAGCGCTATGTCGCGAGCCTGCCGACGACCGAAGAACTGATGGCCTGACGATCCGGGCCCGATGCGTCCGACGCCGGGGGGATGAGCGGACGGCGCGTCTACGCTCCGACCGTGAACATCCTCCTCACCAACGACGACGGCATCCACGCGCCCGGCATCCGCTCGCTGCACCGCGCGCTCACCGGGCAACTGCCCGCCGACGCGCTCGGCACCACCGAGCCGCTGGGCGAGGTCACCACCGTGGCCCCCGCGACCGCACAGAGCGCGACCTCGCACGGGGTGACCTTTCACGAGCCGCTGATGACCCGCCAGACCGAGATCAACAGCGGCGTCGGCGTCGCGGTCGAGGGCAGGCCCGCCGACTGCGTCAAGCTCGGGCTGACCAACCTCTGGCCCGCGATGCACGGGCGCGGCTCGCGCCCCGATCTGGCGATCAGCGGCATGAACGCCGGCGCGAACGTGGGCATCAACGTGCTCTACTCGGGCACGATCGGCGCCGCGGTCGAGGCCGCGTTCCTGGGCATCCCCGCGATCGCGGTCAGCATGCACCTGGACTACGGCCCGTCGGACGAGGCGCCCAGTCCGACGGCCGAGCGTGCGCTCTCCAGCGAGCCGCCCGACTTTGACCGTGCCGCGGCGCTCGCGCGTCACGTCATCGACCGCCTGATCGCGGGCGGGCTGCCCGAGCGCCACGAGATCATCAGCATCAACATCCCCGCGACCCAGCACTGGCGCGAGCCGGGCGATGTGCCGGTGACGGTCTGCCCGATGAACACGCACGCGCTGGTCGACCGCTACGAGCAGCGCCGGGCGCCGAACGGGGCGACGTACTACTGGGCGGCGGGCCACGGGCTGGACTTTGTCGGCGCCGATGACGGGACGGACGTGACCGAGCTGTTCGAACGGCGCGTCACCGTCACGCCCCTGCGGTACGACATGACCAACCGCGACCGCATGGAAGCCTGGCGCGATCGCCTGAGCTGAGGAGGCGGCGCCGGCTCATGACTGCCGTGTTCGCTCTTGCCGCGGGGCGCGGGGGAGGGAAGGGGCTCTGTCGGTCTGAGCGCAAAAAAAAGAGACGCCGCGGCCGAATGCAGGGGGGACATTCTCCGACCGCGGCGCTCGTGGTTTGTCGCTGTTGTCTTCGGCCCGTTCTGCGGGGCGGAGGCGGGTCAGACGCTCGGGGGCGCCGGGAAGTCGATATCGGGCTCGTGGATGTGGTTGAAGTAGTTGGTCATGGTCGCGAGGGCGTAGACCGCGGTGACCTCGGCGATCGCGCCGTCGTCGTAGCCGGCCGAGCGGAAAGCGCTCAGGTCGTCGTCGCTGACGAAGCCCCGCTTCTCGTGGAGCTGCTTGGCGAAGGTCGCCAGGGCCGTGAGCTTGGGGTCGCCCACGTCGCTGCCGGTGCGGGCGGCGACGGTCTGAACATCGCTGAGGCCCGCGCCCTTGCCGATCGCGGTGTGGGCCGCGAGGCAGTACGAGCAGTTGTTCTCCTGGCTGACGGCGAGGTGGATGACCTCCTGCTCCTTGGCGGAGAGCGAGGCCTTGCTCAGTGCGCCGGCGATGCCGAGGTAGGTGTTGAGGACGGCGGGGCTGTTGGCCATGCCCTTGAAGATGTTCAGCTCTTTGCCCTTGAGCGGGCCTTCGAAGAGGGCTTTGGTCTCGCCGGTCGCGCTGGCGGGATCGATTGACTGCAGGCGGGGCATCGTGAGTCTCCTGGACGGCCTTCGGTCTTGGCTTGGGGCGGTTGCGGCCCGTGCTCTGGGAGAGCGAACCGACGCCGCCCGGCGGTTATTGCAACTGTCAGGCAAGATTTGTTCTTGCCAGACTGTAGCCCGAAGCGGGTGGTGATGCGCCGTCCCGGAGCATCAAGAGACCGTGAATGCCGGAGATGCGGCCCGGGCGAGGGGCGGGGGCGAGGCAGCGGAGAGTAAACTTCCGCCGGAACAGGGCTTGAACGCGACAACGGCGGCGGAGCCGACGGTCGCGCACCAGCCCGGATCGGGAGTGCGGCATGGCACCTCGAGGCAGCAACGGTCACCGCGAGCGCACCCCGGGCCCTGGCATGGGCCCCGGCTTGGGAGGCGGCATGGGACGCGCCGTCGGACCCGTCGTCGCGCCCGGTTGGGCGGGCGCGGTCACGCGCATCGATGCCCACTGCCACAGCAAGGCCTCCGACAAGCCGGTGATCGCCGCGGCGGGTGTGATCGGCTGCCCGGAGTGCTACTCCGAGCCCGAGGCCGTGTACGACCAGGCGATCGCGCGCGGGATGGACCTGGTCACGATCACCGACCACGACACCATCAAGGGCGCGATGGAGCTGGTCGAGCGCGGGGTCGAGCGGTTCATCGTCGGGCAGGAAGTCAGCGTGCGCTTCCCAGAAGACAAGTGCACGCTGCACGTGCTGGTCTGGGGGCTGACGCCCGAGCTGGACCGCGAGATCGACAAGGAGGGGCTGCGCGACGACGTGTACACGTTCGCCGCGTGGCTGCGCGAGCGTGACCTGCCGCACGCGCTGGCGCACGCGTTGTACATCCAGAACGGGCGCCTGACGCGTTGGCACATCGAGCGTGCGGTGCTGCTGTTCCGGGGCTTCGAGACGATCAACGGCGCGCACAACGACCCGCTGAACCGCGCGCTGGCGCACTATCTCGACGGGCTGACGCCGCGCCGGATCGAGTTGCTGAGCGAGGCGCACGGGCTGGCGCCGGTCTGGTCCGAGCCCTGGCGCAAGGCCCGGACCGGGGGCAGCGACGACCACGCGTTGCTCAACGTCGGGCGCACGTACACGGCCCTGCGCAGCGAGGCCCCCGCGGGCAAGGAGGTGGACCCGCGCCGTTTCTTCGACCGGGCGATGGCGTTCGAGTCCGAGGCCGGGGGCGTGGGCGGGCACGCGGCGCTGCTCGCGCACCAGATCTCGACGGTCGGGGCGAACTATTTCGGGCGAAGGCTCTACGAGCAGCGTTCGCCCGTGGGGCAGTATGTCAGCGCGAAGCTGCTGCGGTTCTTCGGCGTCTACGTGCAAGCGCCGACGAAGAAGAAAGTCGCGGCGTACAAGGTCGCCCAGAAGGTCTGGCTCAAGCGACGCAAAAAGAGCCTGCCCGTGCTGCGCGCCCTCAAGAAGAACATGCGCCCGGTGCTCGAAAAATACCCCGACCTGCGCGACCGCCTCGAGCCCGGCGCCTGGGCCGACGGGACGGCCGTCAGCCAGCACGAGCGGATGGCCGAGTTCGTCAGCGACCTGACCGCGGCGTTGCAGGCCGCGATGGGGCCGGGCGCGATCAAGGCCTTCAAAAAGCGCGACGCGGGCAAGATCACCGAGCACCTGATGAGCTATGCAATGCTCCAGGCGGCCCAGATCCCCTACATCATGAGCCTGTTCTACCAGAACAAAGAGCGCAACTTCCTCGACCAGTTCGTGCACGAAACAAGCGACACCGGGAGCGGGGCCGGCGTGCTGGAGCGACCCATGAAGATCAGCCTGTTCACCGACACGCTGGGCGATGTCAACGGGGTCAGCCGGTTCATCACCAACGCGGCCGAGGCGGCGCAGGACTTCGACCGCGACCTCGACGTCATCACCTCGACGCGCTTCGACTGCCCGGACCTGCCCAACATCCACAACTTCGCGCCCGCGTTCGCGACCAAGATGCCCAAGTACGACAACCTGGAGTTCGCGCTGCCCCCGGTGATGCGGATCCTGCGCCACGTCAACGAGCACCAGCCCGACGTGATCCACATCTCCACGCCCGGGCCGGTCGGATGCATCGGTTTCATCGCGGCCAAAATGCTCAAGGTCCCCGTGCTGGGTGTGTACCACACCGACTTCCCCGCCTACATCGACCGCATGTTCGACGACCACGCCTTCACCAAGGCGACCGAGAAGTTCATGCGGGCGTTCTACAAGCCGTTCAGCACGATCTTCACGCGGTCGGACGACTACATCGCCAGCCTCACGGCCCTGGGCCTGCCGGGCGACAAGATCGTGCGCCTGCTGCCGGGCTTTGATGCCAACGTCTTCCACCCGCGGTTCAAGGACCCGGCGTTGTGGTCGCGCCTGGGCATGCGGGCGGACACCGTCAAGGTGCTGTACTGCGGGCGCGTGAGCGTGGAGAAGAACCTGCCGTTCATGGTCGGCGTGTGGAAGCGTGTGCGCAAGATCCTGAGCGAGACCGGGCACGAGGCCGAGCTGGTGATCGTGGGCGACGGGCCCTACCGCGACCAGATGGCGCAGGAGCTGGGCAAGAAAGACGTTCGGTTCCTGGGCTTCCGCCACGGCGACGAGCTGAGCGCGATCTACGCGAGCAGCGACATGTTCGTCTTCCCCTCCACCACCGACACGCTCGGGCAGGTCGTGATGGAGAGCCAGGGCAGCGCGATCCCGGTCATCGTGACCGACATCGGCGGGCCCAAGGAGGTTGTCGACGACGAGAAGACCGGCTACGTGCTGCCCGTTGAAGACCCGCAGCGCTGGGCGGAGGTCATCGCGGCGTTGGCGGTCGACGAGCACAAACGCCGCGCGATGGGCGACGCGGCCCGCGCGTTCATGGACCAGTTCAGCCTCGCGAACAGCTTCGACCACTTCTGGCGCGTGCACACCGAGGCGTGGCACGACCACCTGAAGTCGCTGGGCATCGACCCGAGCACGGCCGGCTCGATCGACGGCGCCCCCGCGAGCGAGTCCGCGTCGCGGGCAGACGCCCGAGCGCTCGCCGCGGACGCAACGCTCGATCGCTAGGCGCGTTCGACAGAGCCCGTCCACCACCTTCAAACGGAGGGTTGATCGCGGTGATCGGATGCGGGTCTACTCGGCCACCGGTGAGCATCCCGAACACACGCGGCTGCCGCGGGCTGACGACGAATGTGCCTGGCAGCAGACAAGGATCATGAACATGTCACAGAACCGAAACTTGGTAAGCCGTAGCCTGGTGAGCCGAACCTGGCTGAGGTTGTTCGCGATCCCCGTGATCGCCCTTGCGATCGCGAACCCCGCGCCGGCGAGCGCACAGTACCAGCCGACGCCGGCGAAGACGCAGCCGGCTCTGACCGCGACCGGGATCCCCGCGTCGGCGTTCGCCCCGGCCTTCCGCGGGCAGCGGCGCATGGCGTGGTGCTGGGCGGCCGCGATCGAGATGATCCTTGATTTCCATGGCGCAGACGTGAACCAAGACGCCATCGTCCGCCAGATCTATGGCACAGGGTGGGACGGCATCCCGCCCGATCAGCCGGGCAGCCTGCAACAGGTCGCGGCACTGCTGAACCAATGGGGCATCTCGAACAACGGCCAACGCTTCGCGGTGCGGGCGAACGGCAAATGGGGCGCTCCGACCGCGCGAGAGTTGCTCACCGAACTCGCCCAAGGGCGCCCCGTCATGCTGCTCTACAAGCCGAACCCACAGGCACAGATCGGGCACTACGTCGTTGTGACCCGCGCGATCATCCGGCAAACGCGCATGGGCCCGTACGTCGAACGCCTGGTGATCTGGGATCCGATGCCTTATCACCTCGTCGGCATGCCCGTGCCGAACGGTTACGTGAGCACGATGCCGATCGCCGGTCGCTACGAGGTCAACGCGGACGCGCTCGGACGGGCGACCGTATTCAGCTTCGCGGTCGACGTTCGAACACGCTAACCCCGCCTCGGCACGCGCCGCCCAACCCCACCAACGCCGCGCCCCGCCCGGCGGGCGGGTCCGCGTGCGGCGTGCGCAGAGAACAGGCCCCGCCGCGGGGTAACGCGACGGGGCCCGGTGCCGAATGGCTGCCTGCGGCTGGCGGGCGGATCGCTTGTGGTACGCACCCGTTCAGCATGAACGGGTGTCGGGCGGCCTGATCAGGCTGTCCGGTCAGGCTGCGCGCCGGGTGGTGCGGCGGGCCGTCGTGCGGGGCGCCGAACGCCCGCCGATCCGGCCGACGGTGGCCTTGCGCACGCCCTTGCCGGCCGAGCTCTTGCGGACGGTCGTCTTGGCGACGGCCCTGGTCGGTGTGCGCTTCGAGGCAGGGCGCTTGGTGACGGTCCGCTTGGCCGCGGTCTTGCGGGCGGCGGTGGTCCGGGCGGTCGTCTTGCGGGCGACGGGCTTACGAGCCGTGGTCTTACGGGCAACAGGCTTACGGGCGGCGGTCTTGCGGGCCGAGGTGGTCTTGCGCCCGGTCACGGAGCGCTTGGCGGCGGGCTTGCGGGCGGAGG
>ERZ1740070.847-NODE-847-length-19980-cov-5.322409_pt1 | contig 19980 bp, 20 predicted proteins | sample MGYA00581734_ERZ1740070 | MGnify/ENA primary metagenome ERZ1740070 (study PRJEB43018, sample SAMN04849744) | marine metagenome | isolation source: floating plastic debris | place: Pacific Ocean | collected 2008-09-01 | study: EMG produced TPA metagenomics assembly...
TGAGCGCGGTTTCGCGGTTCATGTTCTTGTCGGCGGCCATGGTGTTGCGCATGTAAGGCCCGACATTGACATTATCGATGTCCAGCACAGGGATTTCGGTGATGCCCGCCTCAACGAGTTCCATCACCGTGCCGCCGATGATGTCACCATCCTTGTCGCGTTCGATCGTCAGCTCATCACCGGCCTCGACATAGATCGCGCCGTTTTCTTCGTTGATGATGTCCTTGGCGACAAACTTGCCCGCGATCTGCTCATAGGGCAGCAGCAACTCGGTGACCTTGCCTTCGTCGATCAGTTTCTTGACCGCGCGCGGCGTCACTTTTTTCCCAGCTTCGCCAATAACTTCGCCGGATTTCGCATCGACCAGATCATAGAGAGGACGGGTGCCGCGAACGCGGTCGGGGAAGAACTTGGTGACCCAGCCTTTGTTCTTTTTCAGCTTGTAGGTGACCGTCTCGTAATAGGCATCCATGATGTCTTCTTGGGTGAGGCCCAAGGAATAGAGCAACGTCGTCACAGGCAGTTTGCGGCGGCGGTCGATACGCGCGAACACGATGTCCTTGGCATCGAATTCAAAGTCGAGCCAGGAGCCGCGATAGGGAATAATTCTGCATGCAAACAACAGCTTACCAGAGCTGTGGGTCTTGCCCTTGTCGTGGGCAAAGAACACGCCCGGAGAGCGGTGCATCTGGCTCACGATGACACGCTCAGTGCCGTTTACAACGAAGGTTCCGTTGGGTGTCATCAAGGGCATGTCGCCCATGAAAACGTCTTGTTCCTTGATATCCTTGACGGATTTCGCCCCGGTGTCTTCGTCCACATCAAACACGATGAGGCGCAGCGTGACCTTCAAAGGCGCGCTGTAGGTCATGTCGCGCTGCATGCACTCTTCGACATCGTATTTCGGCCGCTCAAGCTCATAATCGACGAACTCAAGAACGCTGGTCTCATTGAAATCCTTGATCGGAAAGACCGATTGGAAGACGCCCTTGATCCCTTCGCCATCTGTCGGATCAGGCGCATCGCCCGAGTTCAAAAACAGATCGTAAGAGCTTTTCTGAACCTCAATAAGGTTCGGCATTTCAAGGACTTCGCGGATTTTACCGTAGTACCGGCGTAGACGTTTCTGGCCGAGGAACGATGTTGCCATGGATGTTGGATCTCCGGTTTAATCACGATGCGCAAACGGGTTGGGCACCCCGCCGCACATCAGATATGGATGTCACCGTCTCCATACTTGGAGCATCACCCACGATGCCCCTCCCGAAACGGCAGACGACCCCGTCAAAACTCACGGATAGGTGAGCTTTGAGAGGGTTGTCACAATGTTTGTGTGTCCGGTTTACGCGCCCATAAAACGAATCATGTGGGGGATTTAGCAGCGAGGGTCTGGGTGTTCAAGTCAAGCACGACGAAAATCCCGCGCCACCAAATCCGCAAACTGTACATTTTGGGGTAAGTTACGAAGGGCCCAAACCCATTTTGTACATTTTATACGTGGTTCAGATGCGGCCAGATTTGGCCGAAGTGTCATGCGTTTTGATGCGACAGGATCTTGGCGATCGTGTCACTTTTCCTGTCCGCTATTGAGGCATCCAAATTCAATCGAAGCGCGACCTCGACCACCTCGCGTTCCAAAAGTTTTGACAGCTTGGGTTCGGTCCATGGACCTTTGAGATCGGATTTGGTTTTCCACATCCTGCCTTTGGACTTTTTCTGCGCGTCCAGATCGCCGCCTGACACGCGATCCCAAAACCGCCCGCCGACAAATTGCTCGGCCAGATATGTCTCGATCAGGTAATCCTCAAGCGATCCATCGAGGTCTGTGTTGTCCATCATGAAGGTCCAGAGCTCAAAACTGCCGTCGCGCCCTTCGGCAAAGACGCTTTTGACAAAGGCGTGCGGCACAGGGAGATCGATCCCGCCTTGGGTTTGCCGCGTGCCGATGGTTTTGACCTCTTTGTTGAAATCAAAAACCGGGGCCGTGAGCACATAGGTTTCCAGCACGTAATGCCGCGCGTTCAGGTCGCGAATTTCCATCTCCAGATCGCGCCAGATGCCTTGATTGAACTGAGGCACTTGCGGGGACATGTTGGAGAGCAGGAAGGTTTCAGAGTTCTGAATGTCGGTTTCATCCATATTGGCACTGGCCACCAGATGGCCGCGATCAAAGCCGCTGTTGACGTAGGCTTCAAGGCTGGCGCGGAACCGCCAAGGCACCCGTTGATCGGCGCGGAAATTATCGAGCCGTTCACCATCGGCAAACGCAATCCCGAGCAAGGCCGAGTTGGGTTTGATAATCTCAAGCACCCATTTGGCCTGTCGGAAATACCACGAATACCCGATGGTAAAGTGCCGCCCGGTGAGGATCTGATCACAGACCGGCGCGCCGTAGCGCAACTCTCGTTGCATCTGGAATGGATCGTCCATGAGCATCCTTTGAGTTGGCATCCGCCTAGGTCATGGGGCGGTGCTATGATGACGGTGAGGGTAAGGGACTTTCGAAAGCATTGGAAACCAAAGAGTGCGATGCGGATGAGATTTCACGCCTGGCGCACGTGACGACAAGAGAGAGGTCAATGCGGGATGCGACCGCCGCGCCTTTGCCTGATCATCGGCAAGCCGCCCTGCGCGGGGTCAAGGCCCCTTGGGGCCGCCGCGCATCGTCGGGCCGCCCTGTCACACTGGAAGTGTGCCCACCACATTGGCGCGCCTTTGGCGCGACGGCACGGCGATTTGGTTGCAATAGGCGCACAGCTCAGATCGCTCGCGGATGTGGCCGGGATAAAGCACTGCCATTCAAAGCACAGATCGCCGTCCCGCGGCCCGACGATGCGCGGCTCTGTCACGAAAAGTCGGAACGGCAGCTTTGTCCGCGTTCCTGACGTTTGGCAGAAATTTGAACCTGTGATCAGAAGCGATGCGGGATCGAGGTTTTTGGGGTGTCGCGCCTTTCACAGGCCCTGCGAAAGGCTGGGCGAGAGTGAAGGGCTCGAGCGTGCTCGGATGGTGTCAGGGTGTTTGTGGAGAAAGCGCCGCTGTCTAGCGATTTGGACCGCCAGACCGGGGCGTGAGGACGGCGTTTACTCGTCTTTTAACGGCACGCCGTATAGCTCCAGTTTGTGACCCTTAAGCTTATACCCCAACTTGCGCGCAATCTTGTCCTGCAGGGCTTCGATCTCAGCATCGACGAACTCAATCACCTCGCCCGATTGCAAATCAATAAGGTGGTCGTGGTGATCACGTTCGGCATCCTCATAGCGCGCGCGCCCGTCGCCAAATTCCAGCTTGTCGAGGATACCCGCCTCTTCAAAAAGCTTGACCGTGCGATAGACCGTGGCGATCGAGATATGCGGATCCACGGCAGAGGCGCGGGCATAGAGCTCTTCCACATCAGGGTGATCTTCGGCCTCTTCCAGCACCTTGGCGATGGTGCGCCGCTGGTCTGTCATGCGCAGGCCCTTGGCCTCGCAGCGATCGGTGATTGTGTCACTCATAGGGTTCGTCCGCAGGTTTTCCGCAGGCTCGATACCCTGTGTGGGCGGGGTTTTCCACTGATTTTGTCGTCTTGGGGCCATAGCCCGGGGTGAACCTCGGCCTACGTGCCACAGAACGTGTGTTGCACCACCTCGGCGGGCTCGGGCGGGCGGCGCAGATCGGCGGCGTCCGGTTGATCGGCAAAGGGGCGGCTCAGCACGTCGACCAGACGCTCAAACGGGGCAAGATCGCCCGCGACGGCGGCGGCGATGGCCTCTTCCACGCGGTGATTGCGGGGGATGAAGAGGGGGTTTGCCTCAGCCATCACGCGGTTTGGGTCTTTTTCGGTCCTGAGGCGGGCGCGCCAATCGACCTCCCAGCTGTCAAACGCGGCGGGATCGAGGAATTGATCGCGGGCCGACCCGTCGATGAGCGCGCGGAACGTGTTGGTGAAATCGGCGCGTCCTTCGGCCATGCGCTGCAAAAGGCCTACGATCAGGTCGAGATCTTCGGCCTTGGCCTCTGCGATGCCGATCTTGCGCCCGAAGGCCTGCAGCCATGCGGCCTCAAGCCTGGGGCCCATGGCGTGGATCACGGCGGTGAAGGCCTCAACCGCTGCGTCTTGGTCGGGCATCAGCGGCACCAGCGCGGTGGCCAGCTGCGCCATGTTCCAGACGATCACATTGGCCTGGTTGGCATAGGCATAGCGGCCATGGGCGTCGATCGAGCTGAAGACCTTGTCGGGGTGGTAGACATCGAGAAAGGCGCACGGCCCGTAATCAATCGTCTCGCCCGAGAGCGTGGTGTTGTCGGTGTTCATCACACCGTGGATAAAGCCCACGGACATCCATTGCGTGATCAATGCGATCTGGCGCGTGATGACGGCATTGAGCAACTCCACCGGGTCTTCAACATCCGGGTCATGGCGCGCCACGGTGTAGTCAAAAAGCGCCTTGAGCCCCTCCGGATCACGGCGCGCGGCGAAGAATTGAAAGGTGCCCACGCGGATATGGCTGGAGGCCACGCGCGTCAGAACGGCCCCGGGCAGCGCGCCTTGTTCGCGGTAGACCAGTTCCCCGGTGCTGACAGCGGCCAGCGCGCGGGAGGTGGGGATGCCCAAGGCGTGCATCGCCTCGGAAAGGATGTATTCGCGCAAAACCGGGCCCAGCCAGGCACGCCCGTCGCCCATGCGGGAATAGGGGGTGGGGCCGGAGCCCTTGAGCTGAATGTCAAAGCGGTGGCCGTTTGGGCGCACCTCGCCCAGGAGAATGGCGCGCCCATCGCCCAGCTGCGGGGAAAACCCGCCGAATTGGTGTCCGGCATAGACCTGCGCCAAGGGAGCCGCGCCTGGGGGCACGGTGTTGCCGGCAAATACCTTTGCCATTTCAGCGGGCGAGCTTGCGGTGATGCCCAGCTCAGCGGCGAGCGTGTGGTTAAAGCGCAGGAGCTGCGGCGTTTTCACCGGGGCGGGCGCCATGCGGGTGTAAAAGCGGTCCGGCAGCTGGGCGTAGCTGTTGTCAAAGGGGATCGTGAGGGTCATGGCATCTAGATAAGCAACCTGCGGGGAAAGGCCAGTGCCGGCTATAAGGCGCGGGTCATGAGCATGTAGCGATCGCGGGCCTGAAAGCCCATTTTCTCATAGAGTTTGCGCACGGTTTCCTTGTCTCGGTCGACCTCAAGATGCACGGCCTTGAGCCCGAACCCGGCCAGTTGCGCGGGCAAGCTGGCGAGGATTTCGGTGCCGCTGCCGCGCCCGCGCACGCCGGGGCGGATATAGATCTCATCCACAAACCCGTCCATGCCGCCAAATTCCAGCGACCAGCCAAAGGTCAGCACCACATAACCCACGGGCGCGCGGGCGGGCCCGGCGAGGTAGATCGCCCCGTGGGGGGAGCCTTCGAGAAGCGGCAGGATCGCGGCCGCGCGGGTCTCATCGGATTGGGTGATGCCCTCTTCGGCGTGGAAATCGGCGACCAGTTTGGTGAGCACGCCCAGATGATCAGGCTTGGCAAGGGTGAGCTGGGTCATAGGCGAGCGAGCCTTTCTGTCAGCAGGTCAAAGAACCCGTCGGCGTCCAGATCGCCGATGAAGAGCGCATTGGGTGCACGATCCGTGACGCGCCACCAATCGGCCACGGTCATACCGAGGGTGAGATCCGAGCTGGTTTCAATCTCAACATTGATGTGCCGGCCGGTGAAAAGGGCAGGGTTGATCAGGTAGGCGATGGTGCAAGGGTCATGCAAGGGCGCGCCGTTTGAGCCGTATTTTTCGCGGTCATAGCGCTCAAAGAAATCGGTCATTTCGGCCACGGCGGGGCCCACCGCATTGGGGATGGCGCGAAAGGCATCGTTGCGGGGGCGGGTGACCAGCGCTTTGTGGGTGACATCGAGCGGCATGACCGTGAGCGGCACGCCTGCGCGGAAGACGATGTCGGCGGCCTGAGGATCCACATAGATGTTGAATTCGGCGGCGGGCGTGATGTTGCCCACCTCAAAGTACGCCCCGCCCATCAGAACGATCTCTTGAATGCGTTCCTCGATGTCGGGGGCGCGGGTCAGCGCGGTCGCGATGTTGGTGAGCGGGCCGATGGGGCACAGCGTGATGGTGCCGGGCTCTTCGCGCCGCAGGGTGTCGATCAGATAGTCGACGGCGTGGCCGGGGGCCAGTGGCATGGTCGGATCGGGCAGGTCTGGCCCGTCCAGGCCGGTTTTGCCATGCACATGTTCGGCGGTCACGAGAGGCCGCCCAAGCGGCGCGTCACAGCCCGCATAGATCGGGATATCCTTCCGCCCGGCCAATTCACAGACCTTGCGGGCGTTTTGGGTGACGTATGACAGCGGCACGTTGCCCGCCACGCAGGTGAGGCCCAGCAGCGAGACCTCTGGGCTGGCGAGGGCCAAGAGGATCGCCACGGCGTCATCTTGGCCGGGGTCTGTATCGATGATGATCTTGCGCGTGCTCATGGGGGAGGCATTTCATGGGGCGCGGGATTTGTCCACGGTCAGTATCCCAACCAGCGGTCAATTGCGCCCCGGCGCGGGGTAAAGGCCCTTGGGCCGCCGCGCCTTCGTCAGGCCGTCCCGGGGCCTGGCGAATGGGGAATTGCAGGACGCGGCTCGAATGTTCGGCGGGACTGAACGATAAAGGGCTGCTCTTCAAAGCACCGATCGCCACGCCACGGCCTGACGAAGGCGCTAATCTGGATCGGCTTAGCGACCCAGATCGCGCATACCTGCCTCGATGCCCGCGAGCGTCATGGGCACCATGCGGTCTTCGAAAATCTGGGAAATCATCTGAATGGATTGGGTGTAGCCCCAGTATTTTTCCGGCACCGGGTTGATCCAGAGGTGGTTGGGCCACTGCTGCCGCGCGCGGTTCAGCCAGACCTGACCGGCCTCCGCGTTCCAGTGTTCATTGGCGCCACCGGGATAAGCGACCTCATAGGGTGACATGGAGGCATCGCCCACGAAGATGCATTTGTAATCAGGCCCGTAGGTGCGCAGCACCTCATCTGTGGGGGTTTGTTCGGACCACCGGCGGCGGTTGTCGCGCCAGACGCCCTCATAGAGGCAGTTGTGGAAATAGTAGTATTCGAGATGTTTGAATTCGGTGCGCGCGGCGGAAAACAACTCTTCCACCTCTTAGATATGCTGGTCCATGGAACCGCCCACGTCGAGATACTGCAGCACTTTGACCGCGTTGTGCCGTTCGGGGCGCATTTTGACGTCCAGATAGCCGTTCTCAGCCGTGGCGCGGATGGTGCCGTTCAGATCAAGCTCTTCTTCCGCCCCTTCGCGCGCCCAGTTGCGCAGGCGTTTGAGGGCCACCTTGATGTTGCGGGTGCCCAGTTCCACGCTGTCGTCGAAGTTGCGAAACTCGCGCTTGTCCCAAACCTTGACCGCGCGTTGATGGCGGCTTTTGTCTTGGCCGATGCGCACGCCTTCGGGGTTGTAGCCATAGGCGCCAAAGGGCGAGGTGCCGGCGGTGCCGATCCATTTGTTGCCACCCTGGTGACGCCCTTCTTGTTCCTTGAGCCGCTCTTTGAGCGTGTCCATCAGCTTGTCAAAGCCGCCAAGCGCCTCGATCTCGGCCTTTTCTTCGGCGCTGAGGTGCTTTTCGGCCATTTTTTCCAGCCATTCCTGAGGCAGGTCCACGGCCTCCATCACCTGATCCACGGTGATGTTTTCAAGGCCTTCGAAACTGGCGGCAAAGGCGCGGTCAAAGCGGTCGATGAGGCGTTCATCCTTCACCATGGCGGCGCGGGCGAGATAGTAGAAGCCTTCGACGTCATAGGTGACGAGGTTGCGGCCCATCCCCTCAAGGAATGTCAGATATTCGCGTAAGGAAACGGGGATGCCCGCCTCGCGCAAATTCTGAAAGAATGGATGGAACATGTCAGATCGACATCCGGTGGATGATCAGGGTGATAAAGAGCCCGACCACGGCCAAGCCCATGGCATAGACCACGGCGTATTGCACGATATCGGCGCGATTGCCTTTGCGGCGGCGCGCGGTCATGGCCCCGAGGATGGCCCCCAGAACAGCCCCAAGAACGACGAACATGATGTTAACCCGACTGTTGGTTACTGCCTTGACGCAACGGGGCTGAGTGCTGTGATTTCACGCAGTTTTGCGCGCACGGCCCATTCCGTGCCAAACCCGTAGCGCGCCCAGCCGAGACTGTCCATACGCACCGCGTTGGCCTCTGCGGTGCGGCCCACTTGCACCAGCGCCTCCGCGCGGAGCATCAGCAAGGTCGACAACAGGGCGGCGTTTTCAAACCGTTCCGCCGTGGCGATATGGGGGTTCAGCAGCACGAGCGCATCATTGCCCTGACCCTGGCTGATGGCGTAGGCGGCCAGCTGCGAGGCGGAATAGGCTTGATGCAGGCGCGTGCCCGGCGCGCGGCGATAGGCCACTTCGGCGGCGACAAAATTGCGGAACGCGACCTCGGGATCGGCGACTTGGCTCAGGCGCGCCAAGGCAAAATGCGAAAAGCCCAGGCGATGGTCGGTCCAGCCTTGGGTCTGGGCGATGCGCAGAGCCTCGGACGCGGCGCGGCGGCGTTGGCCGGAATTGGTATCCGGCCCAAGTGCTGTTTGCACAGCGCGGATCCAAGCGCGCGGCGTTTGCGGCGTGTTGCGCGAGGGCAGGGCATTGCCGCGCGGGTTGAGGCGCGACAGGATCGCGGGAATGCGCTGTGCCACCTGGGATTGGGTCATGCCCGATTGCAGCTCTGGCGCGTAATAGGCGCGCAGGATCAGCATGTCGAACCCGGTCAGCACAGTGTGCACATTGTCGTCGTTAAAGACGCTGTCGGGCAGGCGGTAGAGATCATTGAGCGGGCCAAGCGCCTGGGCCAGTTCCTCGTGCAGGCAATCGCGGACCTCTTGCGGGGCGGCGTCACCGGGCAGGAAAATGGCGATCTGGGTGCGGCGCGCCAACGAGGACCAATTGGTCTGTGCGGTGTGGCGCGCGCTGCGGTATTCGCGCAGGCTGGAGACGTTGGGCACCACGAAACAGGCCGCTTTGGGCAAGAAGCGCCGAATGTCGGCCCGCGACACCACTTCGATGGTGATCGTGGAGGGGTTGGGCCCGGTCGGCTGACGCGTGGCGATGTCGATCCCTGCCTCGTTGCGCAACCGGTTCACCAGGCGGATCAGATCGGGCATCAAGGTCGGCGGCGGGTTGCCTGTGACCTGCACGGCAATGGGGCCCTCAAAGCGCGAGAATTGTTGCAGCTGGCGCCCGGATTCCAGTTGGAAGGACAACTCGAGGAAGTCGCGCGCAATATCGCGGTTGGAGCGGTCAGGCGCGGTCGGGCGCGACGCGCCAAAGGTTTTCATGGCCGGAAGGCTTGATTGCGATGGCGTCGCCGCGCGTGAGGACACGTCTTGGGGTGCACTCATGCAGGCCGCCAACATCATGCAAAGGGGAAAAAGAAGCAAACGGCGCATGGCCAAACTCTTTAACTCTAACACTTTTCCCAGTTGCGTGAGCAGACGCCCCGCCGACCAATTATGCGCGCTATGGTTGTATTTAGCAGGGGAAATCTGGCGAGGATGTGGTGCAAATGTGGCATTTGTGCGGCGTTGCATGTATCTGTCCTGCTCCCAGCGAGATACCTTTTATCATTCAAGCGCAGCGATGCCCGCGCCGATTGGATGTGGCGTGCACTGCGTCTGATGCATCCTACACGGATTAGACCACACCAACAGCCCAAAAGCGCGTGATGTGCCGATGCTGTGGTGATGCGGCCCATGGCGCGGGGCGTTCTGCCGGATAAGGTGGCATCCACATATCGCGCCTGTGGGGCTGCCTGCGGCGCCGGCGATGCAATGCAGTTGCCTTTGAGGATCATATGCCGGGCATTGCGATGGGCGGCGTGGGCACGCTCTTGTCACAAGGGATGCGCGCAATGTAGACGGGCGCAATTCCCGCATTCCCGCCGTTTTGAACGCTGCGCTGGATGCCTCAAAGTGACATGGCATAAGGGTCCTGTTGATGAGTGTGCAAAAGCCCGTTGCGTTTTCCAAGCTGCGCAAACTGCCCGGGTGGTTGGGCTGGGCGGATTTTCAGATCCTCAGGCTGCTTTTGGCCGATCAAGGCCCGTCAGACACTAGCGCGGTGGCCGAGATCGGGGTGCATCACGGCAAATCCTTCATCGCCCTGGCGGCGTCTTCTGGGCAGCGCAGGATGTGCGCCATCGACATTTTCGGCGATCAGCATCGCAATCTGGATCACTCTGGCGAAGGGGATAAGGCGCGGTTTCTGGCCAATCTGAAAAAGTTCGGCGTCGATCAGGACCGTCTGACCATTCTGGAAAACGCGTCTGAGGATGTCAGCCCTGACGCGCTCAAGGCGGCGGTGGGGCCGGTGGGTCTGTTTCATATCGACGGAGGCCATCATGAAAAGGTGGTGACCTCTGATCTGGAGCTGGCCTGCGCCGTGGCGACGGAGGATGCGATCATCGTGATCGATGACGTGTTTCGGCCTGAATGGCCCGAGGTGAGCGCGGCCACGTTTCGATCCACCGCCTTGCGCGCCCACGGGTTTTGCCTGTTCGCGGTGGGCTTTAACAAATCGTTTTTCTGCAAAACCTCGCATCTGGAGCGCTACCGCGCGGTGTTGCAGCAGGATTGGGCGCTGCAACAGTTTTTCGCCAAGCCCTACCAGATGGAGGGGCACGACATCTTGGTGTTTCAGACCTATCCCCTGCCGGAATGGCCACGCGGGACCGTGCTGCGGTATTACCTGTCGACCTGGCACCCGGAGCTGTTTTTGAAGCTCAGATTATGGGCGCACAGGCTCAGACGGGTGCGCAGGCGCATCTTGCGCAAAACATAGGCGCGCGTGGCGGGTCAGCGTTAGGATTGCCGCCGGGCCATGAAGGCCAACCGCTCAAACAGATGCACATCCTGTTCGTTCTTGAGCAGCGCCCCGTGCAATTTCGGCAGCGCATCCGCCCCGCCGCGACGCAGGTCTTCGGCGGTGAGGTCTTCGGCCAGGATCAGCTTCAGCCAGTCGAGCACCTCAGATGTAGACGGCTTTTTCTTGAGCCCCGATTGTTCGCGGATCTCGTAGAATTGCGTGAGCGCAGTGGTCAGCAGCGCCTCCTTGATGCCCGGATGATGCACCTCAACAATCTTTTTCATCGTCTCTGGGTCGGGGAAGCGGATGTAGTGGAAAAAGCAGCGCCGCAGGAAGGCATCGGGCAGTTCTTTTTCATTGTTGGAGGTGATGATGACGATAGGGCGGGTTTTGGCGCGCACCGTCTCGCCTGTCTCGTAGACGTGGAACTCCATTTTATCGAGTTCTTGCAATAGGTCGTTGGGGAACTCGATATCGGCCTTGTCAATCTCATCAATCAAGAGCACGACCTTACCGTCGGCATCAAACGCCTGCCAGAGCTTGCCCTTTTTGATGTAATTGGCCACGTCGTGCACGCGCTCTTCGCCCAGCTGACTGTCGCGCAGCCGGCTGACGGCGTCATATTCATAAAGCCCTTGCTGGGCGCGCGTCGTGGATTTGATATTCCATTCCAGCATGGGCAACCCCAATGCGGCAGAGACCTGTCGGGCCAGTTCGGTTTTGCCGGTGCCGGGCTCCCCCTTGACCAGCAAAGGCCGTTCCAACGTGACGGCGGCATTCACGGCCACGGTCAGATCTTCTGTGGCCACATAGCTGTCTGTTCCGGAAAACTTCATCGCGTGCTCACTCTTTGCTGCTTGGCCTCTAGTGACGGGCAAGACCCTCGAACGCAAGGCGAAATCGAAACCATGCTGTGTGATTGACTAGTGACATTCCTTAATCATCGGTGTATCTCCGCCTCAAACGGGGAAGCTGAGACCTGTTAGACGCGCGTATGGGTCCCAGCAAAATAGGGATACATTTCAATGAAAGCTGAATCGTTTGTAACTGACGACTACCGCCCGGCGGAAGACGAACCGTTTATGAATGACCGCCAACTTGAGTATTTCCGTCGCAAGCTGCTTGCGTGGAAAGAGGAACTTCTGGAAGGCAGCCGGGACACGATCGAAGGGCTGCAGGACAGCACGCGGGCGATCCCGGATGTGGCGGACCGTGCCTCTGAAGAAACCGACCGCGCGCTGGAGCTGCGCACGCGGGATCGTCAGCGCAAGCTGGTGGCCAAGATCGACAGCGCCCTTCGCCGGATCGACGAAGGTGAATATGGCTATTGCGAAGTGACGGGTGAGCCGATTTCGCTCAAGCGCCTTGATGCGCGGCCTATCGCGACGATGAGCCTTGAGGCGCAAGAGCGCCATGAGCGGCGCGAGAAAGTGCACCGCGACGATTGATCTAAGATCAGTTTGACGTTTCAAAAACGCCGGAGCCGACCCTCCGGCGTTTTTTATTGCCAGATGCGGTCCCCGTCCCGGGCTTGACCCGGGACCTCGTGTTTCGGCAGGCCAAGGTGCCGGGCATGAGGCGCATCATTTTCAAATCCGATCCGACATCCTAACTTAGCCATATGACACTGACCGACATGAAGATCACCGTGATTGGCGCGGGCATTGGGGGGCTGGCTGTGGCCATGGCCCTGGCGCAGCGCGGGGCCTCGGTGCGCGTGCTGGAACAGGCCGACGCGATCCGGGAGGTGGGGGCGGGGTTGCAGATCTCACCCAACGGGGCGCGGGTGTTGCAGGCCTTGGGGTTGGGTGATGTTTTGCGCGCGGCCGGGATGCAGGCGCAAGCGGTGCGGCTTTTGGATTATCGCGGGGCCTCTGTGACGCGGCTGGATTTGGGGCGTCTGCGCAACCGGGATTACTTTTTCGTGCATCGTGCCGATGTGATCGGTCTTTTGGCCGATGGGGCGCGATCCGCGGGTGTTGAGATTGAACTGGGCGTTGAGGTCACCGCGCTGCAACTTGACGACACCCCTGTGATCCGCCTGGCCAGCGGGGAGGAGCGCAGGGCGGACCTTGTCATCGGGGCGGATGGCATCCACTCCACCGCGCGCCGGGCGATTTGCGGCTCTCTCGCGCCGTTTTTTACCGGACAGACCGCGTGGCGCGCCATTGTGCCCAATCACGCGGGCCGGAATGCTGAGGCGCGGGTGCATATGGGCCCCCGTCGCCATGTGGTGAGCTATCCGTTGCGCGGGGGTGAGATGCTCAACCTGGTCGCGGTGCAGGAGCGGGACACTTGGGTCGAAGACGGGTGGAGCCAGGAGGATGATCCAGACAACCTGCGCGCGGCCTTTGCCGATTTTGGCGCGGACGTACAAGAGATGCTTCGCTCCGTGGACCGTGTGCACCTATGGGGGCTGTTTCGCCATCCCGTGGCGCCGGAGTGGCATCGGGGTGGGGCGGTCCTGTTGGGCGATGCCGCGCATCCGATGCTGCCGTTTCTGGCGCAGGGGGCCAATATGGCGCTGGAAGATGCCTGGGTTCTGGCGGAGGCGCTGGCGCTGCCGGGGCGGATCGGCACGCGGCTCGCGGCCTATCAGACGCGGCGGCGCGATCGGGTGGTGCGGGTGACGGATGCGGCCAGTGGCAATGCCTGGAAATACCACCTCGTGTCGCCTGTCGTGCGCTTTGCCGCGCATCAAGCGATGCGGTTGGGGGGGCGGCTGATGCCGGATCGGATGATGGGGCAGTTTGCCTGGCTCTATGAGCATGACGTGACAGGGGGGCAGACCGTTACGCAGCGGTAGAGCGGGCGTGCCTCAGGCGTCGAGATCCACCCAGATCGGGACGTGATCTGACGGTTTCTCGCGGCCGCGAATGGCCTTGTCGATCTGGCAATCGGTGAGCATGTCCGCGGCCTGAGGGCTGAGCAGAAAATGGTCAATGCGGATGCCGTCATCGCGGTTCCACGCGCCGGCCTGATAATCCCAGAACGTGTAGTGCCCAGGCGCCGCCGTGCGGGCGCGAAACGCCTCGGTCAGGCCCAGGTTGAGAAGGCGGCGATAGGCGGCGCGGCTTTCAGGGCGGGCCAGCGCATCCTCTTGCCAGACCTCGGGGCGCTTGGCGTCTTCATCTTGGGGGATGATGTTGTAATCGCCGGCCATCAGAAACGGCTCTTCCAGCGCCAGAAGCTCTTGAGCCCGGGCGCGGAGCCGCTCCATCCAGGCCAGTTTGTAATCATATTTCGGCCCCGGCGTGGGGTTGCCATTGGGCAAATAGAGACCGCAGACGCGCAGGGCGGTCTTGTCGCCCATCACGGTGGCCTCAATGTAGCGGGCCTGTTCATCTTCGTCATCGCCGGGCAGGCCGCGGGTGACATCCTCAAGCGGCCGTTTGGACAGGATCGCCACGCCATTAAAGCTTTTCTGACCATGCGTTTCGACGATGTAGCCACGGCTTTCGAACATGTCGCGGGGGATGTTTTCGTCGATGGATTTGAGCTCTTGCAGCAGCACCACATCCATGTCGGCCTCATCCAGCCAATCGCCCAAAGCGACCATGCGCGCCTTGATGCCGTTGATGTTGAAGCTGGCGATTTTCATGCGCGGACCCTTCGCAAATTTGGCGGTGTGTCTTCTATCACGCGAGGCGGTCGGAAGAGCAAGCGCGGAAGTGGCATCCGGCGGCGGCCCTCCTGTCGATTATGGGGGCTGAAACGCAAATTGATTCGCACAGAAAAATGCACTTTTAAGGTGAAAAACGTTTAGATTCAGGCCTGTGGATATGTTTTTTTAAAGTGATTTTTTAAAAAATATCTCAATTTAATTTCAATAAATTGAAAACGTGGCGCTTAAATTTTGGGCCTGTGGATAACCCTTATTGCAAGAAATCTAAGTTGTTTAATCGCCTTTAAGATGTAACCGTTTTGAGGCCTGCAATGGGCTTTGCTACGGGAGTTTGAGCATGTCTGCACTACGGAAATACACACAAAACATCGCCACAACACACGCAGAAACCAGCCTGCATGACGGGGACGCCGTCGGCGCCTTTACCTCGTCCATGGGCCCTGTGCGGTCCGAGATGGAGGCCGGCGACGCGGTGGCAACTTTCACCTCTTCGATGGGTCCCATCACAGCCGGTGACGCAACCACAGGGGACGCCACAGAGATGTTCACATCCTCCATGGCGCCGGTCACCTCGGATGCGGAAACGGGCAACGCGGTGGAGCTTTTCACCTCGTCCATGGGTCCGGTCACGGCCGCGTCCACCAGCCACGGTGACGCGGTGGAGGCGTTCACGTCCTCCATGGCACCGGTGAGCCGGGGCGACACGGATGCCGGTGACGGCTGCGAAATCTTCACATCCAGCATGTGATCGAAAATGCGCTGGCGGACCCAAGATATGACAAGCGCTGAGGTGACTGATCCCGCGTCGCGTGGTCAGGTCATCCGGCTTGACACACCGTTTCGCCAGCGCACCAAACCCGCACGGCTTGCCGCGCTCATGCAACGTTTTGCAGTGACGCGGCGCGGTGCGGGGGATGTGTTTTGGATGAAAGAGAACGCCGAGCTTCTCGGGGTTCTTGACTCCACAGGTGCGGCTGTCGACGCGGATGCGCTGGCGGTCTATGCGCCATTTTATGACGACCTGGATGATCGGGTCGGGTTCTTTCCTCAGTATTACCGGTTTTTCCTGTCCTTGGCGCTGGATCTTGAGGCGCTCGGCATGGTGGGGAACACGGCGGAGCGGCTTGTCCATTGGGTGGCGCAGTCGGGCCTGATCGAGGCGGAATTGTCCGATCTGCAACGGGCAGAGGCGCGTCGCTTGTGTTTGCGCAGAGGGGTCGACCCGGTGGTGGACCCAAGCCTTGATGACCGGTTGCGCGCCTTTGTTCAGCGGGCGGCAACCTTTGCCTTGCCCAACAAGAAAGCCGCCTATGAGCTGACGCATATCGTGTTCTACCTGTCCGAATATGGCCGCCGTGACCCCGATATCGGCGCAGCCGCGTGTCAGTCTTTGCGGCATGCGGGCACGTTGGCCTTTCTGGAATTGAATGTGGATTTGCTGTCGGAGATCTGTATCGCGCTGCGCTTTGCCGGTGAGACGCCGCCCGAGATCTGGGAGCGGTGGTTGCGCGATCAGGTGCGGCTCTTTGCGATCAAGCCTGTCGACTGGCCGATGGCGCAGGATGACTATCACCCCTGGCTGATGCTGAACTGGTTCATGGACGTGTCAGGGCAGGGCGGCTTTGGCCAAGAGGTGCCCGAGGGGGCTGTGATCTTTGCCGCGCCGAAGCCCTGCGCGGGCCCCCTGCGGGAGCTGTCTGACAGCATTTACAAGCTGGGCGATGCGCGTTGCAGCGATTGGGCCGCGATGCGCGACGGCGTGGGGGAAGCCCTGTCGGATGAGGCGCGCAACGTGTTGCTTGCCGCCGAAGAGGCCGTGGATTTCGACCTGTTCTTTCGCGGATTTGCCCGGGCCAGTGGTCCCGCGCAGTTGGCAGGGCAGGCGCAGGCCCAGTCATTGGCCCAATCCCAGGTCCAGACTCAGGCCGGGGCCGCGCTATGATCTCGTCTTCGGGGTCGCGCAGTCAGGCAGCACGGGTGGCCATTGTCACAGGCGTGGTCCTGACGGCCGTGTACACATTGCTGATTTCGTCCGCGGACGCGATTACCAAGCTTTTTGCCGCCAGTTACGCCGCCCCGCAGCTTTATGCGCTGTCGGGCGGTCTTGTCGCTGTCATGAGCTTGCTGGCCAATCGGCGGGGCGGCGTATGGCACGGCATGACCACGACATGCCCGCGCGCCATGGCGGTGCGGGTCGTGTCCACCCTGGGGGCGACGGTGGCGTTTTACTATGCCTTTGCCTGGTTGCCCTTTGCAGAGGTGTTTTTGTTCATCGCGATGATCCCGCTTTTTGCGGCCCTGCTTTCGGGCCCGGTCCTAAAGGAGCCGGTGCGCCCGCAGGTGTGGCTGGCGCTGGCCTGTGGCAGCGTGGGGGTGTTGTGCCTCTTTCCGGCGGGGGTCAGTTCAGTGACCTTGGGCCACGCTTTGGCGTTGGTGGCGGTTGTGTTGGGCACCGTGTCCATGGTCGCGTCGCGCAATATCGGGGTGCGGGACAGCAATATCCTGGCGCAGGTGTTTTACCCCAACCTGGCGTTGATGGTGGTGATGGCCGCAGCACTGCCTTTTGCGTTCAAACCGATGGCTTTGGTCGATCTGGGTTGGGTCGCGCTTTATGCTGTGGCGCTATTTGGGGCGCGGTGGGTTTTGGTGGCCGCGCTGCGCATGTTGCCGGCCTATGTGGTGACACCGCTGATGAACCTGCAGTTTTTGTGGATGGTTGTGATCGGTGCGGTGGTCTTTGGCGAAGTTCCCGGGATCGGGGTCTACCTTGGGGCTGCGATCATCATCGGGGCAGGGTGCTGGCTGGTGTGGGATCAAACGCGGGGTGTATCGCACCCGCGCCGCGTCGTGCCGGCGGAGTGACGCCACCTATCGCGTTTGTCTTATGCGCTACATTGAGAAGGACGTGCCGCAGCCACAGGAACTGGACGCGTTGGGGTTTTCGATGGTGAAACGCGCGCCAATCAACTCTTCGCTGAAATCAATCGTGGCCCCGCTCAGAAACGGCAGCGAGACGGCATCGACCACAACTTTCTCACCGCCGCCCTCAAGGACCAGATCATCGTCGGAGGGGGCATCAAGCTTGATCTCATACTGAAAGCCGGAACAGCCGCCGCCCTCAACCGCGACGCGCAGGGCGACGCCATCGGAGGCAGCACCGATTTCTGACAGGCGCGCAAAGGCGCGCGGTGTGACGATGGGCGGCAGATCCATGGGAACCTTCGTGTTTTCACCAAGTCTATGGCGTAATATATGAGGAAGGGGATGAGGCGACAAGGACTTCTCAGCGATGCAACAGGCCTATGCCTTGGATCCGGCCACCGCGCGCCCGCGATTGGTGGCGGAAACCGAAAGCGCGTTCCGCTCTCCGTTTCAGCGCGATCGGGACCGGATCATCCACGCCAGCGCCTTTCGGCGATTGAAGCACAAGACGCAGGTGTTTGTGGAGCATGAGGGCGATTATTTTCGCACACGGCTGACCCATTCCATCGAAGTGGCGCAGGTGGCGCGCACGATTGCCGGCGCGTTGGGGCTCAACCAGGAACTGACCGAGGCGGTCGCGCTGGCCCATGATTTGGGGCACACGCCCTTTGGGCACACGGGCGAGGATGCGCTCAACGCGCTGATGGCGCCCTATGGCGGGTTTGACCATAATGCGCAGGCGCTGAGGATCGTGACATCGCTTGAGCGGCATTATGCGGAGTTTGACGGGCTGAACCTGACCTGGGACACGTTGGAAGGCATTGCCAAGCACAATGGTCCGGTGGGCGGGCCGCTGCCTTGGGCGCTGGCGGAGTATAACGCCATCCATGATCTGGAATTGCACACCCATGCCAGCGCGGAGGCGCAGGTGGCCGCATTGGCCGATGACATTGCCTATAACAATCACGACCTTCATGACGGTCTGCGGGCGGGACTGTTTTCAGAAACCGACATCGCGGATTTGCCGATCGTGTCGGAGTGTTACCGCGCGGTCGATGCCGCCTATCCGGGTTTGGACGCCTATCGCCGCCGCCATGAGGCGCTGCGGCGGGTGTTCGGGGTGATGGTGTCAAATGTGATTGAGACCTCGCGCGACGGGCTGGCCAAGGCCGCGCCGGGCTCTGCCCAAGAGGTGCGAGAACTGGGCTATGCGGTGATCCGCTTTGCGCCTGGGACCTGGTCCGACCTGCAACAGATCCGCGATTTTCTGTTTGAACGCATGTATCGCGCGCCCCGCGTGGTGGAGATGCGCGAGCAGGTGACCCATGTGGTCGAAGAGCTGTTTCCCTATTACATGTCCGCGCCTGAGAACCTGCCGCGGCGCTGGCAGGCGGAGGTCGCAGCGGTTGAGACGGATACAGAGCTTGCCCGGTTGGTGAGTGATTACATCGCGGGGATGACCGATCGGTTTGCGCTGGAAAGCCATGCCCGGCTGCTGGGCGGGCCGGGTGGCGCGGGAGAGCGGCGCGAATAGCGGGCCGCTCGTCCGGCCTTCGGGCAGTCTCGCGCGGTGGCGTGCCTGGCAAAAGCGCGACGGAATGTCATTGGCCGGGCTGGCACTGGGACCATATACTAGGGTCATGATTGCGGAATTCGGTCACTTTGCGTTGGTTTTGGCCTTTGTGCTGTCCCTTGTGACAGCGATTGTGCCTTTGATCGGGGCGCAACAGCGCTGGCATGGCTGGATGGCCGTGGCCGAACCGGGGGCCGTGCTGCAATTTTTCCTCACCGGCGTGGCCTTTGCCGCGCTCACCCATGCCTTTGTCGTGTCGGATTTTTCGCTGCGTCTGGTGGTGATCAATTCCCATTCGCTCAAACCGATGCTCTATAAGGTCACGGGCGTGTGGGGCAATCACGAAGGGTCCATGCTGCTTTGGGTGCTGATTGTCACGCTCTTTGGCGCGGTTGCGGCCTGGCGCGGTGGGGGCCTGCCGCCCAGTTTGCGGGCGCGGGTTTTGGCGATGCAATCCATGGTGGCCGCGGCCTTTTTCGCCTTTATCCTGTTTTCATCCAACCCGTTTGAGCGGATGGCTATCCCGCCTTTTGATGGTCAAGACCTCAACCCATTGTTGCAAGATCCCGGCTTGGCCTTCCATCCGCCGTTTCTCTACCTGGGCTATGTCGGGCTTTCGATGACCTTTTCCTTTGCGGTGGCCGCCCTTCTGGAGGGGCGCGTCGATGCCGCCTGGGGCCGTTGGGTGCGGCCTTATACGCTGGCGGCGTGGATGTTTCTGACAGTGGGGATCGGACTGGGCAGTTGGTGGGCCTATTATGAGCTGGGCTGGGGCGGTTTTTGGTTCTGGGATCCGGTGGAGAACGCGTCATTCATGCCGTGGCTGATTGCCGCCGCGCTGTTGCATTGCGCGATCGTGGTGGAAAAACGTGAAGCTTTGAAGAGTTGGACGATCCTTTTGGCGATCATCGCCTTTGGGTTTTCGATGGTGGGGGCGTTCATCACGCGCTCTGGCGTGCTGACCTCGGTGCATGCCTTTGCCACGGACCCCGAACGCGGTGTGTTCCTCTTG
>ERZ1740070.848-NODE-848-length-19941-cov-4.457005_pt1 | contig 19941 bp, 14 predicted proteins | sample MGYA00581734_ERZ1740070 | MGnify/ENA primary metagenome ERZ1740070 (study PRJEB43018, sample SAMN04849744) | marine metagenome | isolation source: floating plastic debris | place: Pacific Ocean | collected 2008-09-01 | study: EMG produced TPA metagenomics assembly...
GCGGCCTGCGTCATGACCTATGGCACGTCCTATTATGCCGTGAAGGACCGGGCCGAGCCGAAAACTGGCGAAAAACTTCTGGTGCTCGGGGCGGCGGGCGGCGTCGGCATTGCCGCGGTTGAACTCGGCAAGGCGATGGGGCTGGAAGTGATAGCAGCCTGCTCGACGCAGGAAAAGGTCGATTTCTGTCTCTCGAAAGGCGCCGATAAGGGCCTCGTCTATGACCGCGGTCCGCTCGACCGGGGGCAGCAAAAAGCGTTCTCCAATGCCATCAAAGAGGTGAGCGGTGGCGGGGTCGATATCATTTATGATGGTGTTGGCGGTGATTATGCCGAACCAGCCGTGCGGGCGATGAATTGGGAAGGTCGGTTTCTGGTCATCGGCTTCCCGGCCGGGATTCCGAAGCTGCCATTGAACTTGACCCTGCTGAAATCATGCGATGTACGCGGCGTGTTCTGGGGCGCGGCTGTTGCCCGTGACCCAGCCGCCAATCAGCGCAATCTCGCCGAGATGTTTGCCATGTATCAGGAGGGCAAGATCAAGCCCCATGTTTCCGAGACTTTCCCGCTGGAACGTGGCGGAGAAGCGATTCAGTATCTGATCGATCGCAAGGCGCTCGGCAAAGTCGTGGTCACCGTCTAACGGCGTTGTGCCGCTTTACGGACTGAGTGGCCGGCCAGAGGGTTTCGCGGAATATGGTGCCGAGAATATAGGCGCCGGCGAGGACGACGCCTTTCACGGTGCCTGATATTTTCGACACCCCGATGCGGCGTCGATAGGCGACGGGCACTTCGGTACAGCGCAAATGCTGTTTCAAGGCGCGCACTTGCATCTCGACGGTCCAGCCAAAGGTTGGGGCTTGCATGGCCAGACGCTGGTAAGCCGACCGCCGGATCGCGCGAAACGGGCCCAGGTCTGTAAAAGGGCCGTTCCAGAACACGTGCATCAAGCTGGTCGCCAGGGCATTCCCCCAACGCTGCGGTAGCGTGAGTGCGCCAATCTCCGTCCGCCCGAGCGTGCGTGACCCAATCACCAGATCAGCCTCGCCGCGCAGGATCGGCCTCATCAGCGAGGCGAGGTCCGCCGGATCATCTGCGCCGTCGCCATCCATGAAAATCAGCAAGTCGCAATCGGCCGCAGCGGCCACGCCCGCCAGACAGGCCCGGCCATAGCCGGGCTGCGCGACATGGATCACATCGGCGCCGGCCTGAGCGGCGCGCTCAGCGGTTTGGTCTGTCGATCCATTGTCCACGACAATGACCCGATCCACCTGATGGATGATGCTGTCGACAACGCCGCCAATTGCGGCTTCCTCATTCAGCGCTGGAATAATGATGACCGATTTCATCGCGAGGCTCCTTTTGTCGAAATTCATGAGCGAGGACAGCTAGGGGAACGCCAAAGGCGATAGGCACGATGACCCATTGATAGACGGGGTCCGTATCCCCGAGCTGAAATCGCAACCAATAGAGGGGCGCCAGTAGGACCAGGCAGCGCAGTCCAGCGGCCGGGACCAGGGCCAGCAGGGGCGCCAGCCAGATTAAATACCAGGGGTATCCCGTCGGTGAAAGAAGAATCAGGCTCGCAATGACTACCGTCATGAGCGTCGGTAAATGCGCCGTGTCCTCGGCAAATCGCAACGACAGTATACCGGTGAAACCAATCACCAAGGCGGCGACGAGCAGGCGCGCAGTCTGTCCCGGCTCAGCCATCTGGGCGAGCACAACATCTTCCAGAAGTGCGAACAGGAAAGCATGCGTCCGCCAGTCAGACGCGTAGGCGTTCAACCCGGCCTCAGGCTGTATGGCATGCAGCAATTGCGGCGCGAGCAGCAAACCGGTTGCGCCGATGATGAGAGCGGTCATCCAGATCAATTGTGGCAGCCGGAAAAGATATGGGCGTGCGATCAACGGAAACAGCAGGATTGGCCAGAGCTTCACACCTGCTGCGCCGGCCAGCGCCAGAGAGGCCAAACCAGAGCGGCTCTGGCGGGCCAGGAGAAGCGCGCCAAGCAGGAAAGGCAGGACCAGAATATCCATATGTCCCGCCCCGAACCCTTGCAGGATCACACCCTGGTTCCACCAATACAGGGACGCCCAAACCGGGTCGCGCTGATAGGATGTCAGCAGTCGCACCAGAACGGCGAAACTGATCAAGTCAGCCATTAGCAAGACCAACCGCCAGCCTGTGAGTCCGAACGGATCGATCACATGGGCGAGGGCAAACGCGGCCTGGGTGAGCGGCGGATATATGGTCGATACATATGGGTAATTGATACGGCTATGGATATCCGGATGGTCCGATGCCAGTGTTTTGAGGACGGCAAGATCGGGATCGATCTGGTCCTGAGCAAGGGGCGCGAAAACTGGGTCTGCTGCCGCATCACCTGGCGCATATTGATAGGGATCGATCCCACGCGCGGTAACGGCGCCATCCCATAAATAGCGATAGGAATCATCCTCCAGAACGGGTGAGGAGAAAAACATGGCGCCGCGCGCGACGAGGCCGATCAGGAGAATCAGCGTCAGCGATGATTTCCGGGGATAGGCGGCCTTGATCTGCGATGGCAGATAAAACCACGCTGCGCCGACGATGAGCGCGAAGGCAATATAGGCCAGCACCGGCATTTCCGCGATGGCACTGCCATAGGGAAACCAGGCCGACAGGACGCTCAACCCGATCAGCAACGCGGCGATGAACCCACCGGTTTTCAGGATCGGACTGAGCGCACGCATAAACTGCGCCTAGGACCCGAAGCCGCCGCGGGAGACACTTCCACCGCCGCTGCTGCCAGATCCAACACTGGCTTGACGGGCCTGATACTGTTCGAACTCCGTTGAGAAGTTGCGGCGATCCAGCTTCGCATCCGTGCGCACCAGATCCTGGTGTTTTGGCTGAACCAGCGAAGCGATATGTGTGCGCAACGCGGTCTCGTCATTCTTGTAGGCCAGCGGCAGATACCAATCGAAGTAAGAGCTGATGCGAACCTTGTCGCCGCGCACGCGGAGATTTCGTGTATCCGCACCGAAGCGCGCTGCGGCGTCCGCCAGCTTGTCGTGAACATCCGCGCCCGTGAACGGGCGCTGCGGCTGAGATGGGCCGCCGCGGACCCCTTGATAAAGGCCGAAAATGATATTTGGCTCATCCCAACCGGCGAACAGAATACCCTGTTCAATATCCTGCAGGGACAGGGCTGTACCGGCGACGGTGATCCGACTCTCGGTCCAGAAGGATCCGGGATCAGACGGCGTGCCGCGCTTCTTTTTGTATCCGCGCACGCGACGTTCCTCGGCGATGGCCTTGATCAGGAGAAAGTTGCGAGTGTTCAGCCAGTAAGCGAGTTGTTCGTCGCGATTGAGCTGCTCAACGGGTACCGCAGCCAGATAGTCCGCATATTCGGTGAAGAAGGGCAGCGCCTGGGCATGCGCCACATCGTAAGCGACGAGCGTGCGACCACGTTCATTGGCAGTGAGGGCACGAATCATTTGGGTATAAGGGGTTGAGTCGACGGTCACCGAACTTTCAGCGTCATAAGTCGCGAAGAGCGGTTCGGCATCCGCAGTTGCGGCGAAGGGCGTGGCCAGCCCGGTGAGGGTAAGCGCGAGTGCGGAAAGCACGGCTTGGGGGAGACGAGCGTGAGGCATATCTGGTCCTGTCCTGCGTTGATCTTTATGAGGCTTCGGGCCCGGGAGTGGGTCCAAAGCCAGCGCAAGATGAACCGCTATCCGTTCAACTGAAACTCAAACTCGCTCACGGTTTGGTCATCGCCCTCTGCGAAATGTGGGTTATGATCTTGGAGAGTTGAACGGCGCTTCGGCGCGCCGCCGCATCAGCGGCACTTGCATGCCCTTGTCCGGATCGGAGTCGCCACTTTCAAAGCGATTGACCAATCGATAGGCGAGCCAGAAGCCGACAATGCCAAACACGACCCCGCCTACAGACTGCCCGATCAGGACGCCTGGCGCGCCGCCCAGTGCGGCGCCGACGGTGATGAACGGTACGACGCCGATCGTGTTCTTTCCCCAGTTCAAAAAGGTCGAGAAGAGGGGGCGGCGCAGGTTGTTGAATGCCGCATTTGAGACGAAGAGCGTGCCGTTGAACAAGAAAAGCGGCGCCACCACGAGCGCAAACCAGAAGATAATATTCGCCCCTTCTTCGCTAAGTTTGAAACTGTCGGAGATGAATCCATGCGTAAGCAACAGGATGAGCCACATGGCGGCGACATAAATGGCTGTGAACTGGACCGCTTTGATCAAGGTTCCGCGCACGCGCCCGAACTGCTTGGCGCCAAAATTCTGGCCAATGATCGGCCCGACGGCGCCAGAGAGGGCGAAGATCACACAAAAAGCCAGCGGTGTGAGGCGGCCGGCGACGGCCATCGCAGCGACGGCGCTGTCGCCAAATTCGGAGATGGCGCGGGTCACAAACCCATTGCCGAATGGCGTTGCGACATTGGTCAGCATGGCGGGCGCTGCAATCGCGACGATGGGCGCCAGGTCCGATTTGAATCGCGCCGCATTGATCCTTGCGAATCCACCATAGTGTTTGAAGATCGGGTAGAGAGCGGTTGCCAAGGTCGCAAACCGTGCCGCCACCGATGCATAGGCGGCGCCGTCGAGACCGAGGCCAAAGCCGAATATCAGGATTGGGTCCAGGATCGCGTTCACAGCGCCAGCCGTGAGAGTCACCGTCATCGCACGGCGGGCGTCGCCCCGCGCCCGCAGGATTCCGGTCGCCATCATGCCGATGGCCGCGATCGGCATCGCCGTGACGACGATCCGGAAATAGCGCACCGCCAGATCCAGCGTGTCGCCCTTGGCGCCGATCAATCCGATCATTGACGGGGCCCAGATCCAGCACAGCGTTGCCAGCACCACGCTGACCAGAGTGCCGAAGAGCATCACGCTGGAGGCGATTTTTCGGGCTTCCAGCGGTTGGTCCTGACCAAGTCGCTGGGCGACCAGCGCGCTGGTGGCGATGGTGAGGCCAATCGATACGGAAAAAGTGAAAAACAGAACCGTGCCAGCAAACCCGACAGCCGCAGCCAGCTCCGCTTCGCCGAGCATGGAAATGAACAATAAGTCGGCAAAGTCGACCAGGAAAATTGAGACCAGGCCGATGCTTGCGGACGAAGCCATAATGATGATGTGGCGCAGCAGATTGCCTTCCAGAAAGATTGCCTGCTTGTTCGCCATTCCCAGGTCCCTCGTGCGCCGCATGCCCCGCAGTCAGCCTCGCGCTGCGTCCGAAACCTTGCTTCAATGTCTGCACATATAGGAGGAGACCCGCCCATGAGCCAGATCCAAGGCCATTGCGATCCGGAATTTTCACAAGTGAGAGAAGAATTTGAGCGCAATTTCGCAGAACGGGGCGAAGTTGGCGCCTCGGTGTGCCTGTCTGTGAATGGCGAGACCAAGGTCGATCTCTGGGGCGGCCTGGCCAATCCAGAGACCGGTGAAGCCTGGCAGGAAGACACGGTTTCTGTCGTTTTTTCCTGTACCAAAGCTGCGACGGCGCTTTGCGCGCATATCCTGATTGACCGCGGTCTGCTCGATCCGGCGGCGCCTGTCTCGGAATACTGGCCCGGCTTCGCCAAAAATGGCAAAGAAGCGACCACTGTTCAGATGATGCTCAATCATGAGAGCGCCGTGCCGGCCAATCGTGAGCCCGTTCGCGAAGGCGGTTATCTGGATTGGGATTATATGATTTCGCGTATGGAAGATGAGACCGCCTGGTGGGAGCCCGGCACCCGCAATGGCTATCACATGGTGAATTTCGGCTGGACCGTCGGAGAATTAGTGCGGCGGGTATCCGGCCAGTCGCTTGGGCAATTTTTTGCCAAGGAAGTGGCCGAACCAACCGGAGCCGACTTCTGGATCGGGGTCCCGAATGACTTTGCCAGGCCGATTGCCCCTATTCGGTTGTATGAACCAAAGGAAGGCGACATTCCGACCTCCTTCACCCTGAACCTCATGACCAAGCCGGACTCCTTGCAGGCCTTGTCCTTCCTGAATATTGGCGGCTGGGACATGAATGACCCAGAAGCTCACAAAGCCGAGATTGGGGGCGCCGGTGGCATCTCCAATGCCCGCGGGCAGGCGGCCTGGTACACGCCCTTGGCAACCAATGATGGCAGCCTGGTTTCGGCCGACCGTCTCGCCGCCATGGGGCGCGTGACGACCGCAACTGGAATCGATGCGACCTTGCTGGCGCCGACCCGGTTTGCGTCTGGCTTCATGAAATCGATGGACAATCGCGCCTATCCGCAAGGCGACCAGATGAGCGCCATTATGGGCGAAGCGGCCTTCGGGCATGTCGGTGCCGGCGGCTCAATCGGCTTTGCAGATCCGGAGTGCGGGATGGCGTTCAGCTATACGATGAACCAAATGGGGTCAGGCATTTTGCTGAATGATCGCGGACAAAGCGTTATCGACGCGGCCTATCAGTCGCTGGGTTATCGGACCAATGCGCCAGGCGCCTGGGTAAAATAGGGGCGAGCCGGGGCCGGGTTGGATCAGACATACTGGAACGCAGAAAGTGTTTCATCAGCGCGTTGCATTATTTGCGCCCTCTGTCGCATCCAAATCGATCGTGATCCCTCTGGGATCGGCACATGTGGAATGGGCGCTTCAAAAAGTGAGTTTGGGCTGGTGCCATAAAAGCGACGGACCGAGCGGTTGAAATTCGCATCCGAGGAGAAGCCCCATTCGCGGGCAGCCCGGCTGATCGCGCCGCGTGTCATGGGCGTCTGGGAGATTTGCAGAACCGCACGATAAAGTCGCCGATTACGAATATAGTTTCGCACGCCACCATCGGCTTCAAACATCCGAAACAGGGTCGCGCGCGATGTGCCGAATTCGCTCAGGATAGTTTTGGGGGAATAGGCATAGTCGCTGAGATTTTGTTCAATCTTGCTGCAGATGACATGTTTCAAGGCCTGACGGGCGATCGTGCGCACATCCGCCTTGGCGGCTTCGCCCTGCAAAGCGAGTTTCACACAGCTCTTGATCCGGGCAATATGAACCGATGAAATGCGTCTCAACCCGGCCCCTAATTCCCCGAACAGCATGTCGAACGCCGCGTTCAGAGCCTGAGCCGTCTGTGAGCCATGATGATAAACGTTCAGGTTTGGATGCTGGCCGGGATCAAAGCCGACTGTGTCGTGTAGAAAAAAGATGCCCTGGGTAACGGCAGCCGTCTGAATGCCATCAAAGGGACGCGAATAGTCTCGTATAGAGATCGAACCACGATAGATGGAATAGGGGGAGTCCCCCGTTCGCCCCATGGCCTGTCCGGATATCAAGCGCGACACGAAGACGATGTTACCCGACTTCTCAAAGTGTTTGGCCTCGTGAACGTGGCTATTTCCATCCATAACCTGCTGCATGCAGACGCAGTCGTCAGTCGCCCAGGATTCATTGATGAACAGACCGGTGGATTGTGGGGAATTGAGCGGGGTCAGATCGCCAAGTTCTTCGCAATGCCCCCAGGCGGATTTTGAACGATCGACAAATCGTTCCGATTGGACAGCGACGATTGGCGCATCATACGCAGGAGGGGCAAAATCATGGGGCATTTGGTCGGGCCTTCTTTCCTGAGCGTGCTCGACAAGATGTTGTCTTGACCCTAGGTCAGACTTGCTCTGAGAGTCATTATCGCAATGTCTCAAAGCAATCTTGGAAGCCGCAACAACCACCCATAATGAAGAAACAGGATCTCCCCTCGAAGACTTGCCCGGTTTGTGCTCGCCCATTTTCCTGGCGCAAGAAATGGGCCCGGAATTGGGACGAGGTCGTCTATTGTTCTGAGCGGTGTCGCCGCCTCCGGCGCAATAAAGGGAACTAATTAAAGTGTCTCGAGAATGCTTGCAGCGCTGTCCAGATAATCTGCCTTCTTGTCGTCGGACATGCGATCCCAGGTGCGATACATCTGGGCCATACGCGGGTTCCCGTTCAGCCGGTCGCGATTGCGATGGAGGAAATCCCAGTAAAGCGGATTAAACGGGCACGCCTGTGGCCCCGTTTTCTGTTTCACGTCATAAGAACAGTGTTTGCAGTGGTCAGACATTTTATTGATGTAATTGCCGCTCGCCGCATAAGGCTTTGAGCCCAGCACGCCGCCATCGGCAAACTGGCTCATGCCCAGCGTGTTTGGCAGCTCGACCCATTCATAGGCATCTGCGTAAACGGCAAGATACCATTCGTGCACCTGTTTCGGATCGATGCCGGCCAGCAAGGCGAAATTCCCGGTCACCATGAGTCGTTGAATGTGATGGGCGTATGCCGCTTCCTTGGTTTGCGAAATGGCCGCCTTCATGCACGCCATCTCGGTCTCAGCCGTCCAATAGAATTCCGGCAGGTCCCGTTTATTCTCAAAAAAGTTGAGATCGACATAGCCCGGCATTTTCAGCCAATAAATCCCACGAACATATTCGCGCCAGCCGATAATCTGCCGGATGAAGCCTTCAGCCGCGTTCAAGGGCGCGAGGCCGCCACGATAGGCCTGTTCGGCCCGCTGACAGATTTCGAGCGGGTCGAGCAGTCCGGCGTTCAAATAAAGGGACAGAAGCGAATGATAAAGGAATTTCTCACCTTCCAGCATTGCATCCTGATAGTCTCCGAAATTCGCCAATGCGTTATCGATGAAGTAATCCAGCGCCGCTTGCGCCTGTGCGCGCGTGACCCCAAACCAGAACGGTTCCAGGTCACCAAAATGATCATTGAACCGGTCTGACACCAAAGCAAGCACGTCTTTTGTAATGTCATCGGGAGGCGTTCTTAACGGGGCGGGCATGGACAGATCAGCCTTGGCCGGTTTGCGGTTTTCGGAATCATAATTCCACTTGCCGCCAGCGGGTTGGTCGCCCTCCATGAGCAAACCGGTGTTGCGCCGCATCTCGCGATAGAAATACTCCATGCGCAACTGTTTGCGTCCACTTGCCCAGGCCTGGAACGCTTCGCGCGTGGCGATGTAGCGACTGTCTTCCAGAATGTCGACGGGACGCGCAAATGTTTCTGCCCAGGTTTGCATGGACTCGAGCACGCGCCATTCGCCAGGTTCTGTGACCACAATGCGATCCGCCGCAAGGCGATCTACAGCGCGCTCAACTTCGCCGCGAAAGCTGCCCGTACTTTCCGGTTGATCAAGGCGAACATAGTCGACGGTCCACCCTGCCGCGCGCAATTCCTCGGCAAAATGGCGCATCGCGGAAAACAGAAAGGCAATCTTTTTCTTGTGATGGCGAACGTAAGTGGCTTCCTCGACGACCTCGACCATCAGAACGCGATCACGACCGCGCTTCGCCTGTCGGAGGGACGAAATAGAATGGGATAATTGGTCCCCGAGGATGAGAATAAGGTTCAAGGGTTTGGTCGCGCGATTTGTCTCTACACGGTCAATTAGCGCCGATGAGTGTTTCGGCGATGGACGAAGTGCCGCAAGACCGACGCTGCGTCACACGAATGTGTCTTGAAGCCGCCGCCATTTGCGTCATGTTCGGTCCCGTAGCAAAGTAATGAGGGATAATGCGATGTGCGACGAAATTACCGAAAGTGAACTGGACGAATACCTCCAACGCAAAGCGGTAACCCGGCGAGGGTTCACGGTTGGCGCATCTGCGGCGGTCGCGTCGACAAGTCTGGTCCTGCCGGCTTGCGCGACACCAATTGAGACCGGCGAAATGACCCTCACGGAAACCGAAGTCAGCCTGACAACGCCAGCAGGTGAAGCGGATGGCCTGTTCATTCACCCAAGCGAAGGCGCTCATGCGGCCATCATTATGTGGCCAGACATTCACGGCGTCCGTCCGGCCTTCTTTGATATGGCGCGGCGGCTGGCCACATCCGGCTATTCCGTCCTGGCTATGAACCCTTATTACCGCACAATGAATGGCCGCCTGTTTGAACAGGGGCAGACGATTCGTGATCCTGGCGGTCGCGAATTGGTGATGCCGCACTATTCGGCTCTGTCTCCTGAAACGGTGGTCGTGGACACGGAAGCTTATGTCTCCTGGCTCGATGCCCAGGCCGCGGTCGATTCAAGTCGCGGCATCGGCGCGATTGGCTTTTGCATGACCGGGTCCTGGACCCTTCGCGCCGCCGCCGCCGTGCCGGGCCGCGTAAAAGCTCCATCCTCCTTCCATGGCGGCGGGCTGGTCACCGAGGCCGAAGACAGCCCACACCTGCTGGCGGACAAGATCCAGGGCGGCGTCTTGATTGCGATTGCTGAGAATGATCATGAGCGCGAGCCGGACGCACAGGGCGCCTTGATCGCCGCCTTTGAAACGGCGGGCGTGCCGGCCGAGATTGAAGTCTATGCGGATGCCCTGCATGGCTGGGTGCCAACGGATTCCCGCGCCCATAATCCGGAACAGTCAGAGCGCGCCTGGACCCGGATGCTGGCCCTGTTTGAGCGCGAACTGTCTTAGCATCGTCAGAGACTGGCAGACACAATCAATGCGTCCGGCAGATCTAGGTGTCAGAGCGCCTGTTCTGATCGATGACGAGATAGACTGCCTCACCGAATAGGGTGATCAGGCGCAGGCCAATATGTCCGCGCCTTTGGCAGCAATCATGATTGTTGGAGTATTGGTATTGCCGGACGTTATGGTGGGCATGACTGACGCGTCAATGACGCGCAGATGGCTGATACCTTTAACTTGAAGCGTGTCATTCACGACAGCCATGGGGTCACTGTCGACGCCCATTTTGGCCGTGCCGACCGGATGGAAGATTGTCGTTCCAATATCACCAGCGGCTTGCGCCAGGTCAGCGTCCTCGACAGAGCTGCCTGGCAGATATTCACGCGGCGCAAAGGCCGACAGAGCAGATTGTTGCATCAGTTTGCGTGTTACGCGGATCGCGTCTGCAGCAACTCGCTGATCTTCCTCTGTGTCCAGGTAGTTTGGATCAATGACCGGTGGCGCATATATGGCTGGACCGCTGATACGCAGGATTACGCGCGAGCTAGGACGCAAATTACATTCGGCGACCGTGACTGCAGGAAATCGATGCAGCGGCTCGCCGAACTTGTCGAGCGACAAGGGTTGGACATGAAACTGGATATTGGCGCGAGAATGGTCTTCGGATGACCGCGTAAAAATGCCCAGTTGCGACGGTGCCATGGTCAGGGGCCCGCGGCGGCGGAAAAGATAATCCAGTCCCATCGCGGCTTTGCCGAATAGCGAATAGTAAGTCTGGTTCAAGGTGACCGTATTGGACACTTTGTAGATCGCTCGCTGTTGCAGATGGTCCTGCAGGTTTGCGCCAACGCCCGGGAGATCATGGACCGGCTCGACACCGGCTGCTTTCAGCGTAGCGGCCGGTCCAATGCCGGAGCGTTGCAGAATCTGTGGACTGCCAATCGATCCGGCGCTGAGGATGGTTTCTCGTTCGGCTTTGACGGAATAGCGCTGATCGTTCTTTTCGAAAATCAAACCGGTGGCACGCTTTCCATCCAGCGTAATTGTGTCGATCATCGCCCCGGTTTCAACCCGAAGATTTGGGCGTTTGGTGGCTGGTTTTAAAAAGCCACGCGCCGCGGACCAGCGACGCCCGGCTTTCTGATTGACGTGGAAATAGCCGGCACCTTCATTGTCACCGGTATTGAAATCCGCAATCGCAGGCACACCCATTTCAACGGCTGCCGCATGGATGGCATCGAGGATTTGCCAGCGGACGCGCGGTGGCTCGACCCGCCAGTCGCCACCCGTGCCATGTATGGCACTTTCGCCGAGAAAATGGTCTTCCAGATCACGAAATACGGGCAGGACATCTTGCCAGCCCCAGCCATCAAGGCCTAGAGCCTGCCAACCATCATAGTCGGCAGCCTGGCCGCGCATCGTGATCATTGCATTGATCGCAGACGACCCGCCCAGGACTTTGCCGCGCGGATAGTTGAGGGCGCGTCCATTCAATCCGGCTTGCGGCGTAGTCTCGAACATCCAGTCGGAGCGGGGGTTACCGATGGCGAACAGATACCCGACCGGGATATGAAACCAGATCCAGTTGTCGCGGCCGCCCGCTTCAAGCAACAAAACCTTGTTCGATGGATCTGCAGAGAGCCGATTGGCGATCACGCACCCCGCCGACCCGGCGCCAGCAATGACATAGTCATAAGTGCCGGGGAAAGCGGTCGGCGTCGCCGTCATCAGCCGGGTTGCACGTCGATAAAGCGACCACCATTTGCAGCCAGGCGCCTCAGCGTTTCGCACGGAGCAAAACGGTCATCATCGGCCCCGAGATCCTGCATCGTGGCCAGCACCGCCTCGGCACCGACCATATCTCCATACAGCATCGGGCCGCCTTTGTCGGACGGCCAGCCATAGCCATTCAGCCAGACAATATCGATGTCGGACGCGCGTTGGGCCTTTTTCTCTTCCAGAATTTTCAGGCCCTCATTGATCATTGGATAGATGCAGGTGGCGATAATCTCATCCTGACCCGGCGCTTGTCCGGCTGCGACACCCGTCACATCCGCAATAATCTTTGCGGTCACATCGGATGGGATTGGGCGACGATTCTCATCATAATCGTAATAGCCAGCGCCGGTCTTCTGCCCGCGGCGATCCAGCTCGCACAAGGCATCGCGGATCGGATTGGCCGTTGTTGCGCCCTTCTTCCAGCCAATATCGAGGCCGGCCAGATCGGACATCTGATACGGGCCCATGCGGAAGCCAAACGCGTTCAGAGCGGCGTCCACATCCCAAGGCATGGCGCCCTTATTGACCAGCTTCTGGGCCTGCGCTTGCCGCGCGAACAGAATGCGATTGCCGACAAAGCCCGGGCAAACGCCAACCAGAGTCGCGATCTTGTTGATCGTTTTGGCGAGATCCATGCTGGTCGCGAGCACATCATCTGCGGTATGATCGGCGCGGACGATTTCGAGCAGTTTCATAACATTGGCGGGCGAAAAGAAATGCAGGCCAATGACGTCCTGCGGACGGCTGGTAACGCTGGCAATTTCGTCAATATCAAGGGCCGAAGTATTGGTGGCGAGGATTGCGCCCGGCTTGGCGATGCGATCCAGATCGGTGAAAATCTGTTTTTTCAGGTCCATATCCTCAAACACGGCCTCGATGATCAGATCGCAATCCGCGAATGCGTCCATGGTTAGCGTGCCATTGAGGCGCGCCATGCGCTCATCGACTTCCTCGACCGGGAACCGGCCTTTGTCGGCGCTGCGCTGATAATGCCCACGGACGACGCCCAGACCACGATCAAGCGCGTCTTGCTGGCGTTCCAGAATGGTGACCGGGATGCCGACCGTGGCAAAGTTCATCGAGATACCCCCGCCCATCGTTCCGGCCCCGATGACGCCGACTTTTTCAATCGTGCGACGCGGCGTGTCGGCTGGCACATCCGGAACGACCCAGGCATCACGGCCAGCCTGGGCGATATAATCTGAAACTTCTTGCGGGGTCATGGAGATAGCGGGCATGGAACGCCTTTTCGATAGTCAGGTGTTTGATGAGAACCAGACCATACCGCGCCGAAACATGGATTGAAAAGCGACGACCATGGTTTCCGTCGCGGCTGCCATTTGAAACGCAATTAAAAAAACTCAGCCATTTCATTGAAATGGCTGAGTTGAAGTGTTGTTTGCTCGCCTAATTCTGAACGAGTTTGTTCCGGTCCGTCGGATTATGCTCGGCCAGGAATTTGAGGATTTCCTCACGAATGGTCCGCGGTTCCTCTGTTCGGAAGGCACCGTAGGAGTGACCGGCTTTGCGCATGATGACATATTCAAAGTCCGCATCGGCGCTCTTCAATCTGTTCTCGAGCATCTCTGCCTGTTCAATCGGTACAATATTGTCCTTTGACCCATGGAACAGGAAGACCGGGATTTTGAGCTTGTCCAGTTTTCGCGCCGGTGAGCGGTCTATGAGATCATCATATTATGCTTGCTGATTACCCAGTTTTGTTTTCCAATACTCGAAAGTGCTCGAATTCTTGCCGCGAACAGCACGAGACCAGCGTTGCATTTCGAACAAGTCATAAACGCCGCCACCGGCCAACACACAGCGGAATGCATCCGGCGTTGCGACGGCGCCCTGCATTGCTGCATATGCGCCATAGGAGAAACCTTTGATACATCCGCGAGTCGGGTCGACATAACCTTCATTGATGAGATGGGTTAGACCGTCTTCGACATCAGTTTGCATCAGGCCGCCCCATTCTCGATAGCCCGCATGTGCGAACCGCTTGCCAAACCCAGAAGATCCGCGGAATTGCGGTTGGAACACCGCATAACCGCGCGAAGCAAGCAGTTGCGCCGTGTCATCCCAAACAAAATTATCGCGCGCTTGCGGACCGCCATGAGGATAAAGGACAAAGGGATGCTGGCCTTTCTCTTCACCAAAGGGCAGCGTCAGATAGCCAAACAACTCTTTGCCGTCGCGGGCCTTGTAGCTGACAATTTTGGTTTGATAGGCGGCCTTGCCGGATAAGGATGCGTATTGGTCTCCAAGTTCCGTGATCTTGACCTCATCAAGCTCATAAAGCGCGAAAAAGCCAGGATGCCCGGGGCCGGATACATCCAGAAGCCATTTCTTGCCATCGACCGACATGTCGGTGATTTCAAAATTCACCTGGTCTCCGAAATAGGAGACGAGGGCATCCACATGACGCTGCTGGTTCGGGTCGAATAACAGCATTTCAGCCTTGCGACCGGCCCAGGAGACGCCAATCAGCTCTCGCGTATTCGGGTCGAGAATAATGCCCGAGGCGCCGCGATCGCCTCCCATATCATAGTCTGGGTGCGCGGCTTTCATCTCGACATGCTCACCAGAGGAGAGATCATACAGATAGATGCCGTGGCGATCCTCGCCTTGAGGAACATCTCGTACATAGAAGAGCGGAGCGGTTTCAGAGGGTGCGAGAATGGTCATCTTGAACGGTTGATCCAGTTCAGAGATGACATCATCCGTCTTGATGGATGCCCCTTTTTTCCACTTTACCCGGCCATTCTCTTGCTGGTCTGCAACGAAATATACGTTTCGATTGCCGGCTGCGTTCACATCAATGCGATATTTAAGATTGCCTTGCGAGTCAGTTTCATACCCATTCGTGCGGGCCTGACCGCGTACATATTGATCGAACTCGCCAGTATTAACATTGACCTTGTAAACATCGGCTCCGCCATATTCGAAATTTCCGGACAGGCGGTTGGTGATTTCGACTCGCCGCGTCTGTACCAGAATATGGTCCGGATCGTTCGGGGAAACATCCAGAAGCTGATTATCGGACAGGTAATTGTCCAGCTGCTCATCCCCTTCAAAGATGCGCACAATATTGCTGCCATCGCGATCCATGAGATAGAGCGTGTCGATGCGCGTCCGCCGAATGTCTGGATCGGCCCAGTCTTCGGGATCCAGAATGCTAAGGGTGTCACCGGAGAACACAACAAAAGCTTCGATGACCAGCTTATCATTATTAACCCAGTTGATGTCGCTAATGATGATGTCGTCGAAAAACGTTCCGGTGAACTGCAATTCTGGCGCTTCCAGGTCGGCAACGACCAGGTAATAATCGAGTCCATCGCGCCGGACGCCAGCGACGTATTTTCCGTCAGGCGATAATTCCAATCCGGTGAAGGTGGGCTCGGCCACATAATCGCGGACAGATGGAACATTATCTTCGGTTGTGACGATTGTGTCTAACACACGAATTGGATCTTCGGCCTGTGCCCCGAATCCGAAAAACAAAACAGCGGTTGCAGCCGCGAACGCTCGCGCAACTCTCATATGACTACCCTCGTTTATTCTCTCACTTCAGATAGAAATTACGGAATTCGCGCGCGCGTCAAGCACCAAAATTGTCTCAAACTGCATTCTTGAACTGAGACGAAGTGAAAATCAGGCTGGTGCCTATGGTTCGCCTGCGCTGCCCATGGATTTGTTCGTCCACAACAGGAAGCCGTCTTCGCGGAATCGATGCCAGGTGGAGTAGCGCCATTTGTCAGGATGACTGACCAGACCATGCTTGACCGGATTGCCATGCAAGTAGCCAATATGACGTTCAAGATCGACCAGGTCTCGAATCTTGTAATCCCAGTATCGCTGTTGCCAAAGGGCGGCGCTGCGCTGTTTCTCGGATAGGATCCCATTGTCGAGGATGCGCTTGGTGAAGCCAGACTGAAGATACGAGATCCGGCGATCATAATCGAGATCGTCTTCAGGCAAGGTCCAGATCAGATGCATATGATTTGGCAGGATGACGACAGCGATTGCCTCAAACGGATACAGGCCCTCAACATCCCGCGAGCTTTCAGCCAGCAGATTGGCGTGCTTGGTCAGCAGCGTACTGTTCCTGTCCGCCAGGTTCAGCGTGAAGAACCAGGTCCGGCCTGGGTGGAATTGAGACTCGTGCGCGCGCATATTTACGATACAAGCAAAGCCCGGGCCGCTTTCGCAAGTTGCGAATTTTTCATTTAAATACAGGGCTTAGGTGCCAGGTATCGGTTCAATCGCACCAGGTTGGCTTAACCGTTTCGGTCAGCCAGGGTTTTGACAGTCCGTCCTGAGCCAGGAGCCAGCCAATATGGGTGCCATCGAGATAGACGTGGGCACGTGTGCGCCCGAATCGGTCTGTGCCCTCTGGTTTGAAGGTCAGGGTCCGGCCCTGTTCAAACAGGATCTTGGCGCGGGCGTCCACTTTTTGACCGAGTGAGTCTTCGGCCGCGCAACCGGCACTGTTACCGGTCTCGGGGCTATCCCAGCCGATCAATCGCAGTCTGATCCGTTCAACGCCGCGATCCCCGAGCCGCTGCAGCTCGAACGTGTCGCCATCGACTGCGACCACGTCTCGAACTGGGGCGGTGACGCATCGTGCATTGGCCTGTTCGCACAGATTGACTGGTTTTTTGGGCAGGTTGCTCGCGCCGCATCCCGCGAGGGTCAGGGCCGCGAAGACAGGAAAAATGCGCATGCCTGAATGTGTCCGTCGCGGACGATGGGGTCAAGTGTCGAAACGCCCGGCCGAGGATACCGGCAGGGCGCTCCATTTCTCAGATCAAAGGCGATCACTTACCGCTGTGAGCGCATCCTTCAACGCTGCAATGCGCGGATCATCAGAGTTGCCGCTGAGCGCGGCTGCCAGCTCATTCAACTCCATCGCCGTGGCGCGATCCCCGCGATCGGCGGCGAGCGAGCCGGAGGCCGTTTCAAGCGCAAAGGTAAGCGCTTCGATCTGTTCCGCGGGCAGGGCGGCACTGCGTTCGAGCTGGTCGACATAGGCCATTGCAACGGCTGGATGGCCGGTCGGCCAGGTGACAGCGAATTGCTGTTGAGGATTGAACAGCTCGCCCTGGTCTGCCACGGCAGCGGCAGCGATTTCATGAGCGCTCATGGCGTCGCTGGCTTCGAGCTCAAACACGTCCAGGCCGCGCTGGATTTCGGTGCCGTAAATGCGGCCATCATACCAATAGGTCGACCAGTATCCGCCGAGCACCAGACGCTCTTCATGGATGGGGCCACGGTCAAAATAAGCAATTTCCTGAGGATTGGCGCTATCGGTGAAGTCAATCAGAGACATGCCGCCCTGATACCAGGCCTGGACGAAAATATCGCGGCCGGGCACGGGCACCATGGAGCCGTTGTGCGCAACACAGTTTTCCTGCTCGGTCTGTGGTGCAGGAAGTTTGAAATAGCTGCGGAATTCGAGTTTGCCATCGACAATGTCATAGATCGCATTGGCACCCCAATCCATCGGATCAGAGGCCCGGCAGCGGGGTCGGCTGCCGCCGCCCCATTCGTCTGTGAACAGAACTTTGGTGCCATCATTGTTGAAGGTTGCGGAATGCCAATAGGCGAATTTCTGATCCAGCACGGCATCGATCCTGACCGGCTTGTAGGGATCAGAAATGTCGAAGATCACACCGTTGCCTGAGCAGGCGCCTGCGGCGATATTCTGTTCCGGAAACACCGTAATGTCGTGGCAATGATCCGTACGATTGGTGCGTTGTGTGTCATCGCCATGATCGCCGCCTTGCCAGAGGCCGGCAATTTGTCCCGACTCGGTATCCATGAAGACCGTCGGGCTGTCGACGATGCGGGATTGCGCCGGGTTAGCGACCGGGATCTCGATCACGTCAATGCGAAACAGGGCGGTGCGGTCATCGCCCGGGACGTCTCCGACGCAGCCGGCCAGTTCGTCTTCTTCGCGTATGGAGGCCGTACCGGAATTATAAACGATGATCTTGCCGTTCGCATCCGGGCCCGACACGACCGAATGCGTGTGCGATCCGCGGCAGGTTTGCACCTGACCAACCTGGCGGGGTTGTCTCGGGTCTGAAATATCGAAAATGCGCAAGCCGCGGAAACGCTCTTCGCTGACATCATCGGCAATGCCTTGCCGACCACAATCGACGCGTCCACGCGTTTGTTCGACGGACATAATCAACAAATCGCCGACCACGGATACATCGCCTTGTCCGCCAGGGCAGACGACGGAGCTGATCAGCGTTGGTTCAGCGGCGTCCGTCAGCGTGTAAATGTTGAATCCGTGATAATTGCCGACGATCATCATGTCGCCGGAGAAGGCCATATCGGTGTTCGAGAAACTCAAAAGCGGCGAGCGTTCGCCCCATTCGGTTTCCTCATTTGGCTGATCATCGCCGCGTTCCGGATCCACGGGTGCGGCCTCTGTCATATCCATGTGCCCCGCATGATCTCCATGGCCTTCATGACCGGCATGATCCATTTCAGCCATGTCCTTATCGGCAGCTACGGCTTCATCCTTGGGCGGGATAATGGGCGGCAGACCGGACGGATTGCCTGGATCGAAGAAGCCGGGAGGCTTTGGCAAAGTTGCGATCATCTTCAGATTGGAGATCGCTTCGCCGGCATCAGCAAAGCCGGCCTTCAATCCACCACGGGGATCCGTCGAGAGGCCGGCCAGAAGGTCATTCATCCGCTCGATTTCGGCGGTTTGATCATTCACAATATCATTGACGAATTCAAACAGGACCGGGTCGTAGGCCGAGCCCGGCTGTTCCAGCAGGTCCGTAACCATGGTCACCGCGCCATCATGATGAGTGACCATTAAGGTCAGAAACAGTTCGTCAAACCCCGCACCTTGCGCCGCCGCCAATTGACTCATCTGCTCAGGCGTCGCCATGCCCATCATCTCATGCGACATATGCGTGGCATGATGTTGATGCGCCGTCGGGGCCGCTTCACCGCGTGACGCGAGCCAGTCTTGCATGAATGCGATTTCGTCCGCCTGGGATGCATCAATCCGTCCGGAAATATCGATGATGGACTGGTTATTGGTGCGCTCAGCGACGAGCGCGGCCATTTCGACCGCCTGTTGGTGATGCGGGATCATGTCCTGCATGAAGCGCACATCATCTAGCGAGTAACTGGTATCCGCAATCGTCGCCGCTTCATCCGCGCTCAGCGTCTTGGTCGGCTCACCAGGCGCGCCCGGCTGGATGATGGCAACATCCTCCGCCGTCGCGGTGGCGATACAGCCGCTCAAGGCCAAGGCGAAAATACTCACCGCGCTGCTGGTCAATCGTCGACTGCACGAATTTGGTTTGCTCATCCGGAACTCACTCTTTGGTTAACAATTTTGTTAACTGATATGGCACATGGGGCGAAACGGGCAAATACAAATACGGGTGATCTGCAACGCACTTCCACGTAAATAAAGACCCCAGCCGATGACCGGCTGAGGCGATTCGTGGTTTTAAGCGTGTCCGCTCTTATTCCAAAGTATCAATGATCGCTTTAGGACGCGACACGGAGCGCAAAATCATCATGGATTGCGCCGTCATCGTGAATTTCATCGTGACATCCTCCGGCACTTCCGCGTTACGCACCGCGCAGCTGCCGCCGGTTCCAGATCGATTGACCTGGCAATCGGTTTCGTCGCTCTCAATTCCGTTATGCGCCTGCATCGCACCGATTTCGGCGCCGACATCGATGCCCGGCTTGTTCAG
>ERZ1740070.850-NODE-850-length-19926-cov-6.326707_pt1 | contig 19926 bp, 13 predicted proteins | sample MGYA00581734_ERZ1740070 | MGnify/ENA primary metagenome ERZ1740070 (study PRJEB43018, sample SAMN04849744) | marine metagenome | isolation source: floating plastic debris | place: Pacific Ocean | collected 2008-09-01 | study: EMG produced TPA metagenomics assembly...
ATAGTTCACAGCGTCCACTTCATAAGGATAGGTACATGACGTTTCGAGTTTTAGATTCCTTCTTTACCCGTTCCAAACGGTCCCTAAAACTGTTTGGGGCACTAATGGCCGCCACATTAACCGTAGTCACCTCTCCGGCACTTGCTGGCGACCCGTTCCGCGCTGGTGATGAACATGATATTGGTCCCAACGCCGAAGCCGCATTTGAAGCGTTCTTTAAAGAAGGTGACTATGTAGGAGCCCGTGAAGCACTGGATTTAGCCAAAGACACCGAAGCAGATGAGCCCCTGGTACATAGCATGGCAGCGGCCATGGCCTATCTTGATGAAGATTGGGACACCTTGGCAGACGAGGCAGCACTAGCCAGCTCTACAGCTGAGGCATTGCTAGAAACCAACCCACTGCGGGGACACATTTATTCTGCTGTCGGTATTTTTATGGAAGGGGCTCACATGATGAGCACCCAGGGTGTGGCCCGTAGTACACCAGCCGCATTAGCCATGTTGCAACAGGTTTTTAGCCACATTGGTGAGGCCGAAAAGATTGACAGCACCGACCCAGAACTCAATCTGATTAAAGGATTTATGGATTTGATGTTGGCGGTAAATCTACCGTTTTCCGATCCAGAAGAAGCCATTGAGCGACTCTCCCAGCATGGCAACCCTGAGTATTTAGCTTATCGAGGCATTGCATTGGGCTATCGCGACTTAGGACAGATGGATGACGCCATGAACGCCGTAGACCAGGCCCTGGAAACAGCTCCTGAAAATCCAGAACTGTTTTATCTCAAGGCACAGCTGCATCGCCGTCAGGAAGAAACCGACGACAGTGTAGCCATGTTTGATAAAGCCTTAGAATATGCCGCTCAGCTACCCCCTAGTGTGGCCCGCAAGATCTATAAAGAGAAATGTCGCACCCAAGGAGGGTCCCATGAGACCTGTGGGAAAGAAGCCACCGATTTTGTTGCCAGCTTAGATTAGGCCGGCAACAAAACTACATTTAAAGAAGTAGCAGCCCCGCTATTAAACTAGCCGATACGGGCTTTAACGGGGCTGGAGACGCAGTTAGGAGGTATCTTGGTTAATAAGATACCTGCCACAGTCGTGATCGACCTCTAACTTAACAAGTTCTTAACTGTCGCCAGATAAAAACACGTCTGCATTTGTTTGGGATTGTTTAATAAAGTAAATAATCAATGCAGAAGCAAGGTTTCTGCAGACGTAAATTGTCACATTTGTCACATTAGAGATACCTATTCGGGTTGCGCTAGTTAGCTCATAGGCTCGATATGCGTGGCATTACCGTTTTGCTATAGCTGCCCCGCCCAGACGGTCTGAGATCAGGCCAATGACGACCTACGGGAGGCCAGCAATGGCAATTAAAAGTATTAACCCGGCTACCGGCAAAATTTATAAAACCTATTCTCCCCTGACATTAGATGAGATAGAACAGCGGCTGGCTGTAGGGGAGGCCCAATACCAACAGTATCGATGGACCTCGTTTAGAGATCGCAGCGGCTGGCTACAGGCAGCGGCTGATTATTTGGCAGACCATGCTGAGGTGCTTGGTCGGATTATGACTCAGGAAATGGGGAAACCCATCGGGGCTGCGATCGCGGAAGTAAAAAAATGTGTCTGGGTCTGTCGTCACTATGCAGACCAGGGGGCTAACTATCTAGCAGATGAGCGCTCAGCAGCAGGATACGTCCGCTATCAGCCCTTGGGAATTATATTTGCCATAATGCCTTGGAATTATCCACTTTGGCAAGTATTTCGCCTAGCCGTCCCGGCCTTGATGGCGGGCAATGTCGTCATCCTCAAACATGCCTCCAATGTGCCCAAGTGCGCTCTATCTATAGAACAAATCTTTCGTAAAGCCGGATTTCCTGAGGGTGCCTTTCAAACATTGTTAATCAGTGCTGAGCAAACCGCCACAGTCATTGCCGATGAGCGTGTCCAAGGAGTCAGTCTGACCGGTAGCGGGCCCACTGGGGCTAACGTTGCGGCTGTTGCTGGTGAACATCTCAAAAAAGTCGTATTAGAGCTGGGCGGCAGCGATCCCTTTATTGTTTTACCCAGCACCGATCTAGATCAGGCGGTCTCAACCGCGGTTACAGCCCGGTTACAAAACAATGGTCAGTCCTGTATTGCGGCAAAGCGATTTATCTTGGTCGGCAATATTGCTGACGAGTTTGAATCTCGTCTTGTAGACAAGTTCAACACGCTGACGGTGGGAGACCCCATGCAGCCTGAGACGGACATTGGCCCTCTAGCCACACCGTCGATTTTGCGAGACATTGACAAACAAGTGCACGATTGTTTAGTGGCTGGGGCGAAGGCATTGGTAGGGGGTAATTTAGAAAAACTAAAAGCAACCCTTCCCACTGAACTAGAGCTAGGAAACTTTTACCCGCCAACAATTTTAAGCCACATTCCACCTGACACCCCTACTGACCAAGAAGAGTTTTTTGGTCCGGTTGCTCTAATTTTTCGGGTTCAAGATCTAGACGAGGCGATTCAGCTGGCCAACGCCACCTCGTTTGGTCTTGGTGCCAGCGGTTGGACCCAAGACCCAGTCGAGCAACAGCGTCTGGTCAATGAGCTTGAAGCCGGAGCTGTATTTATTAACAGTATGGTGAAATCTGACCCACGTTTACCCTTTGGGGGTATCAAAAAATCAGGCATTGGTCGCGAACTGGGGCGACACGGCATTTTGGAGTTTGTCAATGCCAAAACAGTTTGCGTCAGCTGAGGCATATTGTTCGATTGTGGAGACGTTCCATGGAACGTCTCCACAATCGAACGCCCCCACATAAATTCTCGATTATTCCCTAGTGCAGCGTCAAAGCTTGATTTTAGGGTGATCCTATTTTGAAAATACCTCCGTATAAGACTTTCAGAGATCGCTAACCCTAATTCTTAGTCTTGACGCTGCACTAGGTATCTTTTATGAACACTGCAGAACTCCTTGTCCGCTGCCTTGAAAATGAGGGAGTGGAGTACATCTTTGGCGTGCCCGGCGAAGAGAATCTCCAGGTGCTTCAGGCCCTAAAACAATCCTCTATCCAGTTTGTTACCACTCGCCATGAACAAGGAGCCGCCTTTATGGCCGACGTCTACGGTCGGCTCACGGGTAAAGCGGGAGTATGTCTTTCCACCCTAGGGCCAGGGGCAACAAATCTGCTCACAGGTGTAGCCGATGCTAACCTAGACCGGGCTCCGCTGATAGCGATTACGGGTCAGGTGGGCACAGACCGAATGCACATTGAGTCACACCAATATTTAGACTTGGTGGCCATGTTTGCCCCCGTAACCCAGTGGAATACTCAAATTGTGCGGCCCAGCAATACGGCAGAAATTGTACGTAAGGCATTTAAGCTGGCCCAGACCGGTGATCCAGGGGCTGTGCACATTGACCTACCCGAGAATATTGCGGACATGGAGGTCACTGGCAAACCGCTGAATAGCGCAGAGCGCAACGGTAAAACCTTTGCCGCCTATGAGACACTGCAGACGGCTGCCGACGCCATCTCCAGAGCAGAGAGACCGCTGATTTTAGTTGGCAATGGCGCTATCCGAGCGCGAGCCAGCGAGGCCATTGTAAAACTGGTAGATGAGCTCCAAATTCCAGTGACTAACACCTTTATGGGCAAAGGGGTGGTTCCCTATCAGCATCCGCTGGCACTATGGACAGTGGGGCTACAGCAGCGAGACTTTATTTCTTGCGCCATTAATAAAAGCGATCTGGTCATTACTGTGGGCTATGACCTGGTGGAATATCCGCCCAAAAAATGGAACCCAGATGGCCAGCTGCCGGTTGTGCATATCAGTCTTACCCCTGCAGAAATTGATAGTAGCTACATGCCGGTAGTGGAGGTGATTGGGGATATCTCAGATTCGCTCGAAGAGATTCTCAAGCGGGTAGAACGTAAGTCCCAATCTAGCTATCCATTTAAGGCAGTACGCGATGAAATGCGGGCCGACTATGAGCAGTATCAAAATGCAACGGCGTTTCCAATTAAGCCTCAGAAGCTGCTGTACGATTTACGGCAGGTGATGGGGCCAGATGACATTGTGCTGTCGGATGTAGGGGCTCACAAAATGTGGATTGCTCGCAACTATCACTGTGAGCGGCCCAATACCTGTTTGATTTCCAATGGGTTTGCATCGATGGGAATTGCAATACCGGGTGCGATCGCAGCCAAACTTGTCTACCCTGACCGTAAGATTGTTGCCGTTACCGGTGACGGTGGCTTTTTAATGAACTGTCAGGAGCTAGAAACGTCGTTGCGCCTGGGTACTCCTTTTGTCACCATTATCTTTAACGACGGCGGCTATGGGCTAATCGAGTGGAAACAGCACAACTATTATGGTGAATCTGCGTTTATCAAATTCAACAACCCTGACTTTGTTGCCTTTGCCAAGAGTTTTGGGTTGAAAGGCTATCGAGTCACTGCTACAGAAGACTTTATCCCCATACTAAAAGAGGCGCTAGAAGCCGATGTACCCGCCGTAATCGATTGCCCCATCGACTACGGTGAGAATCTTCTATTTACTGAAAAATCACGAGAATTGGCCTGTGCAATTTAGCGGCTAGAGTACGGTACCCATGCCTAAATCCATACCAATGGTGTAGTTAAAGTTGCCCTCACCAACGCTTTCCCGTAATTTAGCAAGAATCTTGTTGGGGTTGTCATAGGGACCAGCAAAGTAGTAAGGCTTGCCGTTTTTACCGAATTCATGATAGGCAAGGTTATCTATCCGAGGGCCGAGATTGGTTTTGGCCTGTGCAAAGTCTTCATGGGGGTCAATGCCTAGACGCTTAGCATAGTCCACAGCACCGTAGATAGCCGACTGAGCCTGCTCAAGCGATATTGTCCTGTAGCTGTCCTCCATCGTTTTGGCGTAGGCTTGCTCTCGCATTAAGGGGTAGTCGAGGGTTTTAACTTTACGCGGCCCCATGGCATCTTTTACCCCCAGACACCACGCATCAATCAGAAAGGTCGTCACTAAATAATGGACCCCATCGGCACGGGTGACCATTATTTGGGACATCCCTTTGCGATCTTTGCGCGTATTTTGGCTCCCAAAAAAGCGATCAAATCCTTGAGAGTCAATTAAGCATTCTTTTAGCCTGGGAAGCTGTTTGGGTTGACTATATTTCTCGGGATTTGCAGTTAGCTGGGTTTGGATAATAGTGCTAACCTCGGCGGGGCGCAGACCTAGCTTACGGGCAATTTGTTTAGGACCTACTTTGCGATCGCGCAGGGCCAAAATTTCTTGAATTTGCTCAGAGGTAGCTGCCATTACGACTGGTTCCAAACGTGCGTACTGCCCATTCTTGCGCAGGTCTTTAGATATCGTACAAATGGTTTGCAAGTTTTTACCTAACCCGATTGACAATGCTCTAACGCAAGCAACTTCAGAAACCGACCAAGCTAAAAAATTATTAGCCGTTATAAATGACGGTTACTTTACAACCCAGGCATTGATAGAGCGTCTAGATCTATCCCACCGAGCGACGTTTCGCAAAACCTATTTGATTCCAGTCTTGGAAGCGAGACTACTTGAGATGAAATATCCAGAGTGTAAAACCATTAAAACCCTTAGGTTGCGCCTTAGTTACTCGTATTTTAGCGACTAGGATATAGGCTTGCGATGGACACGAGTAGAGAGGGTTTGCGATCGCATCGCTTTTGTGACAAAAACAAACCACTCTCACTTACCCATATAGTCTCTCTAGCCCACAGCAGCATTCAGAATGGCAGCTGAGTGCACAAAGAGAGACTATAAAACCTGACCCTAGCTAACGGTCATTGTGGTGATAGTTTCCACAGTTTCTTGGGGAGACGCGCTTAGCAGAAAATCACCTGTATTGAGGGCATTGCGAGGGCCGCTCCAGGGCTCTAGACAGTAAAAGTCTTTTCCTTTAACAGTCCAGAAAACAAGCGTAGAGTAGTTCTCATCAAAAGAGATAGTCAGCGTGCTATTCCCATCTTTTACTGTCGCCGTTTGACCTTCGAGGTTAATAAAGGCAACGTCAATCTCATCTTGGCTAAAGTCAAACTGACCGTCAAAATTAAAGACTTTATTACCGTCTTTTACCTTGTAATCTGTTGAGGGCAGATCAAAGCCAAGTTTAGTTTTATCAGCAACTGCAAAATAGGGATGGGTGCCGGTGGAAAACGGCATTGGCTCATCAGACAGATTTGTATGACGGAAACGCTGTTCTAATGTGTTGCCTTTGAGGGTGTAAATATAGTCGAGCTGGAAGTCAAAGGGATACACATCAAGGGTTTCTTCACTGCTCGTGAGGGTAAGTTTAATGCTTGCACCATCATCGGTAGACTGTTGTGTTACCTCCCACGGCAGGGTACGCCCAAAACCATGCTGCTTTAGTTGATAGGTTTCATCATCGAGCGTGTAGGTATCATCGGGCAGATTGCCACAGATAGGAAATAGTAGCGGGATGCCCCCTCGCACTGAAAGACTTGGGTCCTTAAAGCGCTCTGCATCTAGATAGAATACGTCTTTACCCTGAATTTTCCAGCTAGTGACAATACCCCCGCGTTCTGGCACGACTGCTATCTGAGAATCGCCGTCAGCCAGGATATAGGTCAAATACTGGTCCTTTTCAGTAGTAATCGTACTCATAGAGGTCTCCTCGGGGCATTACTGCTAAAACACTGCCATAGGATAGTCGTTTTGCCATGCAATCTGGGACACTCCTGGGGAATCTTTATGGTTTATGCGATTCTCTCTGGGATGCTTACGCTAATATGCTGGCTAATCTTTATTTACTATCGAGGGTTGCTTCTGTATGTCTGCTGCTTATCCCCGCGACCTGATTGGCTATGGTCAAACTCCGCCCCATCCTCAGTGGCCAAACAACGCTCGCTTAGCGCTACAGTTTGTAATCAACTATGAGGAAGGGGGTGAAAACTGCATCCTCCATGGAGATCCAACATCCGAAGCATTTTTATCTGAAACGGTTGGTGTCGCCCCGTTGCTGGGGGTGCGTAATATCAATATGGAGTCAATGTACGAGTATGGCAGTCGAGCAGGGTTTTGGCGGCTCCATCGGCTATTTACCCAGCGCGATCTGCCGGTTACAGTCTATGCGGTCGCCATGGCCCTAGACCGCAACCCTGCAGCTGGTCAGGCGATGGGCGCCGCAGGCTGGGAGGTGGCTAGCCACGGCTATCGCTGGATTGATTATCAATATGTGGGCGAAGATACTGAGCGGGAGCATATTCGTAAGGCCATCGAGATTCACACTGAGGTAATCGGCAGCCGTCCTCTAGGGTTTTATCAGGGTCGTCTAAGCCCCAATACACGACGGTTAGTTATTGAAGAAGGGGGCTTTCTTTACGATGCCGATAGCTATGCTGACGACCTGCCCTACTGGAATACTGACTATGGTCGGCCTCACTTAGTAATTCCTTATACGCTGGATAATAACGATATGCGGTTTGCCACTTACCAAGGGTTTAACTCGGGCGACCAGTTTTTTACCTATCTAAAAGATGCATTTGATATGCTCTATGGTGAAGGGGAAACAGCCCCAAAAATGATGAGTGTAGGATTACACTGTCGTCTCTCAGGGCGGCCTGGACGGGCAGCGGCGTTAGGGCGTTTTCTAGACTATGTCATGAAATATGGGGATGTGTGGGTCTGTCGACGTGTGGAGATCGCACAGCATTGGCACAATCGTCACAAACCTTAACTTACATTTCTTTTCGAAGCGATTAATCTATTTCTAGAAATCGCGATTAGTATATTTGTATTAATTCAAGTATGGAGGTAACACCTATGGGTACTAGAGACAGCTATGACCATGGTGTGTTCAGCTGGGTTGATTTGATCACCAGCGATCAAGAAGCGGCTAAACAGTTTTATACAGAGCTGTTTTCTTGGAAATTTCAAGACATGCCGGTGGACAGTGGCGGTGTGTATTCTATGGCGTTTAAAGGCGATCGCACCGTAGCGGCCCTGTTTGAGCGACCTGATGACATGAAAATGGTGCCGCCCCACTGGAACAGCTATATCTCTGTCGAGGATATAGAGGCTGCCGTACAAAGCTGGCAAGCTCATGGTGGCACAGTTGAGATGCCCAGCTGCGACATTATGGACTCTGGTCGGATGGCGATGGTAAAAGATCCAACCGGTGCCAGTGTGGGTCTCTGGCAGGCAAAAGATTTTTTTGGTGCCGGTCTGGTGAATGAGGTAAATACATTCTGTTGGACAGAGCTGCAAACCCGCGGTGCAGACAAAGCGGCAGACTTTTTTAAGGCTGTTTTTGGTTGGAAAATTGAAGTGGATGATAAACCACCCAACTACATTACGGGCAGCGTAAACGACAAAATGAACTGCGGCATGTTTGATATGGACAAAGCAAACTTGCCGCCTGAAATTCCCTCTAATTGGGCCGTGTATTTTAATGTGGCAGATCTAGATAAATCGTTAGAGATTGTCAATCGCCTGGGGGGTAAAGCACTGATGGACCCCATAGATATTGAACCAGGCCGGTTTACAACCGTTATGGACCCACAGGGAGCAGTTGTAACCTTGATGCAGGTGAACAACCCGGATGATTAAAGACAGCTTAATCAGTTAGTACCGCAAACAAATCTTTCATAAAGTTGTCACGATAGGTCTTTAGGTTCAATGACTCTGAAGATCTATCGCTTTCTGTTACACAATTTCTAATGACTTCAGCACTATCAGAGAAATAATCCCTGAGGTTACCATCATAGCTCTCTTGTCTTGCTAAGTGCGCTCTCAATAGCTTGCTAATCGACCGGTCATTGTGATGAAGCATATCAAGAATATTTTCAATATTTCTGACGATTGTTATTCGATCTTCCTCTGAAGAGCCAACGTTTAGAAGCATAACCATACATGCTGCAGAGAATATTTTTCCTAGACCAGCAATTTCACTCACACGTCTAGGATAAAGGTCTTGAACCGACTCAATCTCTCTGGATGTGTACTCATTATGATGCCCATCATTAGTGAATGATCGTTTAATTTCACGAATACTTTCTCCATTTTCTTTTATTCTAGTCATACTACATCCTGCTTCAGCAATTGCCCAAGCTAAATCCAGGAGACGCAGTGCGCGCTCAAGTTTGGTTCTCCAATCCATATCCGAGTTAGTTTGATGCTCTCTAAATTCATAGGTTGAATCACTACAAAGCAAATATAGTCCTCGAATAAAAAATAAGTAGCAAGCATTGGTCCCAAATAAGTAGATATTTTGAGTTGGATGATTGGGTGTTAATTTTGATATGTACTTGACATCAATACCAAGTAGTGACAAATCAAGCGTTAACAGACGATTATTGCCATTACTTAGAGGAGCCTGCTCCAAACTTCTAGCTTCATAAATAGCTGGCAGTTTATCAATACGATAGTGGCCATAGTTATCAAACTCGTCGGGTAGGCCGCTCTTTTCTTTAATCTCGTAGTAGCACTGAAGCCCTTTCTCAGAGTAGGCTTACAGCGCATGGTCTCTTAATTTCTTAGCCCAATCAAGACAGTTCCCGTGACTCAGGTGTGTATTGCCTGACTGAGAAGATGACAGAGAAAGATCCCCATCGTTTTCAAAAGCTGCAAAAATATAGCCACAACCCTGCATAGCTGCATAATAGGAGTAAACTTCACTACTTCCGTCTGCAGCTGCATATAGACGGGCTTTCTCTAAAAGATATAGTTTTCCCCAATGGATAGACGCTCTCGTTCGCTTCTGTCCGACAAAACTCTCAGTCGGTAGAGATTGATCATCTCTGAGAACAAATTGTGGAAAATAGGTTAGTAACTTGGCTCTGAGAAAATAGATACGACCCAGTAAAGTATAGTGAGGGTGAAACGTCCCCTGGGAGATTTCACTGGTGACAATATATTTCTTCAACCGGATTTCTGTATGCTTCTGGGCATATTTCAATGTTTCCCAGGCTTTCTGAACTAGTACCTGGCGATTAATATCAGGTAAACAGTCAGGAGGTAGGTAGCTGGTATCTGTATTTTGTGTATCGTAAAGATAGTAATAAGTTGCTAGACAGATTAGATAACGGATTACTAACGTACCAGAAAAAACTTCAAATTCTCCGTTATGAATTCCTGTGTTCTCTTGGGAGATATTTAAGCCCTGTTGCACATAGGTGTCTAATATGTGTAGCTCCTTGATATACAAGTAACTAGCCTTATATGCACCTTCATCCAGTAACACTTCAGAAATAGACAGGTAAGCATCAAAATAAATATTCGGATCATCCTTACGAAGATTCCGTACTCTAAAAATTGGCTTGATAATCGCGCGGTGAATTGTGCCAATCATAGCTATTGAAGAGAATGGATAGCCCTTCACATAGGACCATGCTTTTTTAAGCGCTAACAGACGTTCTGTTCTTTGGCATAGTTCACATATATATGTTTCTGGGCTAACTCCCGTATTTCGAATTGCTTGTAAACGTGATTGTAGCGATGCCTGAACTTGAGATAAGAGAAAGTCAAATCCACAATAGTCACCATGACCAATAGGGTCACCAAATGCAAACTTGTCATAGGATGAGCTGTTATCTTGAGATGTTTGTAGTGCCTTACCAACAGTCTCTTTATGACACAGCTTGACCAGACTATGCGCCCACACTGGAGAAGCAACATTATCCCTGATAATCGATTGAGTAGAAGTTACATCGTGAGCTATTGGGAAAAATAGAGACAGACATGGAATATCTTCGAGTAAAGCGATATTGATGACTTTGATCGCATGGGACAACGTACCACCAATACCCGTACTACTCAGCGCAAAGTCTATCCGCTGATATTGCTTATTTCTATAAGTTTCATTGCTTGTCAATGTTTCAAATATATCTTTAACAACGCATTCGTAAGTTGCAGGAACCTTAATGTAAAACTCAACCGTAATTTTTGTAGCCTCTTGAGAGGCTAGCTCATAGTCACCGGGACCTGGTAAATTATTAACCAGCTCAACGTTAATTGGGGTATCCAACCGTTGAAGTTCTGAGTTTAATAACGAGGGGTAAGCATTGTCGAATTCAAAGGCTCCCAGACTTTTGTCAGCAAATGGAAGTGGACCACAGGCTTCCATGGTCACTCGCTTTAAATAAACCGGAAAGCTATCTGTTAATCGTTCATTGGTCACAACAGTTTCGGCCAGTTTTTTTACAAAAGCAGGGTGTAAATAGTGACAAATATAAGAATGTTCCGTGTTGCTATCGGGTAAAAATGCTTGCGTATTCCCACTTCGTGTCAGTAAGCGTCTAATTTCTCGTTGCGCCTTTAGGGTAAGCTCACGGCAGGTATCACTTTTGCCTGGAACTTTTAAGCGATTGGAATCGTATTTAAAAGATCGTTCTGGAAGATAGCTAAGAAATTTCTCAACTGTGCTTTCGATTAATCCGTCCACTTTATCTAAGTTTTGAAGAACAGATTCTGCATTTGAAAAATTCAGACCAATAGCTTCTTTATAGGCATGGAAAATAACTTCATAATTTTCAACTCCACCCGCTGTTTGCAATGTAAGTAGTATCTGTTGTAAGAGCGTGAGGCCATCACCTGTGGGTAGGCCTAGCTGTTGACGTTCTTCAGGAGTTAACTCAATTAACTTATATAGGGCAATTAAGATGTCTTCTGTTGTTAGGACTCGGTTATAGTCTTCTTCGTAGTTTTGATAAGCAGTATTGAGGCTACTACGTAGCTCACTGAGCATACTGACAATGCTACCTGTCGTCACGGTAGCATGATTATCTACCGAGCCCTGCCAGGCTCTGTTTGTGCCAAACAAAGCACTAACGACTTTACGAAATCCACTTTTTCCTAACCGTCTTTCAATTTTTTGAGCATTGGGTTGGTTATTTGCCCTGCGACTCATTGCTAAGGAGCCGCACAGATAGTAATACAGATGATAGATGCGCCAACTGTCTGAATCAGCCATAAATTATCCGAGGAAAATAAGTTTCTGCTACAAATTTGGAATTATCAAGATGTTTATCTAAAATTCTTCAGTTACTGAAGTTCCAGCATTTATATCCTTTTTAGTTTTGTAGACTACAATCGAGCCTATTGAGGATAATTTTTGTATAAAAAAACACCAAGATTGTGGGAAAAAGTATCCATAACCTTGGTGTTTTTGTGAGTTTTACTTGACCATTCAGTAGCTTTCGCAGATTTGTAAGCTACTGCAAAATAATGATAAGGAAGTCACCGGAATCAAACGAAGACTTCCTTGAACACTTTTGCACATGGAGGAAAACCCAAATGCATTTTGAATAATATCAGACAATACCCGGTTCAACGAACTGGCGTAAGGACTCTTTGACATAAATCCATAGCCCTGTAAAGGCTCATGTTGTTTTGAGTGAGTCAATAACGTTGCTTGCGCTTTCACAAAGAGGATATCTACTATGACAAGCCAACTAGAGGTTTCACATCCATTACATCCCCATCATCTTGAATGCCCAAGATGTGGACATCATAGTGTTGTAGTACAAAATGGAAATCATTACATTTGTCTACACTGCAACTGGCAACGGAACGTTTCAGAAGGATGGGGACTTCTCCCATGGCCACTGGCTATTATTTTGCCTTTTCTTTTACTACTACTTATCTGAGGCACTTCTGAACATTCTTTGCTTACAGTCAGCCGAGATAGAGCTCTCATGTAAAGTCAATTGCTTTTTACGTAAAAGCTAATTATCTTGTCATCTGTCTCCATTTGTGGAGTACAGATGACTTTTTTATCAGTATAGTTTTTGGCAACCAACTAAGTGAACCCTGTTTCCAGGAAGTCTTTGCTCATCGCTAGGTAGCTTACTTCAAAAATCTCTCACACTGTCGTCTAAAATCATCGCCGCGGGCTTCGAAGTTTGAATATTGGTCAAAGCTAGCGCATGCAGGAGAGAGTAAAACAACTTTGGCCTTTAAACCCAGGGCAATCTCTTTACTACGCTGAACTGCGTTTTCCAGAGTGCCAACATCTTCAAAGCGACCGTAGCCAACATCGATTAAACGCTGGCTAAATTGTTTTGCCGCATCGCCAATCAGTAGTACCTGAGCGGCCTTTTCTTGAATCTGATCTAGCCATGCCGTATCATCGCCTTCTTTAGCAGCGCCACCGGCAATGAGGATAACCGGACCATTCACCGAGCGTAGCCCCACTTCTGCAGCGTCATAGTTGGTGGCTTTACTATCGTTAATAAAGTCTATGCTTTCCCAGGTGGTGACATGCTCTAAACGATGGGCAACACCGGAGAAAGTTTCAATGGCCGTCGCAATCGCTTCGTTAGGAATGTCGGCCAGTTTAGCCGCAGCAACTGCCATCAGAAGATTCTGGAAGTTATGGCGGCCTACCATTTTAAGGCTGCTTGCTAATAACACCCGTTCGCCTTCATGAATGACCCAGCCCTGCTGGTCAATGTAGGTGCTAGGAATAAGGGGCGCGATCGCATTAGGCCCATCAATACTGGTCCAGTAGCTATTTTCCCAACGGCTAGCCAGGGTTTTCCGCAAATGGGGGTCATCTCCATTTAGAACTCGCTTTTCGCTACGCTCTAGCAGCGACGCCTTAATCGCGTAATAATTTTCAATGGTCTTATGACGATTGAGATGATCGGGGGTAAATGTCGTCCAGACACCGATTTTAGGTTTAGGGCCAATGGACGCCTCAATTTGGTAGCTGCTAAGTTCTGCTAGCACCCAGTCGGGTTTAGGGTCGAGGGCAACCTGGCAGGCCGCATAGCCAATGTTGCCACAGGCTGGAGCATTGAGTTTAGCCGCTTGGAAAATGGCGGCAACCAGTTCGGTGGTGGTGGTTTTGCCATTAGTGCCGGTGATACCCAGCCACGGCAGATCGCTTAATGCTCGCCAGGCCAGTTCCATTTCACCGATAGTGCTAATTTCCTTTGCCCTAGCTTGAACTAAGCTCGGCAAATCCCAAGGCACACCGGGGCTGACCACCACCAAATCCATTGGGTCGTCTGCCGAGAAACTGTGGTCTAACTTAACATCGATGCCTTCTGCTGTCAGTGTTTCCTGCTGGACAATTTGACGCTCGCCATTGTGGCGATCGCTGATCACCACATGCCAACCTTCCTTTTTTAATAGCCGAGCTGCCGCTACACCAGACAGGCCGAGGCCAATAACATAGGCAGTAGGCTGCGATTCGAGCTGACCTAGCTTGGCTAATTCCATGGTTGACTCCCTGCTATCCCAAGTCAGTAAATGTAGCAGATTTAACGCGGGAGTGGACAGTGAGGAATGATAGCCTAGCCTTTAACAATGGCTCCGAAGTCTGCTAAAACACGGGCATGATTACGCAATAGCCCCAGCAGATTCAAACGATTCTGACGAATTTTGGCATCATCATCCATCACAAGCACACTGTTAGGACCGTCAAAGAATTCGGCTACCACAGGGGCCGCCTGTTTGAGTCCGTTGATGAGCTTATGATAGTCGCGTTCGACCTGAGATGCTTGAGTTTGGGGCACCAGCTGCTGCAAACTTTCGTAAAATGCGGTTTCAGCAGCAGACTGGAACAGGCCGGTATCCACCACACCAGCTGGGTCTAGACTGCCGGTATCAAGGTCACCCTTGGTGGCCAATTTAGACGCCCGATTAACAGTTTCATAGACCGTGGCCAATGTTCTATTCGTACGAATTTCTTGAAGGAAACGGGCGCGATCTCGAGTGTCTAATAAATTACCTAGCATGCGCTGACGGTAGTCAAAATCACCGTCACCCACCACCGCATTCACCAGGTCATAATCCACACCCTCATCATCCTGGAGTAGCGTCTGCACCCGCTGAGCAAAGAAATCTTCTAAATCATGCTGCAGTTCGGCGGCATCAACCCCATCACGACCGGCCGCAAAGGTATCCACCACAGCCTTCAGCAGCGCACTCAGATTTAACGTCAGCTCACCGGCCCAGATAATATGAACCACAGCATTCGCCGCACGTCGTAGCGCAAACGGATCAGAAGATCCAGTAGGCTTCATCCCCAAACCAAAGATACTGACCAGCGTATCAATCCGGTCCGCTAGACCCACCATCTGGCCAGTTAACGACTGGGGTAAGCTATCCCCTGCACCTTTTGGCAGGTAGTGTTCAGAAATAGCCACAGCAACCGCCTCAGGTTCTTGACTATGGCGGGCATACTTTTCACCCATGATGCCCTGTAGCTCAGGGAATTCACCCACCATCTGAGTCACCAGGTCAGCTTTACAAAGTAGGGCAGCCCGATTAGCCAACTCAGTTTGGGTAGCATCCAGATTTAGTTGAGCTGCGATCGCACCCGCCACACCCACAATCCGGTCCACCTTTTGTCGCACAGACCCCAGACGCTCCTCAAACGTCACCATCTCCAGCTTAGACAGATAGTCCACCAGAGGCTGAGCCCGATCCGCATTAAAGAAAAACATCCCGTCCGACAGCCGAGCCCGAATTACCCGGCCATTGCCCTCCGCAATAATGTCTGACTTGGCCGGGTCACCGTTAGAAATAGTAATAAAGTTAGGCAGAAGCGCATCACCAGACTTCAGCGGAAAATACCGTTGGTGGCTTTCCATCTCAGTAATCGCCACCTCAGACGGCAGTTCTAAAAATTCATCATCATATTGACCCACCACAGCCGTGGGCCACTCCACCAAATTAATCACCTCATCCAGCAGCCCAGGGCTCACAATTGCAGTCCCATTAACCGACTTCGCCGCTGACTCCACCTGGCCAATAATTTTCTTACGTCGCTCCTCTGGGTCCACATCCACATAGATAGACCGCATGGCCTCAACATAGCCAGTAGCATTCTGTAATGTAAGGGGCTCAGGATGCAGCACACGATGCCCTTGAGAGATGCGATCGCTACTACACGTCTCAGACCCATTAGTCAGCGTAATCGGCAGCACCTGATCATCCATCAGCGTCACCAACCAGCGCACCGGACGAGGAAACCTCAGATCACCATCTCCCCAGCGCATAAACCGTTTACCCTCTAGACCTAAGATCCACTGAGGAATCAGCTCAGTCAAAATCTCAGTCGCAGAGCGACCCACAATCTTTTGAGTCACAAAGACAAACTCGCCCTTTTTAGTCTCTCGAATCTCAAAATCATCCACGCTGACCCCACGGGAGCGCGCAAACCCCTCAGCCGCCTTAGTCGGCTTACCATCCTTAAACGCCGCCTTAACCGATGGCCCTTTTGCCTCCTCCTCCCGGTCAGGCTGCCGCTCAGGCAACCCAGTTAGCACCAAAGCCAACCGTCGCGGTGTGCCATAAAATTCAATACTCTCCGGACCCAGCAGCTGCTCCCCTAACTCCGCCGGAATTTTCGCCTTCCACTGCTCAAGCGCATCACTCACAAAACTAGCAGGAAGGTCTTCAGTACCAACTTCAAGCAAGAAGGTCGCCATGGGTGCACAAAAAAATCGAGTCAAAACCTTAGTATTATGGCAGGAATAAGCCCTCGTGGAACGCCCACTTCAGCCCAGCCGTTCACATCGACGCCCCAAACTCAAATTTGTTCGTTTTAGAGCACAAGAAAAGAGAACGCTCCCTCAATACTTGAAAATAATATTGAATATTGACAAATCAGCGATAAGGACTGCTCAGGGCTTTCCTCCCTGAAACCCTCCTAATGTGGGGGCCTAAACTCCCCCACACCCCCCGAAAGTAGGATGTCGATTACCTTAAAGGTATTGGTGTGGTATGGGTTACGGTGATGTTAAGGAAAAAGTTACGTTCTTCAAACTATGAAATTGCTTTCTAACAACTCTTAAGAATCAAACTTGAAACTAAGGTTCTATGTTTCCACTCAGAAGAAACCCCAAAACATACATAATCGACCCCGCCGTAACCCCAACTTAATGCAATCAGGGACACCTTAGTACGTTGGGTTGTAGGGCGGCGTAACGGCCCTGCCCATTGGGGTGTGGGGCACTCGGAGGAGCCCCACGCAGCATCTCTCAACTCCTCGCCAACCCCTAATCAGGAAACTTATCTGAGCATAACTCCCCACCAACTCCCCAATTCTCCTTCCCCACATCCTCAATTACCACATAAATCGACCGCTCACTACAGCCAGCAATCCGCGCCGTCTCACGAGTCAGCACCTCCACCAACTCCCGCTTTTGATCAACAGTCCTACCCGGCAAAATCTCAACACGAATAATCGGCATAATCAATGCAGTCTCAACCAGCCTAACCAGAGTAAACCAAACGCCTAGCTCTAATCCGGCTTCTGCAACGCCAGCTGAGCCTCCAACGCCAGCCAATCTTCATCGGTCGACGCCTCCCAAGGTGTCGATGCCTCAGCTGGTTCAGCCCGCACACCCTCTTCTGAACGATAACGATGCAGTAAAAACGCCGCAAAATCCAAAACCTGACGTTGCGTATCTAACGGCAGCTGATTCAGCACATTGACCACAGCTTCCGCCGTTGCCGACGCCGGATTCTGCGCCGAATCTGAAGAAACACGATCCATAACGAACTCCACAGACAGATGTAGTTGGGCATTGCTTTCTCAGACGCCACCACGCCTTAATTATGAAAGACGCGATGGCAAAGTGCCAAAAACGTTCCTTAACGCTGTTTACCGAACCTTATCTATCTGAGTCTTGCGCTTTAGCAAAATCAGCCCAGCCGCGATCGCACCCACACTAAGCACCGATCCGGGTTCAGGCACAGATACAGAATTCAGTGGATTCGATGGGGTCGACAGATCGTCCTGGCCATCTTCCACCTCGCGGTCAAACCGGTCGGCAGCCGCCTCAGCCTGGCGTAGCAGTTCACGCTGCCGGTCATTAACAAGCACCAACATAGACGAATAGGGCGTAACGATTTGGGTACGTTTTGCGATCGCATGTACCCCATCCAAATTTGCCAACTGTGTCATATCCACCTCGCGACTTTGCTGCAAAATCAGCTGACGTGCCGCCACTGGCGCAAACTCATCCGTTTGTTTAGCCCCATCATCAGCCACAACAGACCACTCATAGCCATCAATTATGTTCTGGTCTAAACGCTGCAGCACCGCACTCACATCTGTCGCCACGCCACCGCCGCTAGCCTGAATCATCTCTAGCAACGCATCGTCATAGGCAGACGGCAGCTGATTGCCCATATGCACCAGCCAAAGCGGTGCAGACAGCTCAGGCAGTTCAACATTTTCTTCCGTCAGCTCATAGCTGCCCGCATCCGTCAACAACACAATTGCATCATAGGTCTTAGGCAGACGCTGTTGAGCAAACTGTTGCAGCATTTCTGCAGGCTGCAGACTACCATAAGGAACAACAAGGTCAAAACTTTCAATGTCGTCGCTGGGGGTCAACGTCTCCCCAGTTGCCGTTGTTAGATAAAAATCTAGACTGTTCTGTTTTCTAACCTTGTCAAGCTGCTTCAGAGCCTCAGCATGGCCGCGGTCGTTCATGCTATAAGAAGTATCAAAAACAGCCGCAATCGTTTTGCCCTGGGGTACGTCAGCTTTAGCCACAGGTGTTGCCGTCACCCGGTAGCCCTCAGCTAGCTGAACCGTATGAGCTGCCGCCTTAGCTTTCTTTTTGGCCTGCAGTGCCGGTTCAAACCACTCATCTTCGCTGACGTTTACAGTCTTGCCACGCCGCTGATGGAGAGTCTTATCAGTCCAGAAAATGTTGCGTTTTTCTGTCAGCTGCGGCAAAGGCCAAGTGCCATCCTGCTGCAGCACCTGATACGTCATCCATAGATATAACTCACCCGGTTCTTGTGTAGACACAGCCGCCGGGATGGGAAACACTCGCAAACGATACTGACGCGGACCCACCTGTTCTAACAAGGCTGGGTCTTCTGCCCGCTGGGTTTCTGCCCGTTCAATTTCACCTTTATAAACCTGTTGCGCAGCACCACGGGGGGAAACCACAAAAGGAAACCGAGAGCCGTCTTTTGCTTCCGCCAGCCACAGCCCCGTAATCGTCGCACTCTCAGGCAAAGAGAAGCTGTAAAAAATCTCCTGAGGCTCAGCCGTCCTATTCTCGTAGCGTTCGTAAACTTCTATCTCTGCCCAGTCGCCGTTCTCAGCTACCTCAACAGTTTGATCCGTCAAACGAATTACTCGCTGGTCCAGGTTTAACACACCCGCCTGGGTTTCATCCCGATTCGCCGTCGCCTGCAGAGCACGACGGATAGTGGTTCGTTCCGACTTTTGGATAGACGTATCAAAGAAGCTAGCGTACAGCTCTTCTGCTTTATCGTCATCACTACGGCCTCCCTTATATAGAAAGGGCGATAACAGACCATTGTGAAAGTTTTGAAATGCCTGATTCGTCGATTTAGGCAAACTAAAGACATAGCTATACATTTCCCGCAGCTGGTTGCTTTCTTCGGCAGTGCCAAGATAGCGATAGCGAGAAAGATAGCCATGCACCAGACCTTTGCGAATGGTCTCAGACTGATTGACCAGAGCAAGTCGCTCCACCGCCGTTTGTGGAGCAGGCCCCTCTAGCAGGCTAAACGCTTTAGCCTGGGGCTGAGGCAGCTGCAGTAGCCCAAACAATAGACAGCTAACCCCGACAACAGCGCCCGTAACCGCCCAGCTATGGCCATGCTGTTTTGCAAAGGCGGTACGGATCCGATGCCAGGAGCGCACATAAAAGTTAACCATGACATAGGGCATGGAAACAAAGACCGCAGCGCTCAGACCCCATAAGGTAAAGAACAGGCTAAACAGAATTAATGGTCCAGGATCCCTTAATGACCAGACCAAGCCTCGGGACCACGACAACCAGTCAATATTGAGCAGCCCCGTAATAGCGGCATAGACCATGATGCAAAAAGCAGGCACGGTGTATAGCAACAGCAGCGCCCCTGCATACAGCCCGGTAATTAGGGTTTGCTGAAAAACTCAATAGAAATCTTAGGGATTATCCCACAGCCC
>ERZ1740070.851-NODE-851-length-19919-cov-4.637334_pt1 | contig 19919 bp, 18 predicted proteins | sample MGYA00581734_ERZ1740070 | MGnify/ENA primary metagenome ERZ1740070 (study PRJEB43018, sample SAMN04849744) | marine metagenome | isolation source: floating plastic debris | place: Pacific Ocean | collected 2008-09-01 | study: EMG produced TPA metagenomics assembly...
CGCGGACAGGTGGCAGAGCGGTTGAATGCACCGGTCTTGAAAACCGGCAAGGGTGCAAGCCCTTCGTGGGTTCGAATCCCACCCTGTCCGCCACACACGCTCAAAACCGGTTCGATAACTGGCGACCGGTCTTCGCTGTCACCGCCTTCTCGCCTTCTTCGGCGAGCGCCACACAAACGATCGTGAGGTTCAGCGAGGGAACATGCAGCACGTGCACGCCCCAGAACCCGCCATGCGAATACACGTCATGACCGCCCACTTCGTGCATAAACAGGCCGAGGCGATATTGGCTTACTTCAGGATGGCCGGGCGCCGACATCATCGTTTCAAGGGTTTCCGGCGCTGCAAAAACCCCGCCTGAGAACAGCGCGTCGAAATAGCGCGCGGTGTCTTCCACATTGCCAATCAGGCCCCCTCCCCCAAAAGCATCAAGGCTGCCGTTCCAGTCAAAAATATCGACGCCTTGAATACATTGATGGGCCCGCACCGGAGCGGGTTCCTCACCAGTCAAGGTTTCCCAGCGCAGCGACGCGATACCCAATTCCTGAAAACCGTTCAGCGATTGGACCGCCTCATCCAATGGCTCGCCGGTCACCTTCTCAATGATCTCACCAAGAAGGATATAGCCTGTGTCGGAATAGCTGAACGTTTCACCGGGTTTGCCGAGTGGATCGGTTAACCGGGTCATCAGCGCTAGCTGCTGCGTCCGCTTCCACAAGCGTTGAGGATTGGCAAAAGCGACCGCGATCCCTTCATCCGAGGCAAAGTGATCCGCAAGGCCAGCGGAATGCATCATCAACTGGCGAACCGTGATGTTTTCAGGTTGGTATCCGTCAGCGCGCAGGATCGCGCTATGCTCGCTCGAAGTCAGGCGCTCGATCGGAGAATCGAGATCGAGGCGGCCTGTTTCCGAAAGTCGCAGCAGAGCCGCCGCTACGAAGGTTATCGTCACCGACGCCAGGCGAAACGGCGGTCATTGGCTCGCCATCCGGCGACGCCTGGCCTGTCGCCGCTGAAGTAACGGAGCCATTCTCGATAATCGCGAACGCGAAACCGGGCACATCTTCCCGGCTCGCCTGAAGCGCATCCAGCCTCGCCTGGACCGTGTCTGCGGAATGCACCGGCGCGCTCACCAGCGCTGCGATCACGAGGCAGCTTTTATGGCCCAGATCAAGCTATACGGCTTTGGCTCTCTTCGACTTTGCATCATTTTTCATAACCCTCATGCGGGACCTGGGCGATGTCTACGTCAGATTAAAGCAAACAAAGAGACGGAATCAGCAATAGGCGCATCAATCCCCGACGCCTTTTCGGTGTTAGGAAATTAACTATTGGCTGCTCAACTTTCTAACTCCTCCTGTTCGAACCCTGCTCAAAGGCAAGAAAGACTGTGCAAGAACTCATCAAAATTGCTCCTGTCCTTGGTGCTTATGATCGTCCCAAGACAAGATTTGGAAAACCGGCAGCCTCGCGCTATGCAAGACGTATGACGGACAAAGCGCTGGCTTGGCAGGAAGAACAACGCGGCACCGCCCTTGTGCTTGCGCCAGAGGGCCGCGTCGATGAATCCACCGCCGATGCGTTCAAGGACCACCTTTTAAGCGCCGTAGAGAAAGCGCCCAGCGCGATCATTATCGATCTGGATGGGGTTGCCTACATGTCGTCGCGCGGGCTTCGCGCGCTGACCTTGGCGCAACGCGCTGGTCAGGAGGCGCAAACCACGATCGCTCTGGCTCGTCCAAATGAAACCATGCGCGAGATCCTGGCGATCAGCCGCTATGACATGGTGTTCCGCGTTGCGGATACGATTGAGGACGCCATCACACACTAACGTCTGACTTCGGGGGGGATATGCAGGTTCGTTTTTGGGGAACGCGTGGGTCGCTACCGGTGGCTCCGCACGCATCAACGATAGCCGACAAGATTTCGGACGCCCTCCTCCAGGCCAGTGGAAAGACCTTTGCTGATAAGGCCGCCGCGATGGCCTTCGTGCAAAACGACCTGAGTTTTTCCGCCGGTCAGACTTATGGCGGCGCAACCAGCTGCGTCGAGATCGACGTGGGCAAAGGCGCGTTCGTCATCTGCGACATGGGATCAGGTCTGCGCGAGTTGGGCTTGGACACGCTGCGACGCTTGTCAGAGGGGACGCGCGAGAAGGAATGGCACTTCTTTATGTCCCATCTGCATTGGGACCATATCATGGGCTTCCCCTTCTTTGTTCCCGCGTTCATCGAGGGCGCGAAAGTGATTATCCACGCTGGCCATGCAGACGCGGAAGAGGCCCTTCGCCGCCAGCAGGAAGAAATCAGCTTTCCGGTTCCCTTCGACTGGCTCAAAGCCGATATCGAATTTCGTACGCTCGAAACCGGGAAAACCTACGAAATCGGCGAGTTGAGCGTCGCCATGGTCGAACAAGATCACAGCCACGCAAGCTATGGATTTCGTTTCACAGACGCCGATAGCCGCTCAGCCGTCTATTCGACCGATGCCGAATACAAGATCGAAAAGATGGACGAGGAATACGCGATGGCCGAGTTCATCGCCGGAGCGGATTTGTTCGTGGCGGACACAATGTACAGCCTTGCCGACAGCGTCTCGATGAAAGAAGACTGGGGCCATTCCTCAAATATTGTCGCGGTGGATCTGTGCCGTGTGGGCGGCGCGAAGCGACTGGCTTTGTTTCACCACGAGCCGACCTATTCCGACGCGGACATTGAGCGCATGCACGCCGAGACGATCCGTTATGAAGAGTTGACGCGCGGCGAGGAGCCGATTGAAATCCTGTGCTCTTATGACGGGCTTTGTGTCGAACTCTGACGCCGCGCCGGGCGCGCAATTTCGCGGCGCGATTGTCCGATCTGTGTTGCTCGGTGGCTTGATTGGCGCCCTCTTGAGTGTCGCCCTATCCAGTTACGCTCAGCGCGCTGTTTTTGATATTTGGCAACGCATGGCCCCGCGCGAGATCGGCCTTGATAATATTGCGGTCGTGTTGGTCGATGAAGTGAGCGTTCAAGACCTGGGCGCGTGGCCATGGTCGCGCTACACGGTGGCTCGGCTTCTTGACAACATCGCGGCAGGAGACCCTGCCGCGATCGGCGTTGACGTTTACTTCACTGAGCCTGATCCCTTGCGGCCCGAAGCGTTTTCATCGCTGTATCTTGACGATGAACTCGGCCCAGAGACGCGATCAAAGATCGAGGCCCTGCCGCAAATGGACGAAGTCTTGAGCGGTGTCATCGCTCGCTCTCCCACCGTTTTGGCGCGCTTCGCTACAAGCGCGAATGAAAAACCACCCGAGAGCGTCTTCTTTACCTCGGAAATCCAAGGCGATGCCCCGCCCGGCGTGATGCAATGGCCAAAGCTTGTGGCGAGCATTCCGGCGCTGGATGACGTAGCGACCAGCCACGGAATGGTCAACGGACCACCCGACGCCGACGGGGTTGTCCGTCGCGTCCCGTTGGGTGTCAGAGTGGGCGACACAAGCGCACCTGGCTTTGCCTTGGAGCTCGCCAGAATGGCGCAAGGCATAGAGACGCTGAACTGGGCAGAGGGGGTCCTCATGGCAGACGCTGTGGCGATCCCAATGGACGAGACCGGCAGCCTGCGTTTCAAGATGGGAGCATTTCCCGAAAAAGCGATTTATCGCGCGGCAGCCGTCGCCCGGGGCCAAGTCTCGCCTGAAGCGTTTACGGACAAGGTTGTGGTGGTGGGTGTCGGGGCTACTGGCACCTTCGACATCGTCGCCACCCCTTTGGGCAGCGAAGTGTTCGGCGTTCTGGTCCAAGCCATGGCTATCGACGCGCTTATGGAAGGCGAATGGCTGGCGCGTCCGACCTATATCAAAGCGTTCGAGATCGCGGCGGCTCTTGTCCTCGTCGCTCTTGTCCTCTTGGCGGGCATCACCTTGCGCACATGGGCTCTCTTTCCCGCTGCCGGGTTCGCTTTCGTCCTCCCCGTTGGATCGTGGCTGGCCTACACGCAGGCGAACCTGCTGTTTGATCCGGCTAAGCCCCTTATCGTCGGAGCTTTTGCGGCGATAGCGCTGGCGCTTACCCGCTATTCCATCGCTCGCGCCGAACGCGCGCGGCTTGCGACCGAACTGGTCGAACAACGCGTTATCGCCTCGGAACAAGAGGGCGAGTTGAAGGCCGCGCGGCGTATCCAGATGAGCATGGTGCCAAGCGAGCAGGTGCTCTCCAAACTCGATCCGCGGGCCGAGATTGGGGCGGTGCTTGAGCCTGCAAAATCGGTTGGCGGCGACTTTTACGACGCCGCGCGCATTGGCGATGACAGCGTGATTTTCGTTGTCGGCGATGTGACAGGTAAAGGCGTGCCGGCCGCTCTTTTTATGGCCTTGTCCAAGTCGCTGGCTAAGAGCAACCTGGCACGCCCCACCGATAATCTGGGCACAGCGGTCGCTGAATTGAACCGCGATCTGATGGACGAGGCGGACGAAGAGATGGGCCTCACGCTTATGGTTGGTGTGCTGGACTGCACGACTGGCCGGATCGACCTGGTCAACGCCGGGCACGAGAACCCTCTACACATCCACAAGGGCGGCGCGATCGAGGATGTTCCGCTGAGAGGCGGGCCTCCCCTATGTGTGATCGATTTTCCCTACGCCGTTGAAACAATCCAGCTCGCCAAGGGAGACACCTTGGTCGTCATTACGGATGGAGCGACCGAGGCGGCGAACGAGCGCAACGAGTTGTTCGGCGTCGAAGGCGTGCTTAGCGCATTAGAGAGTGTGCGCGGTCAGAGCGCTCCCAATCGCGTCAACCATCTGGCGCGCGAAGTGCGCCTTTTCGAGGGCAACACCGATCCCAGCGACGATCTTACGATCCTTGCGCTGCGTTACGTCAGAGAGGACTAAAGCCTCACCCTATCAGCGGATCATGATGGTAACCGCGCGAAAGCGCTCGCTCGGCGTTTCGTCGCCAATTTCGCGAACCGCTGCGTATTCGCCGCGTCCAATGACGTCGGCCTGTTCGATCTCAAACCCTTCGGCGCGCAAAAGGTCGGCCACCTGGTTCGCCCGGCCCTGTGAAAGCCGCGCGTTGTCCCGCTCGCTGCCGACAGAATCGGTGTAGCCCGCAACCTCGATCTGGTAGATTGAAAGATCGGGTCCAAGGCTCTCCAGAAGCGCCTTCAGGCTGGCGATTTGATCGGGAGAAATGCGGGTCCCCGCTGTTGCAAACCGGATGACCTGAGGCTCAATGCGCCGGGGCAACGAGTTGATAAGCTCTGTGTACGCAGGATCAACGCTCGACAGCTGGCGGACACGCGGGCCGCTTGCCCGCAAGACCGCTTGTGAATTGGCCTGATCGAGGACGGTTTCTTCGCCGCTCTCACCAAGCACCGCCACAGCACCCACCGGGCGGTCTTGAGCCGCCGGCATCAAGGTGACGCGCTCCCCACCTGCGCAACCGGTGAGGACGAGCGCTCCGAAGAGCGTCAGCCCCCACCCCTTCATTTCACTTCGACCACAAAAGTCGTGCCGCGAACGCCAAGGGTCGACGTCGGTGTGCGCACGCGCATCCGATCAGCCCCGGTCCGCGTTATATTGCCGGAATCAACGCCAAGCGCGCCGCGGTTCACAGTGGTCAGAGACCGACCCGTCTGCCGCGCGCGGTCATACTTGTATTCATCCAGTGTGATGCGGCTGCCAGGGCCGATCGCCATACGCGTATCGTCGAGGAACGTGATGCCCACGCGCTGTCCGGCTTTGGTCGCGATCGTATCGCCTTCTTCAAGCTTGAAACCGGGTTTCGCTGAAAGGGACTGCCCGCCGCGGATCACTTCAACGCTGCCTTGGGTGGCGTTCTTTATCCGCCCAATCTCAGCCAAAGCGGGCTGCGCTAACAGGCCACACACCACGGAAATAAGGATCGCGAGCTTTCTCATATATGTTCCCTCCATGGCGAATGTGTTAGCACAAAATCATGCAACACAAGAGACGCTTTTCGGCCTTCGTTGCCAGCGGGCAAGATCCCCGTTCGGCAATCGTCGATGCGACTGAGTTTGCGCGCGAATTTATGACAAGCGCAGGCCTGTCAGCCAAGGCAAAGGTCAAAGCGTTGGTGGTGATTGAGGAATTGGTGTCGAACGTTTTGCGGCACAAAGATCCCGCGCAAGATCTCAATCTCACGCTATCGCTAGACACGGAAAACGATGAGGTTTTGCTGGAGCTCGACGATGATAGCGTCGCCTTTGACGCAACCCTAAATCAGGCGTTTGCAGGTCCTGACCCGGAACGAGGCGGCAGCGTTGGACTGGCCATTGTCCGAGCGTGGGGCACGAGTATGCGTTACGCGCGCAAGGACGGGCGCAACGTACTCACGCTGACAGTCAAATAGAGGGCTTTGATCAGAGCTAAGGTAAGCGAGCGAGACGCGCCGCGTCGCCCGCTGAAAACACCAGCGTCTCAACGCTGGTGCCCGTGCCCATGTTGACGCGGTTTTCCTGGCGCGCCCACACGTCGGTCAAAATCTGCGACCGGATCGACAGCTGCGCACCAGAGCCCGGTGATGTGGCTTCTTGATAAACGACCAGCCGACCACCCTCGATTTCGGTGCCCAGCAGCGTGAGTGCGATGGGTTGGCCCTTATGCTCCACGCTGAAACGCGAGGCGACGTAGCGAGCCACGGCCCGCCGGTTATCGAGATTGTTGATGATGTCGGGCGCCAATACACCGCGCGCTTCAAGAGCGTGCTCCGCGTCGTGCAGCGGAACGCGGTGCACGACTTCAAGCAATCCGGTGCGTTCGTTATGCGAAACCGATGACAGCGTTACCTTCTGCTGGTGCGCGGCGACCGGCCCCGTCAGGGGCAGCAGCAGCACCGCGCACAGCAAGGCAAAAGCGCGGATCACTCAGAACCCTCGCTCTCGCTTTCGGTCTCCTCTTCCTCAACCACCAGCACTTCGGCCATCAAATCGCGGCCCGTGCGCGAAGAGGGCGCGGGGCGTTTGAAGGCTTCGACACGGCTATCAATGATCTTGCGCGGGTAAGAGTTGTTCGAGACATCCGCGTCGGCGGTCTCAAGCTCGGGATCAACCTCGACCGACGCCAGCTCTTTATCCTTGTCGAACACCAGCAGCTTGCTGACGCGACGCGAGTTGCGACGCCAGATCTCCGCCGGGATATACATGCGCTCGCTGGTGCCATCGGCAAAGGTGAGGCCCAGAATGATCGGCATCACAAGGCCGCCCTTGTTGGAGAAGTTGAGGACGTAGTAATTCTTGTCCTCTTCCACCGCGCGATCGAACACGCGGCGCTCCCAATCGTCGAGACCCTCAAGGAAGCTCTCATAGCTTTTGGTGTCCTTGGGCGTGACGGTGAACTGGTCGTTCTCGTCGTAGAAATCGGTGACGCCGGGGTTTTCGAGCACCCAGATCGGCAGGCCCTGTTCGCGATTCAGGCGCACGCCCACCTTCTCCGGCTTATCCGCCCGTTCCTCACGGCGACGCGACAGATCGATATCCGGGTTCTTCGTATCCATCCGCAGGCGGTGGATCGTGTCGAGCGAAATATCGACATGGTCAGTCGTGTAGAACCACCCGCGCCAGAACCAGTCGAGATCGGTGCCCGAGGCTTCTTCCATGGTGCGGAAAAAGTCTGCGGGCGTCGGACGTTTGAATTTCCAACGGCGCGCGTACTCGCGCATGGCAAAGTCAAACCGCTCGCGTCCAATGATCGTGTCGCGCAGGATGTGGTAGGCCGCCGATGGCTTGCCATAAGCGTTAGGCCCAAGGTTCAGCACGCTGTCCGATTGCGTCATGATCGGGACCTGGTTTTGCGAGGTCATATAGGGGATCAGATCGCGCGGAAGGCTGCGGGTCCAAGGCATATTGGGATCCCACTCATAACCCGCGACGCTGTCGAGAAAGGAGTTGATGCCTTCGTCCATCCACGTCCATTGACGCTCATCGGTGTTCACCGTCATCGGGAAATAGATGTGGCCGATCTCGTGGATCACCACGCCCACCAAGAAGACCTTTTCGCTAAGCGAGTAGGTGCGCGTGCCGTCTTCGTTCAAATTGGTGCGCGGCCCGTTGAAGGTGATCATGGGGTATTCCATGCCGCCGACCGGGCCGTTGACTGACTGCGCGGTCGGGTATGGATAGTCAAAGCTGAAACGCGAATAGACCTTCATGGTGTGAACGACAGCGGCGGTGGAGTATTTCTGCCACAGCTCGCCACCCTCCTTGGGATAGAAGGACATCGCCAATACGGTTTCGTTCTTCGCGCCGGGCTGCTTGTGCCCTTGAGCGTCCCAGGCGAATTTGCGACTTGTCGCCCAGGCAAAGTCACGCACGTTCTGCGCGGTGTAGCGCCATGTCTTCGTGCCTGTGGGATTGCTGCTTTCGTTCGCTTCAGCTTCATCCGGCGTCACGATAAACATCGGCGCATCGGCGCCTCGCGCCTGCGCCAGACGCTGCCGCTGCGTGCCCGTCAGAACCGAAGACGCGTTGGCGAGCACGCCGGTGGATGAGATGATGTGATCGTTGGGCACATTCATCGTCACGTCGTAATTGCCGAACTCAAGAGTGAACTCGCCGCTGCCGAGGAACTCCTTGTTGTGCCAGCCCTCATAGTCGGAATAGGCGACCAGACGCGGGAACCATTGCGCGAACAGGAAGATATCGTTTCCGCCTTCACGCGGGTCATCGGGGAAGTGTTCGTAGCCCGAACGGCCGCCCAGCGAATCCACTTCGATGATGTTGAACGCCCAATCGATGTTGAAGCTGACGCTTTGACCAGGGCGCAGCGGCGTCGCCAGATCGATCCGCATCATGGTGCCCACGATCGTGTAATCGAGCGCGCGGCCATTGCTCAGCGTGACCGCGTTGATGTCATAGCCATAAGGCTTGTCGGCCATGTCCTGCATTCGGCGCAGCTGGCCAAGGCTCATCCGAGCCGCCTCGCCTCGCCCCGGCGCGCCAAAGGTGCGCGTCATCTCGGCGATGGAGTCTTTCTTGTAGATGTTCTGATCCAGCTGCATCCATATCCAGGGCAGCGTGTCAGGGGAGTTGTTGGTGTAGGTGACCGTCCCCTTGGCGCTGAGACGGCGATTGGCCTCATCAAGGTCGGCGACAATCTTGTAGTCGGCTTCCTGCTGCCAATAGCGGTGGCCCGGCGCGCCGCTGGCGTTGCGGTAGACGTTGGGGTCGGGAAGGACTTCGTCGAGCTGGCGGAACTTGTCTTCGAAGCTGCCTTTGGTCTGTTGAATGCCCTGCGCGTAGGCGGGCACCGCGATGATAAAGGCGAACAAGAAAGCAATCAGTCTCAAAGGAGTTTCCTTCACTTTGGCAGGTTAATCAGCAGCGCATAGAACGCAACTTACTCGGTCACAACGTCCATCTCTTTGATAAGAGCCTGCGCTCCGTCGACTTTTTCCATCACCCACAGCATGTAGCGCGAATCCACGTGAATCGAGCGCGTTGTGCGCGGGTCAAAATCCCAATCGGAATTGATGCTCTCATAGGTCCCGTCGAACAGAAGACCAACGAGTTCGCCATTGGCGTTGAGCGTGGCCGAACCACTGTTGCCGCCGGTCACATCAAGGTCGGAAAGGTAGTTGACCGGCACCGAATTCACCGCGTCGAACTTATAGTCGCCATAGTCAGCCGCCTCGATCAACTCGAGTTGCCGCTTGGGCGCGTTGAACGGGTCTTCGCCGGTGTCTTTGGCTGTGATCCCTTCCAGCCTTGTGAACGGGGTGTAGACCAGGCCGTCCGCTGGTGAGCCGCCCATCACGTTGCCGAAAGTGATGCGAAGCGTGCTGTTGGCGTCGGGGTAGGCAAGGACGCCTTGCTCTTTCTGCCAGGCGGTGATCGCATCCATATAGGACGGGCGCAGCGCAAGGCTGCGGCCAGCGCGCGTCTTGGACTGCGTTTCCAGATCAAAGCCATAATCGTACATGGCCACCGCCAATTTGATGAACGGGTCCTCGCTGGTTTCAAAAGCGTCCGGCGTGGCTTCCATCAGCGCCAGACGCGTGTCGACATCGCCCAGGGTCGTGTTGGCGTAGAAAGCGTCTAGCAAGCCGGGCAGGTCCTCAGCCGTCGTCTCCGCGGTAAAGCCCATCGCGGCGTCCAGTTCGGGGACCCGTTCTTCGATTGGTTGCGCAAGGTACCCGGTCAGGAACAGCGTCCACACCGCCTTGTCGACATCCGCGTCATACCGGCGATCAATCGCCTGCATGCTTTGCTTGAAGAACGTCATATCGCGTTCTTGATAGCCGCTTTCGCGCTCGGCGTTCGGCTTCTGGTTCTCTTTCGACAGACGATACAGACGACGCGCAACACCGAACAGCGAGGCTCTTGCGGCGTTGCCGTACCAAAAGTTCGTGCGGGAGGCGCTGGCGCTTTCCTCGGACAATTGCGCCAAGGCTGCGATCGATGCTCCGTACTCTGCGCGTGACGCGTCAGCGGCGATCCACTCCGCCAGAGCGGCTTCTCGCGCTCGGCGACGATCCACCAGCCCGACCCGGCGCGCTCCGTCCATCTGGCCGCGCAGGTTCTTCTCGTAATTGTTAAGCCCGGCGAGCAGGCTCTCATACTTGACCCGCGCGTCTGAACCCTCAGGCGCGGCCTCTTCTATCGTGGCGATCCACCGCTCGATGAGCTTTTGAAACGTCGGGTAGTTCCACTCGAACGTGTTCTCGACCTCCGCCAACAGAGTGTAGCGACTGGTCGATCCCGGATACCCCGCCACCATCACGAAATCGCCATCGGCCACGCCTTTGGCGCTGACTTGCAGGTGGTGCTCAGGCTGGTACGGAACGTTCTCTTCGCTGAAGTCGGCGGCGGAGCCATCAGGGGCGACGTAGGCGCGATAGAAAGCAAAGTCGCCCGTGTGACGCGGCCACTGCCAGTTATCGATATCGCCGCCATATTTGCCGATGCTGTCCGCCGGCGCGTAGACCAGACGCACATCGCGCACTTCCAGACGCTTGATCAGCTTGTATTGCGCGCCGCCGTAGAAGCCAGACACCTGGCACCGATAGCCCGCGGCTTCTTCGCAGGCCGCGATGATGTCCTTGCGGCGCTGTTGGACCAGCTCATAGCGCGCCAGCGGCTCCATTCCTTCGGTGCCTTCGCGCATCGCCACTGTAACATCGCTCACCTCGGTGGTGACGTAAACCCGCGAACCGGGCGCTGCGGGCAGCTCGTCGCCCTTCGTTGCAGCCAGAAACCCATCGGCGAGATAGTTGTTCTCAGCCGTCGAGTTGAACTGAACCGATCCGCGCGCGCAGTGATGGTTCGTGACCACAAGGCCTTCAGGCGAAACAAAGCTGGCCGAGCACCCTCCGAGCGAAACAATCGCGCCCATGGGAAAGGCGGTGAGGTCCGACAAAGATGCAGGGTCCAGTTCCAAACCGGCCTGTTCCAGCTGTTCACCAATCTCTTGAAGCTGGTCAGGCGTGTACATGCCTTCCTTGGCGGAGAGCGGGGCGGCGCTTGCGACGGTGGCTAACAAGCCGAGAGCGGCCAGACGGGACTGGGACATGGGGGCAACCTTGTTGAAACGACCAGCGAGATTTGCGATCGGATTAATTGAGACGTGGCAGGTGTCAAAGACGACGCGCCTCATCGGGTCAAGCGCTGATCGCCGAGTATCGACGAACGACGATCGTTGGCGCGGTTTAGGCGGGTTTGGCGGCTTTCAGGCGGTAAAAGATACCGCTTTCATCATAGCCGGTCAGCTCCAGAACACCGCTGACAACATGCGCGTTTACCTCGTCGGTCTTGAACGGCGTATCGGCCAGCACTTCGATGAACTGGTTGGGTGCGGCATGAAAGTGGAACGGACAGCCTGGCGGATAGCCCAGCAACACAAACCGCGTTTGTGTGCTGCCATTGTCGAGCGGCATCATCCAACCGGCAACTTTGATGCGTTTGCCGTTCAGCTTCTTCACCGTAGGGGTGAACAGCGGTTTGGACAGGATATAGCCCTGCTCATCGCGGCGGGTGCTCTCATCAGTCGCCTCAAGCGTCTTCCACGAAACCCCGCCTTGGGGCGTTGGAGCGGGTTTCCAGATATCCTCAACCGGCGGCCCGGCCTTGGGGTCGGGCGCCTGCGCGCTGCCGCGCTCTGTCGGTGTTGCAGCGCCAAGCGCCGCCGCGAGCACGGCGGCCTCGCCGAGAGTTGATTTCCAGTTCAGACCCAGTGTCATGTCTTTCTAAGACCTCGCCAGAGTTTGCGCGGGATCGATGTTATAGACCCTCCACGCCGGAATAAGAGCGGCCACAGCGCCTATCGCCAGCACGCTCAAAAGTAAAACCCCCTCCATCGGCTCAAACGCCCACGCTTGAAGACCCAAATCGGAAAGCGTCGCGAAACTCGATGTCGCCAACACGATAAGGCCATGCGCGGCTAGCCATCCCAGGATCGCTCCCAAGAAGGCTGTGATCACCCCTTCCATAATGACGGTTGCGAAGACCTGAACGCGCGTCGCTCCCATAACTCGCAAAAGCGCCAGATCGCCCTCGCGCGTACGGGCCATGTTCAACAGAGCGACAAAAATCGCCAAGCCGCCCGTGATGGCCAGCAACCACGCAAACAGACGAATGCCATCAATACTCGCGCCCAACAGCGACAGAAGCCTCGCCGTTTCGGTCGCCGGGACCGCCGATTGCATCTCGGTTTGGCGGTTGATCAGCGAGGGAATGCGGATCGCGCCAGAGGCGTTGCGATACGTCACCAGCAGAGCGGTGAGCTCTTCTTCCAGGCCTGAACCTTCCGCTTGAAGGATTTGCGGGCCATCCTCGACGGCTTCGTCTTCGCCCTCATCCTCTTCGCTTTCGTCTGCGTGATCGTGCCCTTCGTGGTCGTGATCATGATCGTGCTCGATCCCATGCACGTCCCATACCGTTTCATAAGAGGTTAGGATCAGCCGATCGACCACGGTCCCGGTGGGTTCAAGGATGCCTACAACCTCGAACGGCGCGTGGTCGTGTCCCTGATCCCCGCCCTCATCTTCCTGCAGGCCGTGGCTGCCAACGAACAGCTGGCCCAGCTTCGCGCCGGTTTGCGCGCCAACAGAGGCACCAAACACGGCTTCAAGCGGTTCGTCAAAGCTGCGCCCTTGCGCGATCTCGGTGTTGTACAGATCGGCAAAGCTTTCATCCGTGCCGACGATCCGATAGCCGCGAAAATTGTCGCCGAGTGCCAGAGGAACCGCGCGCGCCACCGCCGGGTCGCGGCGCAGCAGAGCGAGGCTGGAATAAGGCACATTGCCCGTGGGTTGATCGACGTGAAAGACACTCGAAAGGATCAGCTGCAGCGGTGATCCCTTCGCCCCCACTACCAGATCAACGCCGCGCGCGTCGCGTTCAAACCGCTCGCTTGCCTGATTGCCCAGTTGCAACAGCAAGATCAGCATCGCGACCGATATGGTCAGCAGCAGGACGTTCAGCGCGGTGGTGAGCGGCCGGTCGCGAAGATAGGCGAGAGCAAGCCCGATCACGCGGACACCTTCGCGTGCTCAAGCGTCCCTTCGCTCAGTGTCATGGTGTTGGCGAAATAGGGCGTCAGGCGATCATCATGCGTTGCCACCAGCAAAGAAGCGCCCGCATCCTTTGCCAGTTCAAGCAAAAGGCTCGCCACTTTCTGCGTATTCGCCGCGTCCAGGGAAGAGGTGGGCTCATCCGCAATGAGCAGCTTTGGCTTGACCACCAGCGCGCGCGCAATGGCGGCGCGTTGCGCTTCGCCTTGACTGAGTTCAAAGGGCCGCGCTTCGGATCGGTGCGCGATGCCCAGCTTTAGCAAGGTGCTTTCGATCAAATCAGGGTCGTGAGCCCCGGACTGAAGCTTTTGCGCAAGCAACAGATTGCCGCGCAGCGTCAGCGCAGAGACCAGGCGCAATGTCTGGAAGATAATCCCCATCGATCGGCGACGCGCTTCATCGCTGTCCGCTACACCCGATGCGCTGGCAACGACGCTGTCCCCCAGAGTGACGGTGCCGCTATCGGGGGTCTGCAGGCCGCACACAATGTTGAGCAGGCTCGACTTGCCGGACCCTGAAGGCCCCAAAAGCAACGCGCTATCTTGCGCCGCCAATGTGAACGAGACGTCTTTGAGGACCGGTCGGTCGCCATAGGACAACCCGACCTGCGCGACCGAAAGTTGCATGTTTATTTGAGAGCGCCGCGCCCTTGCTGGCGGCGTTCGCGAAGATCAGCCGTCTTCTTCTCTGCTTTTGTCGCGTCAGCGTCCAGAGCCTCTTCGCGCTTCTTGTCTTCCGCTTTGCGCTTCTCGCTTTTGTCACGGCGCGCCACCACTTCGCTGCTAGCAAACTGATCCGCCCGCGATAGCACGTTGTTAAACGCGTCCGCGAAGGGATTGTAACGGTGGAACCCACCCATTTGTCCGGGACCATGGCGATCGCAGGCAGCGGCCGGAGCGGCCACCCCCAAAGAGGCGGCTGCGGAGACGAGAAGGACGTTGCGAAGTTGCATCGATAACACCGTACGAAGTTGCGCTTTCAAATTCTCTAGCACACGAAAACGTCCTCGTAAAATTGCGTAGCGTGCAACAAAGGCCAAGCGACCCATGACCGCTCTTGCTCAAAAGCAAGCCCGCTAGAAATGGACCGCTCGTCCATAGGCGTCGAGCACGCTTTCATGCATCATTTCCGACAGCGTCGGGTGCGGGAAAACCGTCTGCATCAGTTCGGCCTCAGTGGTCTCAAGCGTCTTGCCCACCGTGTATCCCTGGATCAGTTCGGTCACCTCCGCGCCCACCATATGCGCGCCGAGGAGTTCCCCTGTTGCTTCGTCAAAAACGGTTTTGATGAACCCTTCCGCTTCGCCCAGCGCGATGGCTTTGCCGTTGCCGATGAAGGGGAAGTTGCCGACCTTCACGGCGTAGCCCGCTTCCTTCGCCTTAGCCTCGGTCAGGCCGACGCTGGCGACTTGCGGATGGCAATAGGTGCAGCCGGGTATGGAACCCCGATCCATGGCGTGCGGGTGAACGTCTGTGTTGCCCAGCTCTTGCGCGATGGCTTCGGCGCAGGTGACGCCTTCGTGGCTGGCCTTGTGCGCCAGCCAAGGGCCCGGCGTGCAGTCGCCGATGGCCCATAGGCCCGGCGTCTTAGTGCGGCCGTAATCGTCGATCTGGATGAAGCCGCGATCCATCTCAACCAGCGCGTCGATCCCGATATTCTCGGTGTTAGGAACAATACCAATCGCGCTGATCACGTGGCTGAATTCGTGGCTTGTCACCGCGCCCGATTGGTCCTTGATCTTCGCGGTCACGCCCTTGGCGCTGACCTTGATATCTTCGACCCCGGCGCTGGTCATCACGGTCATGCCTTGCTTGACCACTGACTTTTCAAGGAAGGCGGAGACATCGGCGTCTTCCGCGGGAACGATGCGATCAAGCATCTCAACCACCGTCACATCAACGCCCATGTCGTTATAGAAGCTGGCAAACTCGATCCCTATTGCTCCGGAACCGATGATCAGCAGCTTGGTCGGCATTTCGGGCGGCACCATGGCGTGGCGATAGGTCCAGATGCGCTTTCCATCGGCGGGAGCAAACGGCAGATCGCGAGCGCGCGCGCCGGTGGCGACGATCACATGCTTGGCGCTTAGCTCCTCGCTGCCCTTCTCGCTCGTCACGGTAAGCGAGGTGGGGCTCGTCAGCGTGCCCTCGCCCATATGAACGGTGATTTTGTTCTTCTTCATCAGGTGCCCGACGCCCTGATTAAGCTGTTTGGCGACGCCCCGGCTGCGCTTTACTATCGCGTCGAGGTCGGCTTCGATCTCTTTGGCGACAAGGCCGTAATCCTTGGCGTTTTGCATGTAGTGGAATATCTCAGCTGATCGCAGCATCGCCTTGGTCGGGATGCAGCCCCAGTTTAGGCAGATACCGCCCAGGTTCTCCCGCTCAACAATCGCGGTCGACAGGCCCAACTGCGCGCAGCGGATGGCGGCCACATAGCCACCGGGACCAGAGCCCAGAACGATTACATCATACGAATTGGCCATTAGCCGATTTCCTTTTCCTGGGGAGGATTTTTCAAAGTGCGTTGCAAGGGTTTGAGGATCCAGAACCAGCCGAGGATCCCATAGGTGAGCGCGGCGATGAAGGCGGGAATGCCAAGAAGGAACACGCCCTCTTCATCGGCGATCGCGTAGCTGGTCAAAACCATCATGATTCCCGCAAGAACGGCAACCATGGCGAGCGTTGTTGGGGAACTCGCCAAGTGCCGCCACGACAGAAAGAATGTCAAAACCGCTACCGGCAATCCTACACAAAAACTTCCGAAAAGGGCGAACGGTAACGCGGTTAGCGCGGCGGGTAAGCCTAGCCCCGCGTCCATCCCCAGTACCCAGCTTATCGCAAGCGGTAACCAAGCCAAGATGCCGGCGGACAAGGCAATTATCAGAGCCTTCGCAAATATCGCCAGACTCAAACCACCAGCCCCATAGGCTTCTCGATCAGCTCTTTGAGCGCTTGCATCAACTCCGCGCCCTCGGCCCCGTCAATCGCGCGGTGATCAAAGCTGCCGCTTGCGTGCATAACCGTCGCTACGCCAAGCTCGCCATCGATCACATAAGGCGACTTTTGCCCTGCCCCGACCGCGAGGATCATGCCTTGGGGCGGGTTGATGACCGCGTCGAACTGCTTAATGCCGAACATGCCCAGGTTTGAAAGGCTGGCTGTTCCCCCCTGATATTCGTGCGGCATCAGCTTTCCGTCGCGCGCCTTGCCCGCCAGTTCCTTCATCTCTTTCGAGATAACCGCCAGGCTCTTTGTATCCGCCTCAGTAATCACCGGCGTGATCAGACCGGTGGGAGCCGCGACCGCGACCGAGATATCCGCGCGGGTATACCGGCGCATCGTGTCACCGTGAAAGCTGACGTTGCAGTTGGACACGCGGATCAGAGCCTTGGCCAAGGCTTTGATCAGCAGATCGTTGACCGACAGCTTGACGCCATCGGCTTCGAGCGCGGCGTTGAGCTCGGACCGCAGCGAAAGCAGCGGGTCGAGCCGGATGTCCATAGTCAGATAGTAATGCGGGACGGTGTTCTTGCTCTCGGTCAGACGCTTGGCGATGACCTTGCGCACCGAGGTGACCTTCTCCTCGTCATACGGCGCGCCGAATTCGGGGACCGTTGTTGAAGAGGTGGGCGCTGGCGAAGCGGTGGGTTCGGCTGCCTTTGGCGCTGGCACGAAATGCTCGACATCGCGTTCGATCACGCGACCTCCGGGCCCCGTTCCGATCATTTCGGCAAGGTCGATGCCTTTTTCCGCCGCAATGCGCTTGGCCAGAGGAGAGGCGATAACGCGATCACCGTTTCGAACAGGCGCCTGCGAAGCGCCACCTTGCATAGCGCTCTCGACATCCGCCTTGATAATGCGACCGCGTGGGCCTGAGCCATCAATGGCAGCAAGGTCCACCCCGCCAGCCTGCGCAATCCGCTTGGCCAGAGGCGACGCTTTAACGCCGGACTGCGCCGGAGCCTTTGCCGGTGCCGGTGCGCTTGGCGCGGGCGATTCGGGCGCGACGGGCGCTTTTGCAGGGGCTGCACCATTGGCGGGCGCGCTTACATCGCCAATGTCTTCGCCCTCCTCGGCCAGCATCGCAATAACCGTGCCGACCGACACGTTCTCGCGGCCCTCTTCTACAAGGATCTGCGCAAGCGTGCCCTCGTCAACCGCTTCGAATTCCATCGTCGCTTTGTCGGTCTCGATTTCGGCCATGATATCGCCCGACGCGATCGTATCGCCGACTTTTACAAGCCACTTGGCGAGCGTCCCTTCCTCCATAGTTGGCGAAAGCGCAGGCATGCGTAGTTCAATTGGCATTGCGTATGATCCCTCGCAGGCCGTAGCGGCCTGAAACCCTCTTGCTATCCATTTGGCGAAAATGTCGGCGGCGGGCAAGCGTTGCGGCGCGCGAACATCGCGCAAATTTTGACACCGGACCCCATTTAATGGGAGGGAGCGCTTATGCGGACGTTCCTGGTGGTTACGGATGAAAGCGAAGAGGCGCGCGCGGCCCTACGATTTGCTGCTCGGCGCGCGGTCTCGGTCGATGGCGCGGTCCACATTCTGGCGCTGGTGCCACGACAGAGCTTTAGCGCGTTCGGTGCGGTTCAAGCGACAATTGAACAGGAAGCGCGCGACCGTGCTGAGGTGTTGGCTCATGGGGTGGCGGGCAACCTCTTTGCGGAAAGCGGTCTTATGCCCACCATCTCCGTTGCCATCGGCGAGGGGACCAAAATCGTGACGGAGTTCCTCGAGACCCACAAAGAAGTCGCCGCGCTTGTTTTGGGCGCCGCTAAAGGAAGCAATCCGGGGCCCTTGGTGCTTCACTTCTCGGCCAATGCGGGCTCGCTCGATTGCCCGCTTTACGTGATCCCGCATGATTACGACGAGCGCGATTCCGATCACGAGGCCTAGGGCCTGACTCCTCGCGTTACTCTATCTTTTCCGGCGACCTTGGTGGCGGATATTGCCCGGGCGACCGCGCTGGCCCGTCAGGTATTGCCCCTTCTGGCCCCTCCCCCCCTTTTGGCCGCGTCCGCCTTTGTTGGAGGCTTGCCGGTTGCCGCGCTGCTCTATGGGTTCGCCATCGGCGTCAACCGGAACGAACTTGAGAGCGCCCGTCAGCGCGTTGGCTTCGGCCAGTTGCAGCTTCAGCCTATCGCCCGCTGCGTACCGCGTGCCCGTATCTTCGCCGACAAGCGCTTGCGCGGCTTCATCGTGGCGGAAATATTCCGATCCCAAGGTTGAAATCGGGACCAATCCGTCGCCGCCCAAACCGACGATGGTGGCGAAGAAACCAAAGCCTTGAACGCCGGTGATGCGCGTGTCGAACGTCTCTCCCACACGGCCCGACAGCCACGCCGCGACATAGCGATCAATCGTGTCGCGCTCGGCTTCCATGGCCCGGCGTTCGGTGCCGCTGATCGCATCGGTGATCTGTTGAAGGTTGTCCCGGTCACGGTCAGAAAGACCGCTTGTGGGCGGGATGGAGCCGGGTGGTTCGGGCTGTTCAAGCTTGTAGGCGTCGACCAGCGCGCGGTGCACCAAAAGGTCGGAATAGCGGCGAATGGGCGATGTAAAATGCGCGTAGGAGGCCAGCGACAGGCCAAAATGCCCGGCGTTGGTCGGGCCGTAATAGGCTTGCATTTGCGTGCGCAGCACCGCTTCCATCACCTGCGCTTTTTCCGCCTCGTCGTTCACGTCTTTCAGCACGCGGTTGAAGAGCCCGGGCGTGATCACCTGCCCCATCGCGAGTTTGCGGTCCATCGTCGCGAGGTAATCGCGCAGCGCAATCAGTTTCTCCCTGTTTGGCGGTTCATGGACGCGGTAGACAACGGGCGCTGTTTTCGCCTCCAGCGCTTTGGCCGCCGCAACGTTGGCCGCAATCATGAAGTCTTCGACCACGCGGTGCGCGTCGAGCCGTTCGCGAACGGCGATCTCGGCGATCTGGCCGTTTTCGCCAAGACCCACGCGGCGTTCCGGCAAATCCAGCTCAAGCGGATCGCGCGCCTCGCGCGCCGCAGCAAGAAGCTTCCAAGCTCCCCAAAGATTTTGCAGAAACTCAGGCGCATCTCCCGCATCGATCCGCGCTTGTGCGTCTTCGTAAGCGATGTTGTGGTGGATACGCACCAGCGCCCGCGTGAAACGGTGGCTTGTGACCTTCCCTTCGGCGCTGATCCGCAGATGGCACGCCATGGCCGCGCGGTCTTCGCCCTCTTTCAAAGAGCAGACATCCGCGCTCAGGATTTCGGGCAGCATTGGCACGACGCGGTCCGGGAAATAGACCGAATTGCCGCGCTTACGCGCCTCGCGATCCAAAGCAGAGCCGGGGCGCACATAAAATGACACATCGGCAATGGCGACAAGCGCGGTGTAGCCCCCTTCTCCGTCCGGCTCGGCCCAGATGGCGTCATCG
>ERZ1740070.854-NODE-854-length-19894-cov-4.367861_pt1 | contig 19894 bp, 23 predicted proteins | sample MGYA00581734_ERZ1740070 | MGnify/ENA primary metagenome ERZ1740070 (study PRJEB43018, sample SAMN04849744) | marine metagenome | isolation source: floating plastic debris | place: Pacific Ocean | collected 2008-09-01 | study: EMG produced TPA metagenomics assembly...
TGCGCAGGAACGGACGAGATGAGTGTTCTAGGTTTTGATGTCAAAATTCTGGCCGCCGCTCAGCTCCACGCTAGTCAGCTTGCTTTACCGCCTGAAGTTGCACTTCATCTCAATGATTTCTATAAAGAAAATTCTTGCAGCATTAATCGCAACTGGCTTTATCACCGGAACCGTTTACCTTGGGGTTCGTTCTGGAAAAGATAATCGTTTTGTTGTTTGGTTTGGTATCGCCTCAGCTACTGCGGCTCCTACTGGCTTAGCCTTGCTGGGATATGCAATTAGTCGTTCTGATGACGAAATTATTCAGCAGCTTGCTAAAGTTCCAGAAATTGAAAGATTGATAGAGCAGGCAAAAACTCAGGAAGAGTTGATGTTGTAAGATATGGGCATGGGCAGCGATCAGCCGTATAACAATTCACTTAGAGCGGACTGACGAAAGATCTTGGTGTCGAGTTCAAGGTTATGTGCAGCTGCTCAAGCGAACCATTTACCTACAAAACATGATAAGCACCATATGGAAGTATCTGGTAATCAGAAAATTAATGATTTTCTAAACGATGTTCGGTCAATTTCTCTTGAACAGGTGGAGAAGATTAACTCAATACGATGCATATTTAATGGGGCAAGCCAGGAGTTAACTGAAGAAATCAAATATGGAGGCTTGGTATTCTTGAAATCTGGCTCTCTTATTGGTGGTATTTTTCCATACAAAAAGCATATATCTATTGAGTTTAGTAATGGAGCAGATTTCTCTGATCCATCAGGGTTATTAGAGGGTAGAGGGAAAAGAAGAAGGCACTTAAAAATATTCGAAGATCAGGGCATTGACGATAAAAATGTGTCTTTTTTCGTAGAGCAGGCAATAAATGGATGAGAGCGGAATATGATTAAATTTGGATATGCGATTACATATGTTTCAAATGTCGAAGACACTTTGGTTTTCTTCGAAAAAGCATTTGGCATGAAGCGTCGCTTTCTCACTGATGAAAATGATTATGGTGAATTAGACACTGGAAACACAGTATTAGCCTTTGCATCTCATGAGTTAGGAAGCAGAAATCTGCCAAATGGGTACGTAAAAGCAACTGATTCAAGCCAACCTCTAGGTATTGAAATAGCTCTTGTGACTGAAGATGTAGGTTCGGCTCATGAAAACGCATTAAGGTATGGTGCTACTGAGCTGAAATCTCCTGAAGCAAAACCTTGGGGGCAAGTGGTCTCTTATGTTCGATGTCCTTCAGGCATTTTGTTGGAGCTATGCACTCCAATTGGTCAATAGGGGTATATGGACAAAGGTTGGATGAGTCTCTTGCGAATGGCTATCCTAGTTGGTGTGATCGCCGTTCTCTTCGGGACCGGCTGCACTCAGCACGTGCAGATTGAGTCAATCGGATACACAATCGTTGATTCCTATCCGGCGCCGAAAGACGAATACTACAAATACCCACGTGAGGCAGCGGTTACTCCGCGGGATGCTGAACGTGGCCCTTTTCTGGTTGGATTTTTCAAGTCAGACGTGGATCTTAGCTCGATCGCTGAATCGAAGGAAATGCACCATCTCGGATACAACCTTTTCCAATGTCCCGAACCAGCACCGCATGAGTACTCGTTCGTCAACGGCCGAGTGTTCGAGTTGTCCCGTGAGGATTCTGTCCGGCTCGGACCACCTGGCGAAGAATACACATTCAAGCTCTATATCCCGTCTAACCTCCACAAGACAATCGAGCGCTCGCCATTCCTGCACTGGCCGGAGGAGAAGACTCTAGTCGCCGATGGCATTCGCGCGCGGGGTCTCTGTCTTGATGTCGGCGCGGGCGCAATGACGGGCTTTACTCTACGATCAAACACAGTCATACTGCCCGTAACTATCGAAAATTCGCCTTTGAGAGTTAGTGGTATTTCGCCTGAAGCGGAAGTCGAGTGAGGCAGTGCTAAATCACGGTCTTTACCTGAGTATCGAACGTTGCAACTGAGGAAGAGTAAGTGACTGGTAGCTTGGAACTGAAACCTAGTATTGACGGCAGGGCTGTGTGGGAGTTTGTGGCAGGAATGCCCTCCGATAATCTCAAAAGTTGGGCTTGCTCCTATGGTGGTTACAGTGAAGATATAGGGCGATCAGTTTGCCGACTTGAAGTTCCTAAAGATCGAGCTATCGTGATTTTGGGCTTCGGAGATCGCTTACGAATAAATCCTGTTGATTTCAAAACATCCCCTGTTAACTATCAAGCCTTTGTCGTTGGATTAAGTGAATCTCCGTTACTGGTCGAACACGACGGCTTTCAACGCTGCATCGAAATAGAACTAATTCCTTGGGCTGCAAACAAGCTTTTTGATAGAGCATCTGTTGAATTTACGCAGGGTGTTGTTGCTCTAGAGGACATTTGGGGAAATCAAGCAAACTTACTGGTCGAACAACTGAGTCAGATGTCGTCCTGGCAGAAACGCTTTGCTTTAGTGGATCAGTTTTTTTCAGAGAGATTTTCGGAGTCAAACCAAAGCATTCGGTCGGAGATTCAATGGGCTTGGAACCAACTTGAACAATATGGTGGGTGTATCTCGATTCAACAATTAGCCAAAACGCTGGGTTGGAGCCATCGCTATTTTGCGGTTCGTTTTCGAGAACAAATTGGGATTACGCCGAAAGCGGCGGCGCGGCGGATTCGGTTCACTCGTGCCCATCGACGCTTAACCCTTTCGGATGATTCGCTCAGTTCCATCGCTGCAACTTGTGGTTATAGCGACCAAAGCCACTTTACACGGGAATTTCATCTATTTTCTGGCTGCTCTCCAACCATCTACAAAAAGGCACGGTTTCGTGATCTTCTCGGTACTCCCGGTGAAATCATTCAAGGATAGGTAAGGTCAATTTTATTCAAGACATTGTTCTTCGATTAGAGATACGGTAGCTGTCTGTCACTCAATATCAGGAGATATAGAATGCCTAGCGAAGTTTCTTACCTTGAGATCGGCGCAAAAGACGCAACGACTTCTCGTGTCTTTTTTGAGCAGCTTTTGGGATGGAGTTTCCATCCAATGGGTAATGATGGTGAAGGTTGGTTCCAGACACCATCTGTGAAAGCTGGATTACATGGCTTCGATCCAGATCCACAATTTTTTATCTTTTTCTGTGTTCCTGACTTGATGGTGGCAATCGCACAAGTGATGGCATTGGGCGGCGAAACTGATGAGCCAGGACCTGATGAACCTGGCTTTGGACAATTTTGTACTTGCCGTGATCCTCAAGGCGTTCGTTTTGGACTGCACCAACTGCCCAGCAAGCTGTAGGGTGCGTCCCCTGCCGTAATTTCTAATCTCCCACCGATAAACTTGAGGGACCGCACCATGCTTACAGGTTCCTAAGACAAGCGAACTCAGCTTAATTATAAGACCTGAGGCGGAGCGGACGGAATTTACTATCCAAGCATCGATGCCAAAATACTGGCCGCCGCTCAGCCACACGTTGTGCGGCTTGAGTTATTGGTCAGGCATTAGCTTAGAAATTAGTCGTAAGTCAGCAAGATTAAGTTGTTGTAAGCGATTGGTTCTGTGCTGAATTTCTGCTCATTCCTCTAAACTTGATAAGGAGAGTTGGAGCGCAAAATGAGCCTTGAATTTGAAGCTGCGGAAATTTTGAAGCAAGTCGCATTGGACGAAGAGATCAAAAGCTTCGTGCTGCAACACACATCGCTCTATCAACCGCTCCTCCATGCTGCTCTGCGCTTTATTGGAGGTGAAATACTGCCAGACTGCATAGAGACGGCAAAATCACTCAATCAGCAAGGATTTGCGGTCACGATCGATTACATGGGCGAAAGCACTCGTGACGCTGACATGGCGCAGCAAGCTACACAAGAATTTCTTCGCGTGATACAGGTGATCTCTGAGCAGAACCTAAACTCGTCCATATCCTTAGACTTGTCTCACATTGGTATGGTCATTGATGCTGAATTAGCATATAAAAACGCTTATATTCTGGCTGAAGCAGCCCAGAGTGCAGGATTGGAAATGATGATAAGCATGGAAGGAACAGCTCGCACAAACTTAAATTTGAAGATTCATCAACGGCTTTGTAATACGTTTGACAATGCTGTATTTACCCTACAAGCATATCTTCATCGCACACCAGACGATCTTGAAAGTGCGTTGCAGCGTCCAGGAAAGATCCGATTAGTCAAAGGAGCCTATACGACTCCCGATGGTCTAGCAAAACCTCGCGGTGCACAACTGGATCAGGCTTACCGCCAGTTGATGGAAAGATTATTAACGAGTGGACATCAGTGTGCGATCGCAACCCATGATTCTACTTTGCTCGATCCGATTCCATTGAAATATACGCATCAATTTGCGCAAGAGCGTGGAATTGAGTTAGACCATATTGAATTTGAAATGTTGAAAGGAGTAACCCAAGAACGACTGGAGGCAATGAAAAATTGTGGGTATCGAACTCGTGTGTATTTGCCTTATGGTCAGGAGTGGCATTTATATTTGTGCAATCGCTTAGCAGAGTATCCTCCCAACATTTATCAAGCTATTACCGATGCTGCACAATATAAGTATGGTCGGTGAGTTGCCAGCCGCACAACAACCGTGGTGCAACAGTCCTCAAACCCTACGCGAAGGGCTAACAGAGTATTACGCTATCAATCCGCACGTCACCGATCCGGCAACGCGACCCTCAGACTTTGCGAAGATATTGCGGGCACATGATGTGGGTCATGTGATTTATAGTTGCGATACTGGAATGCACGACGAGCTAAAAATCCTGCCGCTATTTTGGTGGACAAGTGAATGTACGTTTCAGACGTACCCAAAGATGAAAAACTCTCCTGCCGTTGATGTGATGTATGAGGAAATGATCAGAGAGAAGGGGGCGCTCTGGTTATACGGAGCAATTTTGAGGGTGCTTCCTGGAGTGATTTTAGAGTTAATCCCAATTTGGTTTAAAGCTCGCAACCGTCAAAAATTGCTGCCATTTCTTGAGTTTGAGCCGTTGCTTGATCGTTCTATTTTGAATATCCGCCAAGAGTTTGATCTGCTGCCGCTCATAAAATAAGCTGTGAGTATGCATCAGTCAAACCAGCAGGGTGCGTTGCCCTCAGGCAAACGCACCATTAAAAGTGTTTGGACATTTAGAATGGTGCGTTCTCTGGTATTCTCCTACAGCTGCAGCTTACAACACAGTACAATCTCACTAAAAAGCGTTGATCGAGCGCGTGATCGGGTCAACTCAACTTGCCAATGACGCAAATGTTCTTGAGATAGGATGTGGTGCCGGAATAGCAACAATTTTATCTTTTTGCCAAGCTTGGCTTTTCAATGCGTCACCTTAATCCAAATCCCAACTTTTGCGCGCTAGGCTGAGGTACGCAAACCACTCAAAATTGTCGTGCTGCTGCTAAGTTCCCAAGTGGTTTAGTCAACGGTAGCGCCTCAGTTTGCGAAATTGGCCAGTAGCGACAGCGAGAATTAAGTGGGAAGCTCTGACACAAATCACCAAGTTCAGAAGCCCCTACGAATTCTGCCTCATGTTCATCAATTCTAAAGATGATAGCCCGCAACAAAGTTCCTTCCATATATCCGAGTGTAAAAAATCCTGAGCGAATATCGACATCTTCTGACAGAGATAGTGTTTCAGTACCTACAATTGAGCAATCAGCAAGTTGAAACCCTTGACCATTCATGAGTGGCATCTGCTCCATACAACCATCTGGTGTAAACGCAATGTATTCCGTTTGACTCGCCTGCGATGTAAACGACTGGAACAAATCAAACGGAATTGGGACTGGCGATACGGCTCCTATAGCTCCATTCACTAAGTTACTGAGAGTAAAAAATCCACCATCCTCAGTTTTCTCGATATGAAAGGCAGATAGCCTGATATCCCCGATGGTTTCTTCGTTAATTTCAAGCATCACAATTTCATCGTCATCGCCAGTGACATTGAGATGCACATTGACAACTTGAGGCGATGACTCTGATTGAGGAGATGGCGCTGATAAATCGGTGCTCTCAGAATCTTGAGGCGTGTAGCCTTCACATCTAGAGTTTAAGGGAAATCTGGTGCAGAATTCATCAAGATCGACTGCTTGAGCATCAACATTTGAAGCCGTATGGCCCAGCATTAAAGAAGCAAACAAGAACGCGCTCCAAAATTTCATCAAGAAAACTCTCCGAAATACTGATAATTAATTCCGTCACTACAATATGCGGTGAACTATTTCGAGTGAACTACCTGGGGTCACGTCTAGATTATGACCCTAGTCATACACCTTTTGACACCCGTAGTTTAGAGCAGTAGTGTTGATATAAAGTCAGTTTTCGAGCGATTCTATCGGACCAAACCTACTCTAAAAGTCTCTCTCGGCAAGCTTTACAGAAACTCCTTAAAGCTAGTTCTAATTATATGGTGTCACCTTCAGTCGTTCGAAATATTAGGACATTTGAGTGGATTTCCCTAATCCTCCACATTGTCATATTTTTAGGCTTACATGATAAAAGGATACCCTTGCTAAATATTCTTGTATATGGGAGCTTCTTTGCATTAAGTTTTTACATGCCTGAAAATCGCTCGTATCTTCAGCGACGTCTCTACATCTATGGGGCGTTGATATTGGCGATCGTTGCCAACTCAATGCAAGTTGCTACGAATTTCATTATTTATATCTATCTAGCTAAGAGCTGTTTTCTTTTACAAAAAAGAGAGATCTTTCTAGCTACAGCCTTAACAGGAGCCGGATGGGCATTTAGTGAGTTATATTCCGTCTTCAATGGTTTTTATATGAGTGGTGATGGTACTTTCAGTCCCCTATATGGCCCCATTCGTCCTAGCTTTTCTAGCGTTTTAATCTCATCATTGGGCATATACGCAGGCGCTAGCATGCTCATCCTCCTCTTTTGCTTTACCATCCTGGCTGAGCAGGCTAGCCGTAGAAAAGCAGAGAGCCTATCGCAACAGATTGAGGAATTAGCAAAAACTCTTGAAAGAACTCGAATTGCTCGTGATATTCATGATTCACTCGGTCACACTTTAACCAATCTAAATATTCATCTGCAGTTGGCTCAAAGATTATTTAAAGCTGATCCAGATGAAACGCTCAAAGCAATTGATCTTGCACAGACGCTATCAATTCAGTGTATTGAAGATGTTAGTGATGCATTAGCCTCAATTCGAAACTCTGATTTTGATTTAAATCAAGCTGTAGATCATCTGGCTACTCAAATTCGACACAATACCCCCATGAAAGCTACTGTGGAGATAGCCCTACCCCCGCTATCACCACACATAAGTCACCAAATTTACTTCATACTAAAGGAGTGTTTGATCAACGTTCAGAAGCATGCTCAAGCTTCTCAAGTTCACCTGCAAGGGCAATTGACTTCCTCAGGAGTTCACTTAGAAGTGAAAGATGATGGTGTTGGCTTTGTTGCTAAGCAACCATCCACTGGTTTTGGATTAAAAGGCATTTCAGAACGAGTTGAAATGTTGAGAGGAGAATTAGAAATCGATAGTATTCTGGGCCAAGGCACACTCATTCAAATCAATATCCCCCTATGATTCGTATCCTCTTAGTGGATGATCAAACTATCTTTCGACAAGGACTAGCGGCTCTACTGAACTTGGAAGATGACTTTGAGATAGTGGGGCAAGCTGAAGATGGGAGCGCAGCTATGCAGTTGACCGAACAACTGCAGCCCGATGTGGTGTTGATGGATGTACAAATGCCGGTTTACAATGGCGTTGAAGCGACTCGCACAATTACTCAACACTTTCCGTCAATCAAGATTTTAGTACTCACTACCTTTGATGACGATGAATACATTTGGGCCTCTTTACAGGCCGGAGCATTGGGATACCTTTTAAAGCGAACGCCTGCTGAACAGATGGCTATCTCTATACGATCTGTTTATCGAGGGTATAGCCAATTAGGCCCTACTATTGCCCCTAAAGTCTTTGCACAGGCTAAACCACCCGTTTCAACTGGGCTACGTTGGCAAGATTTTTTGAGTCAACGAGAATTTGAGGTTCTGAAGCTTGTTGGTCAGGGTAAGACGAATCAAGAAATTGCTGAAAACTTACACCTAAGCGAAGGTACTGTAAAAAATTATATTACCCGAATTCTTCAAAACCTCAATCAGTTCGACGTGAAAGATCGTGTTCAAGCAGCTCTTTGGGCGGTCCAAAATTTAGATATTTCTTAGTGTTCAGGTGATTTAGTCCCTGGCCCGAGACAAAATTTACAGAGTCAGGGCATTATGAAACCATAATGTTGGCCGGCTCACCGCATCGTGTCTCCCGCAGCAGAATTGTTTCACCCGATCCAGGCTAGTCACGCATCTTATCCAAAATCTCGCGAAGACTTTGCAACGTGGGCAAAATTGTTTCAGCGTCTTCCACGCTGAAATGTCGAGATATTTCAGCAATATCAGGTGCGAGACTGCGGATAGCGGCATCACGGAACTCGCGTCCTGCATCGGTAATGTAGATGAGCTTCGAGCGCTTATCTTTTTCATTTTCCAGCATCTCGATATAGCCAGCTTTGGCAAGTCCTGCCAGTGTGTATGTCATGGAGGCTTTGGGGACTTGAAAGGCACGGGATAAATTCAGCGGGGTCTTGCCATCGCCTACGCGAATCAGATGATTCAGAACGGAAAAATGAGGCATTAGAAATCCATCTTTGAGCCGTGCCTCGAACATAGCGCGGCTGAGTTGGCTCAGAATTCCGATCTCGTTGAAAATCTGAAAGTACAGGGCAAGTAGCTGATCAGACATTTATTAATCTTGTTTCGATAGGCCATCGCGGAGTGCGTGCCGATAACTTACCATAACCAAGAAGACCGAGCATTTGCACTGTTTTTCCCGTATCGGCAAAAAGCTCGTGTATGCGATTGTAAAAGGGACTGACCGCTTCGTATTCCTGCAGCGGCTGGCTCGACGGGCGCAGCGCCATGCCAAGACTGGTCGTTTTTAAATTGAGTCGCATCCATTGACGACCGGCTTCCAGCTGGTCTTTACGCGTATTGCCATCGGTTACGTTGAGGGTGAAGGCGGGGGCTGCAAGTATAGCATTTGCAGTACTTTCAATAGAACCTCGAGATCCAGGATCGTTGACATCAGATGCTGCTTCGCGGCTGACAATACCGAACATGGCGAGCGTATCTATCATTGGACCGCCCAGATCGATACCATCTGGACTTGCATTGATCTCTGCTTTGCCAATCCGCAGTAGGTCAATGCTCTCCTGCCACGCTGCGGGCGTTGAAACTTCGGCCAGCCAAGCACCATGGGCAATTTCCTGTAAGGCAGTATGCTGTTCTCCGCTGAAGTAGATATCCGCAAATTCGCTCAACTGTTGCGCAGTTGCACTGCCTACCAGTCGCTCCGTGAACATATCCTTGTGCGAGCGACGGTTCATGACATACCGAAATAGCGGATCCGGGTCAGCAGCATCAGCGATGAAGTTGCAGTATGCGATAGGTCCACCCTCGCCTTCAGGCATAAGCACGCTTTCGACCTTATAGCCTTTTTCAGCTGCTGCCATCCGCATCAGCTCCATGAAGCAGCCCATGCCAATAGTCAGTTGCCTGCCATAGGGATCTGTCACGGGCAGATCACGCTCCGGGTCCAGATGTAGCGTCACGCTGTCGGTGCCCACCAGCTCAGCCAGCCAAGGCTGGCGATTGTGGGGGTTAGGGGCCAGCAGGGCATAAGACATCGCATGCAGGCGTGGATCGCTATAAAAACCGGCAGTCTCCCAGGGGACAAGGGCTTTGTTTGGCGTACGGGTTGCCAGGAATGTGGCTGCGGGCACTGCAGTGGTAACGACAAAACCACCTCCGACAAGACCCAGAAACTTCCGGCGTGACATAGACATAGATTTACTCAATTAGTTCGACATAAAACTAATATAGTTCGAAATCAAACTAATTGAAAAGGGGGCAACGGGCAACTTGCATAAGTACTTTTGCCACGGCGATGCTCGCCAATCGGGTCGGCTTCAATTACCCTTCAGCTCGCGTTAAGGGACATTAAGCAATCGGAACAACGGGGATAGCGAATGGCTGTCCGTATGCTGGAGAGTCAAAAAACTCTACTCTCTCACTCTTATGCCCGCCTACTTACCTGAGGGCCGCGCACAGCTAGAAAAATCCCCGCAAAAATAAGCCAGAATCCCATAAGTGACGGTGCCAGGAGTGCTACTAGATCTCCCGCATTCAGCCCGATCATTTCCGCACTCGAAACAATCAATAGAGAATTGCCGGTAAGACCCATCACCGCAATCCAAATAGGTAATTTCCGGTGTCGCAAGAGCAGAATACACAAGATTACACCGGCAAAGCCGCCCAATAAGTTGAGCCCAATGTCTTCTTGAACCGTACTCAATATGTCATTCAAAAAGATATAAAACGCATCTACGGCTCCTATGCTCGCAGCATCCAGGTTAGGCCAAAGGTCGATGAGAACTGGGAACATCGTCAGCGCCACGCCATACCATAGCCCGCGTATGGCCAGGGATGCTAAAGCAAAATTGAGCGCCAGATCAACCCATTTACTGCCCGGCTTAAACAACACTCGCGCCAAACACCAAATTGCTGGAAACCACAGTATATTAGCCAAAAACATCAACGCAAAGCCAAAACGAATAGCAGGCCAATTTTCCGATAAAATTGGCACCGCCTCACTTGCAGGCATGCGAAGAAAATCTGGCCAGCCGGCAGACATCAATACGAAAAGACCTGGCAGGCTTGTCGCAGAAGCTGCCGCGATGAACGCTCCAGATGTTCTTGAATTTAAGCTTGTAGCATGGAATTTATTCATTGTTTGAGAGTTTCTCCTGATTTTGATTCAGTAGCCCTAATTGAGGTAAAAATAGAGAGTCTGATACCAGCCGCCATATGATGGCTGAAATGTATACATCAAGACTTTTCAAGCTGACGAAAACATCTCGTTGGCAGATGGTGGAGGTATCCGTTGTCAAGATTCATCAAGACCAGCTCTTCCCAATGCTGGGGAGTCGTGTCGGCTCTCCTTTCTATGTTGTCTGGGAACAGCTTCTAAACGAAAAAGCTGCCAATAATGAAGATGAGAAAGAGAAGATTACAGAAAACTACAAGGGCTTTGGTGAGGCGCGATCGCAACCACCTAAATACATACACACTTAGCACCAGCGATAGCCCTAGCTCAAACACCCCAAACACATCGCCATACAGATTTGGATCCCAATAAGACACTGAGCTAATCAAGCGATAGTTGCTTAGCGGCCAAAAATGACGGTGTGCGTCTTCTGCATGCACCGGCAAATCGCCTAAGCTATGCAAACCAATACTGAGACAGCCCTACGCCGTTGCCACCATAGCCCCAATCCCACTCCTATCAGCGCTAAGGGCAGCGAATGGCCCGCATCAAACAAAGCCTGCCAACCTGGACTGTAGTACGCCTCGTCCCAAATTTCATCTGACGTCATTTCTGTCCCAAACTGTGCCCAGCCGAAAAAAATAAACATTGTCAGATCTGGAATCACCCCACCCCAGATAATTGGACTATTCCAATTAGGACGAGACTTTCGTCCCAAAATAGCTAGGTTCAAAATCGCATGGGTTGATGTATACATTATCCACTCACAAAATCAACAGCTACCTTTTGGGGGCAGCTTAATCACGGATTTGTTGCCGCAGGGACCAGCCATGACCACTATGGTGTCGTGAAGAACTCGGGTGCAGGCAACATCGTGGGACGCCCTACACAATGGAGGCCTGTGTTTACCGGGTGCCAAACAGGTCCGATGTAGAAGGTGCTTCTGCAGCAGAGCATGAACTGGCACGGATAGCCGCCAGCAAGTTTACGCATCGTTCGATCTCCCGAATCTAAACACTGTAAAGATGACAAATTATCCCTATCTTGTCAATGTCAAGATTTTTCGCTAGTATGCTGCTGTGGGGATCAAAGCTAAGATTCTTCGCTAATATGCTGTTATGAGGATCAAAACTGAAAGAGCGGAAAAGAAGTCGTATCACCACGGGGACCTGGCCAGCGTCTTGGTGAAGATCGGGCGAACAATGCTTGAACGGGATGGGTTACGACAGTTTTCGCTGCGTGCCCTCGCACGCGAGGCGGGCGTTTCGAATGCGGCACCGCTGCACCATTTTCGAAATGCAGATGAACTATTTTCGGCCTGCGCAGCCCAGGGATTTCGTGACCTATCGGCAACACTGGAGCAGCTGAGTTCCAATCAGGCGGTCGACGATGTGTGCGCCATGGCAGATGCCTACCTCAACTTTGCGATACATAACCCGACAGTGTTCCAATTGATGTTCGATCGCAAAGCATTGCCAAGTCCCAGCGCAGAATTCCGTACCGAAGCCAGCCGCGCCTATAACTTGCTTGCGGACGCGATCCGAGCACTTGGACAGGTGGACGAAAAAACATTCGATCGTCGAATCAATGCGATCTGGTCGCTCATGCACGGCTTTGCGGTGCTTGAGCTGGCCGATCAGATTTGCCGGAGTGACGGAAACTCAGCATCCACATCAAGCATGCTAAACTCCGCCGTTCGTGCCTTGGCGACTGGCTAAGAAAACTCGCTTTGTTAATCAACCAGCGAGCTTAGCCTGTTGATGAAGACACCTGTCAAGAACGAGTTAATGTCCAAAACTCCCCTTAAACAACATTGTTTATAGGGTCAGGTTCTCTCTATTAGCGTAAAATATTTGTAGATTAAAAAAACTCAGTCCTTATGATCACGATTAGGCAAGCACATCCTGATGACTCTGAGGTCTTAGCCCATATAGCCAAGCACACTTTTCGAGAGACTTTCGCAACGAAAAAAAATCTCACTGATATGGAACTTCATTGTGCAAAGAGCTTCGGTACGGAGATTCAACGGCAGGAAATTCTAGATTCTAACTGTGCCACTATTTTGGTGGAGGTCAAAGACCAGTTAGTCGCCTTTGCGCAAGTTCGATTACACGCGCCCAAAGCATGTGTTGCTGCCGATCATCCCTCAGAGCTCCATCGGTTGTATGTTAGCAAGGAGTGGCATGGCCGAGGTGTGGCCCATAAGCTCATGTCTAAGATTTTATCCACAGCATCGGATGCTGGAGCGGACCATATATGGCTTGGAGTTTGGGAGCATAATCCTAGGGCAATAGCCTTCTACGGCAAATATGGATTCAGAGTTGTGGGTGAGCATATATTTCAATTCGGTAGCGATCCGCAACGGGATCTGGTGATGATGGCAGAGATCAACGAATCATTTATTGCCTAACATTTTCGCGCACTCAAACTGCTTTGTTCAGGATCTGTTTTGCGCAATGGGATACCTACAGTCGGTGATGCTCAACGTTAGCTAACTCTAAGTTGAGTCCTTTGATAGACGGCTTTCTGTTCAATTTCTGTTGCTCATCTTCTTTTGTCCATCAATACAGGAAGAAATCACCGGAACGAGAAATATGGGGTTATCAGGTAAGCCAGGAAAAAATTCAAGGGATGCTGGAGCTCCTTAAGCTCCAGCATCCCGGCCAGCTTAAAATACAACAGGTCCAGATACACTAGTCAACGGAATCTTGGACACCGGATTCAGCCACGTATCCATTGAATTGAAGCAGGTTTCAGCTCCTTGAGCTACAAACTCTAGCGCCATCGGAATTAGTGATGGAAGAAGCATCAAATTCATCCCCGTCAAATTCGCCAGTCACCGTTAGGCGCTCGCCCACGCTGACATGGCTGGCCGTAAAGTCCCCGCAAAGATTCCAGGAATCGACCCGGAGATTACGATCGTCTGTACTCAACCGCAAACCATCTTCCCACACCCGCTCTACGGTTCCGGTAAATTCAGTGCCCGAGGCCTGAGCCATGGCAGGAGTAGCCGGGCTCACTTGAGCAGTGCCGTCGCTGTCGGTAATCGAAAAAGCATCGAATTGACGACCATCAAACTCGCCATTGACGGTGATCTGGTCGCCAACCGTGATATGGCTGGCCGTAGAGTCACCATAGAGCTCCCAGGAGTCGACCCGGAGAGAGCGATCGCCTGTATTCAACTGAAAGCCATCTTCCCACACCTGCTGCACTGTTCCGGTGAAGGAGCCGTTTTGTTGAGCGTGAGCATTGAACACCATACTCACGACGGCCAAACTACTGACCGTCATTAATGCTGCTGTGAATAATTTCATTGGGATAATCCTCCGTTGACTGGGTCTACTGCGTTACGAATGAATGAAACAACCTTCCTGACAGCATTGCATCAAGGCAAGGCTCGGAAACGGACAACCGTCCCATCCGTCTGTTCAGCCTGTATTGGTGAACTGAACTCAGTCTAGAAGTCGAGTGGTAAGAGAACAGTAGGAAAACGGTAAGAAAGTTCTTACGATGCGATTGATAGGGCTTCGCGCTGAGTCTATTCTGTCGTCTTAGCCAATCTAATGATGGTTATATTTGGGAAAGGTGACTGTAAAGGTTGTGCCATGTTCAGGCTGGCTTTGGACTGCGATCGCTCCGTGATGACGATGGACAATTTCCTGGGCAATTGCCAATCCCAAACCTGTACCGCCTATGCTACGAGAACGCGATTTTTCTACGCGATAAAAACGTTCAAATAAATGGGGCAAATGCTCGGGTGAGATACCTATTCCAGTGTCACTCACTTTGATCTGAATGCATTGCCCTTGAACCACTGCCCTTAACTGAACCTTGCCCTGGGCAGGCGTATGTTTTACGGCATTATCCAGCAGATTCAGGAACAGACGAATCAGATGATCCGGACTACCCTGAATCTGAAGGTCGGACGGGATGTGAATCGAGAACTGAAGCTGCTGAAGATCGGCTAACGGTTGGATCTGCTCTGCGATCGCAGCTAATAAATCGCTCAGATCGATACGTTCCAGATACATGTCCTGATGCTGTTGCTCCAGCCGAGAGAGGAGTAAAAGATCGCTACTGAGACGAATCAACCGATCCACTTCTTGTTCAATCGCTTGCAGGGTTTCCTTATATACCTCTGCGGTACGGGGTTGACTCAGTGCCACATGCAATCTTCCCTTTAGCGTAGTTAAGGGAGTTCGGAGTTCATGGGACGCATCAGCCGTAAATCGCTTTTCATGTTCAAATGTGGCCTGTAACGAATCCAGCATCTCATCAAACATCGTTGCCAGTCGTTCTAACTCATCATCCGTAGTGCTCTGATAACGAATGCGCTGAGTCAGATCGCCACTGACGCTCACCTGTTCTGCAATTCGAGTGATTTGACCAATCGGTTTCAGAGCACGGTTAGCCAGAAACAACCCTCCTAAACCCACCATCCCAATGAGTAGCGGAATTTTCAGCAGGTGCTGGTTTAACAGGTTTTGTAAGGTGACATCAACGGGTTGCAAGGAACGAGCCACTGTTAACCATCCGGGGGGTCTGTCTTCTCGCGGCAGTATTTCCTGCGTATAAATTCGCCACCGGCCATCCTTGGTCATGAGTGTCTTAAAACCGGGCTGCAAGCCTTGCTGAGTCGGTAACGTGAGTGAATTCCCAAAGTGTTCTTTTAGCGAGCCATCCCGCGCTAGCAAATAAATCTCGACTCCTGCATCATTCAACAATGAGGCGAGCACCGGCGCTTCCTGACGGGGGTCAAACATCAGAGCATCAACTTCATCATCAAGATTTTTCAATGCTTGAATAGCAGTCACTTCTAGCGCATTGTCAATCTGATCGAATAGCGTCTGACGAAACCTAAGATACATAAAGCCATCGGACACGAGCATGGAAAGCCCTGCCAGCAGGCCGTACCAGGCAACCAGACGTAATCGCAAGTTGTACCATGGTTTCCGATACTTCATTACTACAGCGAAAAAGGAGACTAATCGGGCACAGGGCTCTTACCATCTACACTGAGTCGGTACCCTACCCCCCTTACCGTTTGGATCAGTGAGGATGGTTCGCCCCGATCAATTTTGCGCCGGAGGTATCCGATATACACATCAATCACTTTGAAATCCCCGTAGAAATCAAAGCTCCAGACATGCTGAGCAATTTGAGTTCGGCTGAGAACCTGATTAGGATGGCGCATCAAGTATTCTAGCAGGGAAAACTCGCGGGGGCTGAGTTCAATGGAGCGATCGCCCCGTCTCACCAAGCGTTGAACGGTATCCATCTCCAGATTCCCGACCTGTAGCAATACATCGTTTTGGAGGGGAGGGCGCCTCAACAATGCCCGCAACCGAGCCAGTAGTTCTGTGAAGTCGAACGGTTTGATCAGGTAATCATCTGCTCCTGCATCAAGTCCCAACACCCTATCCTGTACCGTATCCAGTGCGGTTAACAACAGCACCGGGGTCTGCAATCCTCGCTGGCGCAAATTTTTCAATACGCTCAGCCCATCTAATTCGGGGAGTAAGACATCCAGTACAATCACATCGTAATCAGCAGCGATCGCATAGTTGATGCCTTCATTACCATCGGCAGCGATATCTACGGCGTATCCTGCTTCGTTCAACCCCTGATGGATAAACCTGGAAATCCCCGCATCATCTTCCACGACTAATACACGCATACCCAGCTGATGCTCCGCAATTGCTCCATGTTCACAGTGTCGCTGCAAAGAAAATAGTAGCATCAACTTTTCTTGCTAGGGGTGCGCCCGCCTCAAGGTCGCTAGCTAACCACGGCAGCAGACGGGCAAAAGCCCCTGTGGAGCGACTGAATTAATCGCCGCCACTGCATTCCGCCGCTATACTAACGTCTTCTTGACAGTCACAATAGATTGACCAATGTCTTCCTTAACATGTGCTAAAAAATTGATGTAGTACATCACCTTGGAAGTTGTAATAATTGGTGCGAGAGGGTAAAGCAACTGAGAAGCTTTATTTCTTGGGCTTATTCTATGGCAAGAGTATAGAAAATACAGTGACACTGTTGAGATTACGGTTGCTAAGGCGAAGAAAGTAATGGGTTAATTACCTAGCCGCAAAACAGTTCAATCCTTAAAGAAAGAGGGGAGTCCTCATGTTGTGTTCATCTTTCCTTTGAAAGGATATTGAAAAAAGAAGTCAAGCTATGAAAGTCCCAATGCCTACCCGCTTACTATCCTGATTTAGCGACGCCAAATCGGTAAGCTGTTCTAGTCGAGTGCAGCGTGCAATCTCAGCGAATTCCTGTAATCCCCTGACGTATGGCTAAAGTCCGAACGGTCAAGCTCGATTGCAATTCCCAAAATCAGCGGTTCCGACGGATGAACTGGGCACAGTATCTTGCGGGAACTTCTATCGTTTTTGTGACTTTAGCCGCCTGCTATAGCTATGGCGTCATTCGACGTTTAACATTGGAGAGCCTGCAGCAAAATGCTTTTCTGGAAGTACAAAATGGGGCGAATGAAATCGATCGCTGGCTGGCTACGCTGAAGTCTCAAACTGAGGCGATCGCCAATACTCCAATGGTTCAAACTCTAGACTGGTCAACCATAGAACCCTACTTTATGGCTGAACTGAACCGGATTCAAGGCCCATTCAAGCTCTCGTTGATTGGGAAAGACGGCTATTTGGTTGCCAACACATCAGCTGGTCTCAGTCGCAAAGACTTACGCCACCGTGCCTATCTCCAAGAAGTCATGCAGGGCAAGACATTTGTAAGTGACGCGGTTGTCTCCCCCACCACTGGTGTCACTCAAATAATGATATCACCACCAATTTGGTCCCAAGCATCGTCTAATTCCCATCCATTGGGCGCCTAAGATGTCGTTCAGCACAATTCAGTCATCTAAGGTGTTGTAAACAGAGCTGTTACCGTTGAGCTGGTTTCTGAGGTGGTCTCAACGCTGCAGTATGGGGCTAAAAGCTATGCATTTGTCCTTAATTCTGATGGCCGGGCGATGGTTCATCCAGATACCCGACGGATGTCAACTCAGGAAGAACCCGCATCTAGTTTACTAGACGATGCTAATGCAGATTTGGCTGCTGTAGCGCAAGAAATGGTTAACCAGCAAACGGGAATTGAACTGCGAACCATTGATGAACAGGTTCAATATATTGCGTATCTCCCAATGCAAGAAGCAAATTGGGCGATCGCCTTTGTCATTCCCAAGGATAATATTGAGCATCAATTGCGGCCGTTAGATCTCATTGCGTTTGCCCTCGGAACACTAGCCCTGAGCCTGATAATTGTGTTCTGGCGATTCCAAACAGCTCGGCAGCAACGGCTTCGTAATAGTCACGCAGCTACTGAAGCTGCCAACCGCGAGCTAGAAAAACGAGTGCAGGAGCGCACGCTTGAACTCGCTCAAGCAAAGGATCAATTAGAGATTCGAGTGGAGGAGCGTACGGGTGAGCTAGCTAGGGCTTTAAGTAATCTCCAGCAAGCTCAGTTGCAAATGGTGCAATCGGAAAAGATGTCCGCATTGGGCCAACTGGTGGCAGGTGTAGCACATGAAATCAATAATCCGATGAGTTTTATTCACGGTAATCTTGAGCCAGCCAAGGAATATATGCAAGATTTGTTTGGCTTACTGGAACAATATCAGCAGTATTATCCTCAACCTCATCTGGACATTCAAAAAACAATTGAAACCATTGATTTAGAATTTTTACAAGCTGATTTTGTAAAACTGCTTCAATCCATACAGGCAGGAACCGATCGTATTCAAGCCATTGTCAATTCATTGCGAAACTTCTCGCGATTGGATGAATCAACCGTGAAGGCTGTGGATGTGCATGAAGGTTTGGATAGCACTCTCACAATTTTACAAACCCGCCTACGGGCTCAAGACTGGCGACCCGAAATTCAAATCATCAAAGAGTATGGTGAGCTGCCACTGATTGAATGCTACGCGGGTCAACTGAACCAAGTCTTTATGAATATTATTAGCAATAGTATTGATGCGCTAGAAGATCAGGCGGAGCATAAATTTTCACGTTGCATCACCATTCGGACAGTAGCAGAGGCGAAGTCAGTGGTGATCAAGATTCAGGATAATGGTCCTGGGATGAGCACTACAACCCGCGATCACCTCTTTGACCCCTTCTTCACAACAAAGCCCGTGGGCAAAGGGACGGGGCTAGGTCTCTCGATTAGCTACCAAATCATTACTAAAAAGCACGGTGGCATGTTGATCTGTGATTCTTTTTTAGGGGGAGGTGCATTGTTTACTATCACCCTTCCAACTACGCTGTAAAGCTGATGAGTTTTTATTTTAGAAGTTTTGGCATGACAAGGAATCTGCTGGAATTTAAAGATTTGGAAGTACAATCGTGGCAGCATAACAACCCCAATGCACACCGACCGTTGAGAAGCTATCTATGAGGATTAAAGGCTTACGGGGTGACATAATGCTTACAACGTAGTCAGGAGAGCGTCCATAGCCTTCAAACCCCGTAAATAAAATTCCATTTTGTTACGGTTAAGTCGCATGAGAGCATGGACCTGTTGTTGATAACTCACTCAAAACGGGACCCAACGATAAGCAGCTAACCCGACATGGAGTTTTCTGTGCCGTTTCTGAGAACGCTCAGCTCGTTCGGGTCTAGCAATGTACTTTTGGAGAGCCTGTTGCTTCAATCGTTTTCCCTGTGAGCAGGCACAGATACGCAATGGCGACGACCAAAACCATCGCCATAAATCGCTTGCCCTCTAAGCGACAATCCTCCACGCAATACCCCCCAGATATTAGATCTCGAAACATCTCTTCAATGCCAACCCTTTTTTGGTGCTGAACACGGTCATTAGCTATCTTTAACCACTTACAATAGATGCTCCAGTAATCTTCTGCTAGAGATAAATAAAAGCTGAATTTGTGCCACCACCTTGACCAATAGCAATTTGAATATTAAGGTGAGCCAAACTTTCAAGATAGCGAGCCGTATAAAGAGAGCCGGTATCAATTGGGGCATAACCAATATCTCTAGCTAGTGTCATAACCTGTTGTTT
>ERZ1740070.857-NODE-857-length-19854-cov-6.108692_pt1 | contig 19854 bp, 10 predicted proteins | sample MGYA00581734_ERZ1740070 | MGnify/ENA primary metagenome ERZ1740070 (study PRJEB43018, sample SAMN04849744) | marine metagenome | isolation source: floating plastic debris | place: Pacific Ocean | collected 2008-09-01 | study: EMG produced TPA metagenomics assembly...
GCGCTCCCTGCCAGAAATATTATTTGATGTGCTGACTAACCTGCGGAATGTCCGGTAATGGCTAGATTTTCTAGAGTTTAGTAACGCCTATTTTTTAGTAATTCCAGTGCTCCATTTTCAGGCCAAAAATAGGTCAGGCGTAGGGACCGATTAGCAGCGATTCGCTATTTGTTGAGTCCCCGCTTCCTTAAGAGCGATCCCCAAGTCAAGACTCTTTTGTATATCTGCTATCTATTTCAGTGACACACTTTAAGTAATATCGGTCAGTCAGCTTTTTTAGGACCCCCAATAATGAGTGGAAGTACAGCCCGAGTGCAAGCGATTCATCAGATTACCAATCGGCCAATGGTACCTCCCAAAACTCCAGCCAAGCTAGAAGAAATCTGGGCAGAAAACGTCTTCAACCTCCAAAAGATGCAGGCAAGCCTGCCTAAAGCTGTTTTTAAATCAATCAAAAAAACAATTGTTACCGGCAAGAAGCTCGACCCCTCTATCGCTGACGCTGTTGCCAATGCCATGCGCGACTGGGCTATAGCAAAAGGGGCACTCTACTATGCTCACGTTTTTTACCCCATGACTAACCTGACCGCTGAAAAGCACGATGGTTTTATTTCAATACAGGGGGATGGCACCGTAATTTCGGAGTTTTCAGGCAAGTTGCTGGTACAGGGGGAACCCGACGGTTCTTCTTTTCCTAATGGCGGCATTCGCGGCACCTTTGAGGCGCGGGGCTATACGGCTTGGGACGTCACCAGCCCAGCCTACATTATGGAAACGGACAACGGTGCCACGCTGTGTATTCCCACCGTGTTTGTTTCCTGGACAGGGGAAGCCCTAGACAAGAAAGTACCGCTGCTACGCTCCATCGCTGCAATGGACAAAGCGGCCAACAAAGTGCTCAAACTCTTGGGCAACGAGGACGTGGCGCAAGTAAACTCAAGCTGCGGCGCAGAGCAAGAATATTTTCTAGTAGATGCTAATTTTGCTAGTTTGCGCCCCGATCTTTTGTTGGCTGGACGAACGCTGTTTGGCAAAGCCCCGGCCAAAGGTCAGGAGTTTGATGACCACTATTTTGGTGCCATTCCAGAACGGGTTCAGGTCTTTATGCAGGACGTTGAAGAAACCCTGTACAAGCTTGGAATTCCGGCTAAAACTCGCCACAACGAAGTCGCTCCTGGTCAGTTTGAAATTGCGCCCTTCTTTGAAGCAGCCAACGTAGCGAGCGACCACCAGCAGCTGATAATGACGGTTTTGAAGCATACAGCTAAAAAGCACGGCTTTGTTTGCTTGCTCCATGAGAAGCCCTTCGCCGGTATCAACGGCTCCGGTAAGCACGTCAACTGGTCGGTGGGTAACGCCACCCAAGGCAACCTGCTTGATCCAGGCGATTCTCCCCATGAGAATGCCCAGTTCCTTGTGTTCTGTGGAGCGGTGATTCGCGGCGTCCACAAATATGGGCCGCTGATGCGCGCTGCGATCGCAACTGCCAGCAACGATCATCGCTTAGGGGCTAACGAAGCACCACCGGCGATCATGTCGGTCTATCTGGGTACTCAGTTAGAAGATGTATTCGAGCAGATCAAGAGCGGTTCTGTATCGGACTCTAAGCACAAAGGCGTGATGGATTTGGGTCTAAATGTCGTGCCGCCCTTGAGTAAAGATGCGGGCGATCGCAACCGGACATCCCCCTTTGCCTTTACGGGCAATCGCTTTGAATTTCGAGCAGTGGGCTCCAATCAGTCTGTCTCTGGACCGCTGATTGTGCTCAATACAATGCTGGCTGATTCCTTAGATTGGGTGGGCAATCGCCTGGAAACCGAGATCGGAAATGGCACCGATTTAAATAGCGCCATTATTACCGTGCTCAAGGAAGTCATGGAAGAGCATGGTGCCGTAGTCTTTGGCGGCGATGGTTACTCTGAAGAGTGGCACAAAATGGCTGTCGATGAGCGTGGCTTAGCCAACCTACGCACGACCGCCGATGCTTTACCCGTCCTCAAAGAGGAATACATCGAAGATCTGTTTAAGAAAACTGATGTTTTGACTCCGGTTGAACTAGAAAGCCGCTTTGAGGTCTATGCTGAGCAATATATTCTTTCCATCGAGGTAGAGGCCAAGCTGGTCATCGACATGGCTAAAACGATGATTTATCCAGCTGCTGTTGAATATCTCTCCCAGCTCTCGTCGACGATTGCGAGCTTAAGCGATTTGGGCGTTGATTTTGAAAAAGACAGTGCAAAGAGCATTGCCGAGATGACAACCGCTATGATGGCAGCAACGACCAAGCTTAGCTCAGCCCTGGAGAAACATGACTTCGATAGCCCTGAAGACAAGCTCCAGTATTGTGCCAAAACGCTACGACCCCTAATGGATGATGTACGCAAGTACGCCGATGAGCTAGAAGGGAGCATTGCCAATAGCTTTTGGCCGTTGCCAACCTATCAAGAGATGCTATTTATTAAATAGCGCCACCGGTCGTAGGAATAAGGACAAGTTGTTATAGAGTTGGAGACTGTGCAGTCTCCAACTCTTTTTTATGCCGTTTCTGATTTAGAGAGAGCTGTCAGTAGCAACAGCTTCAGATCGGCCCATCCCATTCTCACCAACTGGGCCTCCCTGCTCAACCAAAGCAGAGATTATGGGCCGCAGAAAAATGCAAAAGCAGTCCGGGGCTACGGAGTAGACTTATACTAGTGTAATCAGGGATTTAATTCAGTTAGGCGTGACAAATTTATACCACAAAAAAATAATGTACCAGGCTCACTGTATACAGGAGTGAAAGGTAAAGCCTGTGTTTAACCGGAGATCATCCTGCGGATATTAGAAAATACTGAGAAGCTTGGCAAAATAATATAGCAATACGATTCCCCCGACTTCGATGTTAGGGGTTGATGTCTGTCGCAGGGTACCTCATAGACGGGCTCTGCAGTTTGGTCCCTGTCGCGCTCCTGAAAACATATGACTCCTGACGTCACGGTCTCTAGCTCGCTAGCTCTAGACTCTGCAATTATTCGAAATTCTTTAGTAGCTACCCCAGATACCCTGCTAAGGGATGCTGCCAGAAAAATGGCTGAGCAGCAGCAGATTAGCCGCAGCCAAGAGAGGTTAGCTGAGCCTCAGGAGCATAACTGGTTAGACGAGCGCTCGACCTGTGTCGCGATTGTAGACGCGGGCCAGGTCGTGGGGCTACTGACCGAAAAGGATGTGGTCCGCTTTATGGCGCAGCAGCTAACGATTTCAGGGGTGAAGATCAGTGAAGTAGCAACATCCCCTGCATTAATATTGCCCGAGACCAGCTGTCATGATGTAGAGACTGTTCTTTCCTATTTACAGCAGCATCGTACCCATCATTTGCTACTAGTAGACGAGAACAATCACCTAACAGGTCTGATTACTCAGACAACATTGCAGCATTGTCGCTATCTGCAGTTAAGCAAACGAGCACAGAGCTATGACCGTCTGTTGCAGTCGACTCTCGTTGGCATCTGTCGTACCAATGCTAGCAGACACAATAGCTACGTTAACCAACGCTATTGTGAGATTTTAGACTGCCCTGAGGATATGGCCATGGGCAACGGCTGGCAGCAAAGATTACACCCTGATGATCGAGAACGCGTGCTGAGCGCCTGGCATCAGCTCGTCCAAGCAGGGCTGCCTTTTCAGCTAGAGTATCGCTTGCAGCACCGTGACCAGGTAACTTGGGTCTATGAGCAATGTGTAGCTGAGGAGAGCTGTGGTAGTCAAGCGGCTACCTATGTTAGTGCGCTTACAGACATTAGCGATCGCAAACGCGCCGAGACCGAATTAATCCAAAGCGAAGTCAACAGACGGGCAGTTTTATCAGCAATTCCCGACTATCTCTTTCGCATAGATGCCCATGGGATCTACCGAGAAGTGATCGCCTACAAGCCAGAGCTTACCCTATTTCCCAAAGACTTAGATCCTGTCGGGCTATCAATGCTAACAGTCCTGCCGACAGACATCGCGTCTCGACAGCTCTCATATTTAAAAGAGGCTTTACGAACCGGTCAAATTAGAACCTACGAACAGCAAATACAGGTTAGAGAACGGCTGCGCGACGAAGAGGTCAGGGTCGTCAAAAGTGGCGAGGACGAAGCCCTATTTATGATTCGTGATATTAGCGATCGCAAACGCTCAGAACGACAGCTACAAAGCCTAATCGAAGGAACAGCCGCCACCACCGGTCAAGACTTTTTCCCAGCCTTAGTGCGCCATATGGCCACTGCCTTAGGAGTCAACATCGCGCTTGTCACCGAGTTTAGAGGCGGTAAGCTACATACACTAGCGCTGTGGGCTCAGGGCGCTTTACAGGATGCGATGTCCTATACCATAGCAGAAACACCCTGTGAAATCACCTTACAAGAGGGTATTTTCTACTGCGAAGACTGTGTGCAACAGCGTTTTCCTGAGGATTACATATTGGCTGAAATGGAGGCCGTCAGCTACTTGGGCATCGCTCTATACGACGGCCAGGGCAGCGCCATTGGCGACCTCTGCATTCTAGATTCTCAACCCATCCAAAAGTCTCAACGAACTGAACAAATTTTACGAGCCTTTGCAGCACGAGCAACAGCCGAATTAGAGCGACAGCAAGCTCAAGCCTCTTTAGAGCATCTTAATTCCAAATTAGAAGCTAAAGTTGCCGAGCGCACAGCCGCCCTACAAGAGCGAGAGCAGTTTCTCCAGACCGTATTAGACACATTCTCAATATCCGTTTTTTGGAAAGATTTACAGTCTGTTTATTTAGGCTGCAATCGTAACTTTCTCATGGATGCAGGTTTGCAGACTATGGCCGACATAGTTGGCAAAACAGATAATGACATGCCCTGGGGCGCAAACAATAGCGCCCAAATCCAGACCGACGATCGTCACGTGATGCAGTCTGACACCGCAGAGTCAGGGATCGAGCAAACTTTAGTCAGAGCAGACGGTCAGAAGATTTGGATAGAAACCAATAAATTACCGCTTCATGACCTATCGGGGGAAATCGTCGGAATATTGGGGTCCTACCAGAACATCACGGCGCGAAAACAGCTAGAGCTAGATTTGCAGACCTCGCAGCAGCAGCTTCGTGAGGTGTTAGACAGCGCGATCGCAGGAATTGTACGACTACGGCTGTACCCAGATATGTCCATTCACTATGACTACATATCTCCCTACTGTGAGCAAAACTTTGGCTACAGCGTGGATGAACTGTCTCCAAATGCACGCCTGTGGCAGTCACGAATTCATCCTGAAGATTGGACCGATATCGTCAAACCAACGCTGCAGGCAATCTTAGACCACCGTGGATGTTCCACCCATGTCATGGAGTATCGATTTCATCGTAAAGATGAGTCTATCTGTTGGATTTTAGCTAATTGCTCGGCCAGGTGGGATCAAACCTGCTGGCAGATGACCATTGTAGATACGGATATTAGCGATCGCAAAAAGGCAGAATCACAGCTGCAAAATCTCATCACCGGCACCGCTGCTATCACCGGACCCGATTTTTTTCCTGTCCTCGTGAGTCATATCGCCCAGGCACTCAATGTATCCCATGTATTTGTGACCGAGTATCATGAGAACGCATTGCTAAGTCTAGCCGGCTGGATTAATGGTGAGCTAGAGTCAAATGTTCTACATCCTTTAGAGAACACGCCTTGCACGCTGACAATGCAAGAGGGTCAGTTTTACTGTCGCCAGGCTATTCAGGAACAATTTCCTGACTATCACACCTTACGTGAAATGGATGCAGAGAGCTATTTAGGCATTGCTCTACGAGATCTTAAAGGGAATCCTGTGGGCGTCCTATGTATTTTTCACAATAAACCCCTAGAGGATAAACAGCGCGCTCTGCAAATCTTGCAAGTATTTGCAGCTAGAGCAGCTGCCGAACTAGAGCGTCAAAGAGCCAATACGGCCCTCGAACAGCTGAATCAGGCATTAGAAACCAAAGTTATCGAACGTACGGCTGAGCTACAGGAAAGAAAACAGTTTTTACAAACTGTTTTAGATACGTTTCCACTGCATGTCTTTTGGAAAGACCTAAACTCTGTCTACTTAGGCGGTAACAAGAAATTTTTGGCCAATGCCGGTATGAACTCTTTGGCAGACCTTCAGGGTAAGTCGGACTACGATTTGCCCTGGACCACAGCTGAAGCTGCCGTCTATCGATCAGGCGATCGTCAGGTTATAGAGACCAACCAGGCCATATTAGGTCTGGTAGAAACTCAGCACACAGCCGACGGTCGTCGAATCTGGACAGAAGTCAACAAATTTCCGCTCCATAATCTAGAAGGAGACATTATTGGAGTATTGGGAACCTACCAAGATATTACCGAGCGCAAGGCAGCTCAAGCCGTCATCAAGCAGCAGCTAGCCGCGATGGAAGCCGCTATCGACGGCATTAGCATTTTACAAAATGACGCCTACATCTATGCAAATCAGGCTCATTTGAATCTCTTTGGCTACACCCAGCTCGAAGAACTGCTGGGACAGTCCTGGCAGGTTTCTTACTCGCCAGAAGAGATTCAGCGGTTAGAGCAAGATATCTGGCCAGTGTTAGAGTGCGATCGCGCCTGGCAAGGAGAAAACGTCGCCACTCGTAAAGACGGCTCCACCTTTGCCCAAGGTCTTTCACTTACGCTAATGGAGGATGGGCTGCTAATCTGCGTCTGTCGTGATATTAGCGAACTCAAACAGGCTCAGGCGCAGATTAGCTACAATGCCCTGCACGACCCGCTCACGGGTTTACCCAATCGGCGATTGCTGCTAGAACGCATTGAGCTAGCATTACACCGAGCCCAAAGGCTAGAGAGCTACCATTACGCTATATTATTTCTGGACTTGGATCGATTTAAGATCATCAACGACAGTTTAGGACATTTAGTCGGTGACAAACTGCTAGTCGAAGTTTCTAAAAGACTAAAACAGCATCTCCGCAATACTGACATGGTGGCTCGTTTAGGGGGAGATGAGTTTGTCATTCTCTTAGAAGATGTAGCAGCAGTTGAAATCATTATCCAAATTTCTGAGCGCATACTGGCCGACTGTCAGACACCAGTTTTGATTGACGATCACAAAATTTTTACCAGCACCAGCATTGGAATTGTGATGGGTAGCAAGAACTATCACAACGCAGCCAATCTCATTCGAGATGCTGATATTGCCATGTATCGAGCTAAGGCCCAAGAGCGCAATTCCTATAGATTCTTTGACGCTACGATGTATGCCGAAGCCATGAGTCGTCTGACATTAGAAAACGATTTGCGCAAGGCTCTCGCGCAACAAGAGCTTGTTATTTGCTATCAGCCCGTTGTGAATTTGCTTGAGGGCCATCTGATGGGGTTTGAAGCATTGATTCGCTGGCAGCACCCAACGCTAGGTCTGATTGCACCGAGTGAGTTTATTCCCATTGCAGAAGAAACTGGCCTAGTCATGGCCTTAGATAGCTGGATGATCTATCAGGCATGTGAGCAAATCCTGCATTGGCAACAACAATTTCCTCAGCAGTGCCCACTGAAAATCAGCATTAATCTCTCTGCACAGCAGCTGCATAAGAGTACTTTATTGCACGACATCGATCGTATTCTCAGTTCGACTCGGTTAACTGGAGAATCAATCATCTTAGAAATTACAGAGCGCATGCTGATTGAAGATGTGGAGCAAACCATTGAGCTACTGACTCAGCTGGCCTCACGACAGATCCAGATCAGTATTGATGATTTTGGCACGGGGTATTCTTCCCTGGGCTACTTGCATCGCCTACCTGTGCACAATCTAAAAATTGATCGCACCTTTGTGGGGAATATGCATTTAGACAAGCGTAACTATCAGGTAGTGAACACTATCCTAGCGTTGAGTAACCAGCTGGGGTTTACAGTGGTAGCCGAAGGTATTGAAACTGACCAGCAGCTACAACAGCTTCAGCAGCTAGGCTGTGAGCTGGGGCAAGGATATCTGTTTGCCCAGCCGCTCACCCCCGATGACGTCGATGCGATTTTATCCGATGCCCCCAAAGATTGGCGTCCATAGTCACACCCTAGGGCTTAGGCGCTAGGCATAACGATAGCTTGGGGGCAAGTCGGAGAGGGGCTATTCGGCTTCCGCTGTCAGACTACGACAAAACTAAAACTGTGTCGCCCAACAGCGGATAGAAGCCGGGCGGACAATGCCCACCCTCATCTTTTATTCTCTAAGTGCGATCCGTTTCGTCAAGATTGCCATCACCTCATTGGGGCTTCCAGTAGAAATAGGCTTACTCCAATCGTTCGGCTCAGCGTAGCGTTTCTTATGCAGGTCTTGAATCGTCAGCCGTACACCGGTCAGTGTGCCAAACAAAAGGTGACGTACTGTTTCGTACTCATAGTCAGGTAGCGGATCGGTGCCAAGCGCAGACGCAATAGCGCCCTGAGTTATATCGAGAATCATTAGCTTTGGTCTCCAAACTATCGTTATTGAACCTTTGCCGCGCCTAGAACCTGAAGCTTGCCGTAGTGGTAAAAAATGGAAGCTTTTAGCTTTTTGCAGCTGTTGTTGCAGTGGAGCGACTAATGAATTAGGTAACATAGTGCGGCGATCTGTTTGGCCTTTGCCATCTCGCGCTGTAATCTGGTGATACTCAAATCTAAATTCTTGATACGCAGACGTAGCCCCTCCATCAAGCGCATGCCGGTGCTGTAGAGCAGGCTGACTATTAGATGTTGGATGCCATCTAAGTTAGTTAAAATGCGCTTTACTTCTGAGCGAGTAAATACAACCAGTAAGCGCTGAGGTCGTCTAGCTCGTTCAATATCGTCTGGATGTTGCTTATCGTGAAACAGGATGAAATCCCGAATGTGGTGAACATAGGACTTTTTAGTTGAAAGGCTGAAATGCTTTAAACGAGCAATTTCCCTAACTTGATCTAGCAAGCGCGGCGGCTTGGGTGGCGTCATGGTAAATGCCGTATAACTCCCTTATAGGGGTGCTTATCTGTCAAAGCTGCTGGATAAGATCCCTATTTCCCATACTTAACCGTCAAAAGTGCTGAACAACACCCCAGATTCCCGGAGTTATACAGCGAAAATTTCGGTATAAGTTCTATGAATAGAAGCGTTATCACACAAATCTGCTGGATAAGATCTGGAAGATTGGATCTTATCCAGCAGATCTGACACTGAATTACAAGTTAGGTGGCTTGACACAGCTCGTTGACCTTGCTGCCTGGAAGTTCTTCATCGTGGCCTGGTCTGTTATGACACTGCTGGTTAGAGGCTTACTGCTTGGATTAGTGTTCCGCACCCTAGCGCTCTTCTCAAAACTGGGCTCAGCCCAAGCCATCCAAATTGAAAGGAGATCTCAAAATGAAGATGACGCAGATCTTGAGGCGATCACCCGTCCGACACTGGTCATTCATCTAGAACATACTTGCTTTTTTACTGAGTTGTGAGGAGAGTCTGTGTCCGATGAGGGCCAGCAGTTAGCCCTCTGGGCTCTCTATGAAAAATTTAGCTTTGGAGGAAACATGACAAAATCAATCACTCGCCTAAATCCGCCGGCATTGCCGAATGCTAGCGAAATGGGGTATTCGCAGATATCGATAGTCGAACCGGGCCGTATGGCTTATATATCTGGCCAAGTCGCGTGGCGGCCAAACGGTGAGGCAGTACCTGAAAGCTTGCCTGAGCAAATGAGTATTGTCTCGATCAACACAAAGGCCGCGCTGGATGCTATTGGGGCTGCACCACATGATGTTGTGATTGCACGCATTTACATGACCAATCTCACCCCTGAAAGATTAGAAGAAGTTATGCCACCGTTTCTAGCCATCTTTGAGGGGGCTCAACCCTGTGTTACTGGTGTTGGTGTCGAGGCGCTTGCTGCGCCCGAACTGCAGGTCGAGATGGAGTTGATTGTCAGGCTTCCTGATTAATTGCTGTTTTCAGGATATGAAGCCCGAGAATATTTGCAAGTCAGAAATTTAGCATAACAACCGTGGTGCAGCGGACTGATCCAAGCCGTTGGTGCTGAGTTCGGAGCTACTTGCAGCCGCTGACCACGACCGTTATAAATCACTATGCTGTAAACCACCTGCACCGAGCTATAGATCCAATTCTAGAACCTATCAAATCCTCATTTCTACGCATTTCTATCAAGAAATCCAGGCAAAGGAACGTCTAGCCGCCACTGTTTATCACCATAGAACAGCACCTGATAGATATGCATGCTGCCGTCTCTAAAAGAGGCTTCAAATGATTGCAGATAGAGATACCACATCCGTTGAAACTTTTCGTCGTAGGCAGGAGAAAGACCGGCAATGATCTCGCGATTCTTGGTAAAGTTTTCGCCCCAGCGTCTAAAGGTTTCAGCGTAGTGGGGTTTGAAATTCTCGCAGTGGGCGACCGTTAGCTTAGCGGCTCGCAGATCGCGACAGATTTCAGATAGCTGAGGAGCATAGCCGCCGGGAAAGATATACTTGTCGATCCAGGGGCCGTTGCGTTCAGAGCTTTCGGTCGTAATCGTATGCAGCATACCGACGCCGTGGGGTTTCAGCAGGGCTCTGGCTTTTTCCATAAAGGTGGAAAAGTTGTTTTTACCTACGTGTTCAAACATGCCAATGCTGACAAATTTGTCGAACTCTCCCGTTATCTCTCGATAGTCTTGTATCTTGATGGTAATTTTGTCCGTTAGCCCTTTTTCGGCAATTCGCTTTTTAGCTAGGGCAGCTTGTTCATCACTGAGGGTTACGCCGGTACCGTTGATGCCATAGTTTTCAGCCGCATAGATCAGCATACCGCCCCAGCCACAGCCAATGTCGACCAGCGATTCGCCTGGTTTGAGATCTAGCTTTCTACAAATCACCTCATATTTTTGACGCTGCATGGTTTCCAAACTATCGGTTGGCTGTACCTGATAGCCACAGGAATAGGTGAGCGTTGGGTCTAGAAAAAGCTGATAAAAGTCGTTACCAAGGTCGTAGTGATACTGCACATTTTTACGACTGTTTTGAAGCAGCAGCGGCAGCGTTTTTAGCCGTTGGGAGATAATCTGCAGCGCCAGGGGTACGGTTAATTTTTGGCTGGCTTTTGAATAGACTTTATTGCGATAGAGCATACTAATCAGCTCTGTCAGTCGGTCTTCGGCTTCATCCCACCAGCCGTCCATGTAGGCTTCACCAAAGCCCAATGAGGCAAAGGTAATAATGCTGCTGTAGGTACGCTGATCGTGAACCTGAAGATGCAGCTGAGGCTGGGTATCGGGTGAACCAAAGTTAAACACCTGGCCGCTAGGGTTAGTGACCATCAGATAACCATCGGTGATGGAGCTAAATAGCTCATAGAGATAGCGCTCAGCAACAGGCAAGTTTTCCATAACCTGATAAGGACGTACAGCGACTTTAACTTATCAAATTGAGGCGACCAGATTATGAGACGGGGGTGAGATGCGCTTCAAAAGCCTTCAACGATTGCTGATACAGTCATGCTAAATGCTAGCGAGAGACTATAGCAAAGCGTATCATGCGGTGCTTATCTGCCCTATCCCAACAGGCTATATGGACCGAAGCGAAAGCTTCGCTACAGCTGGCAGTGCCGCTGGTATTGATTCAGCTGTCGGAGGGAGCCGTTAGCTTTGTCGATAGTTTGATGATGGGGGGTCTGGGCACATCGGCTCTGGCCGCAGGCGGTCTGGGGGCAACGGCGTTTTGGATGCTGCTATCGCTGTGTACGGGGCTATTGGAAATGACGGGCGCGATCGCAGCCGAAGCCCACGGTGCCAGCGACCCCCATCGCGTCAGCCGCATTCATATCCAGGGTCTGTGGCTGGGCATCGGCATTTCTTTACCCATGATGGTACTGATCTGGCACCTGGACACGATTTTTCGTCTGTTCGGTCAGCAGCCAGCCATTATCGCGGGAGCCACGGCCTATTTACACGCCATTGTGTGGGGGTTGCCCGCAGCGCTGGGGCTGTTTGTGTTTAAAGAAATCCTGACGGCACTGATGCGACCGCGCCTGGTAATGGTGCTAATGCTATTAAGCATTCCGCTAAATATTGGTCTTAACTACGGATTTATCTATGGCCGATGGGGACTGCCCAGACTCGGGCTAGCTGGCATTGGCTGGGCCAGCACGCTGGTATTTTGGTTGAGCTTTGCCATCGCAGTGTGGATGCTAAGGATCTTGCCAGGGCTGGCACGGCTACGGTTGCTCAAACAGTGGTGGAAGTGCGATCGCACCATCCTCCAAGAAATTATCCATCTAGGTCTGCCGCTTTGTATCGACTACGGTACCGAATACGGAGCCCTCACCGCCGCGGCGTTGCTCATGGGGCTATGGAGTACAGACCTTCTGGCCGCTCACCGCATCGTTATCACGACTACCGAACTATTGCTAATGTTTTCCTGGGGGTTTGCCTACGCCGCCGCCATGCGCACAGGTCACAAAATTGGTGCAGGAGCCCCTCGCGCTGCCCGTAGAGTGGCCCAGGTCAATCTCCTCATGAATCTGGTCCTGGTTATCATTCTCGCCATCCCCCTGTGGTTGGCACCCAAGACCATTGCCGGCTTCTACCTCAATGTGAATTTGCCAGAAAATACTACAACAGTCACCACGGCTGCCGCCCTGTTTAAGATAGGCGTAGTCTTTCAAATTGCCCAAGGTGTTCGGTTGATCAGTGCCGGTACCTTACAAGGGCTAAAAGACACCCACCTACTGGCCACCGTTGATGTCTTTGTCCATTGGGGAATTGGTATTGGCCTAGGCTATGTCATAGGCCATGGCTTCGGCTGGCAGGGCATCGGCCTGTGGTGGTGTTTAACCATAGGACAGCTGGTGGCCGCCGTTGTACTAACCCGCCGCTTTCAACACCTGATCGCAGTGCAGTGTCTTTGCCAGAATCGCCCCGAAATACCCTCTTGAGCATCTAGATTATTTAAATTAATAGAGGCGACCATTGATGTTTATATCTTGGTCAAGATTATCATTGATTTCCTGGGTCAAATTGGCCGTACGTTCAGAGGAAAGAGTCATCAGCTTAGTCAAATCATCCACTGTCTGAGTCATTTGTAGCTGATTTACACTAATAAATGACAGCCCCTGAAGCAGCTGATCAAGCTGTTGGCCCCCTTTAAATACCGCTTCCATGTGCAGCTGCGTATCTTTCAAGTGTTCAAACCCACCATCAATCTTTTGTTCCATCTTAGTCAGCGCATCACTGACGCTATCAATTTCTTGATTCATCAAATCAAGATACACAGCTGTGTTTTGAGCACTCTCAGATGCGCCTTCTCCATCCGCTGATATATCCTGTGAGTCCAGTGTATTCAGTTTTGCTAGATTGTTTTTAATTCCTGAAAAGCTCCGACATCGTTGCAGTGATTTTTGAGCCAAACTAATGAGGTCAGGAATACCCTGAATAATTGGCTGCAACGTCTCTAACATTGCCAGAGCTGCCTGGGTTTGGTAGTTCATAGGCTCAACCACCTGAATTGCCGTTTCCTCAGTTTGGGTTAGAGATGTCTTCAGCTGACTATTAAGATGTTCCACATTTGCCGTCAGCTGCAGTAAGCGGGTAAATGTATTGCGAAAGAGATTAGAAATATGCGCAGTCGATGTATCCTCTGAGACAATAAAGTCTGAGTCTGCCGATGGCGTTTGAGTTTGTTGCAGCAGCTGGGTTAGCTCAGCCACCTGTTTCTGGAGACCCGATCTCTGCTGCTTTAGCTTATTCGAAAGTGCATCACTGACCTGACGTGCAGCTCTGGCCTCATTAAGGGAATTCAATCGTTCAAACACTAGCTGAAATTGTGCTGCTAATTGTTCTAAAAATGCTATTTCAACAGGCTGCCATTTGTGAAAAGCTTTGCAGTGATGGGCAATCCAAAAACCATAAAGTTCTTGATCTACAAACATCGGTACAACGACACTAGATTTGACATCTAGTAAATCCATACATTGATGATATATCGTTGGATTGTCAGTCACTGCGGCTACATTGTTGATTACAGTTGTTTTATGTTTAGCTGTTTCTGTCAGCAAATCTGGAGGAATAATGGCTTTGGGATCAGGGTAACTGGTAGCACGCTGACAGCCATCGGTTACTACTTCTGACTCAACAGTTCCACCACCGTTAGGATTTAATCGATAAAAGAATACACGATTTAACTGTAAGATCTCTTGAACATCGGGTAGAGACTGTTCAATAATTGTTCGAATATCGCGCAGATTATTAACGGGAGTACTTGCAATTTGGGCAAACAAACTAGCTTTTTCAGTTTCTGACGCTTGTGCCGTGAGTAGTGATTGAGTGCTTGCCACCAGCTGATTAAATGTTTGGGCCAGCATGTAGGTTTCTTGAGTACCCTCCGGAGTTGCCTGCACCGTAAGATCGCCACTAGCTACCCGTTTACTGTACGATGACAGATGAGATAGTGGTAAAGAAAGTTGTCGAGCAAGAACCACTAACAACGCAGAGGTTAGTCCACCTAGTATCAGAGCAGTTACGGCAAATAATAAGAGCATTTGCTGACCTGCTGACGTAATCTCTCTGTTTGTCATAGAGGCCACCGCAACCCATTGCGTCTCTGGAATCGTGGCAATCTTATAGATCTTTCCTCTATGGGTAAACGATAAGAGCACTGTGTCATCCTCAGACGGAATGACCGATAGTTGTTTAATTTTCTTATTGGTATTGAGAGCTTGAGTGATTTGATTAACGTAGGTATCTATGGATGAGGTCTCTGTTGAAAACTCGATTTTACTCATCTCTGTAATCACAGATTCAACAGTCTCAGCTCCAATAATTTTTTCCTCTTTGCGAAATCCCTGAGGAGAAAATGTATCAATTATTCCTAGGGTGTCACCGTCAATGAGCTGAACGCGTTGGCTGCCGCTAATTCCTGTACGCTTTAGATAGTCTGCCAAAAGACTAAACTTTCGAGCCGGTAGAATTGCCCGAATGACCCCTACGAATGTCTCATCCTGAGGGCTAACGATAGCCTGAACAAGTTCTATAGTGCGTGCTTTAGAGGTAAAGTCAAAATCAGGAGGGCTAATCCATACGCCATCTTCCTTACCTCGTTGCCACCATTCCTCATCACTTTGAACAAAGTCACTGGTGGGACGGCTGTAAGCCACATTAAAGCCATACCGGTTAGTGACTGAAATTTCAGAAATCTCAGCGGTTTTGACCGTTTCCTGAAGATAGTTGTTTAGAGTTTTATGGGAACGCACCAATTTCGTCTCTGAAAATTTGGCTTCCAAGTCAGCAATCGACAATTGATCTAAGCCTGCTTTTTCGGATTCATTACTACCGGCCAAAGCTTCATTGATCACTAAGGGACTATTCGCAATGGTTCGTGGCAACGTTAATATTTCATCGAGAACGGCGCGGGTGCTACCACTGGTCAATAAGGCCTGGTTCGCTAACTGAGTTTGCATACGGGACTCTGTTCTTTGTTGAACGACTCGATATCCCACGATACTTGCAATCAGCAGTGGTGCCACAACCACGGGTAGGATGGTAAACAGTAGCTGATCCCGCAAACTTTTTCCCTGGGGTGATAGCTGTTTTACCAACCAATTTGGGCCTCTTTGAGCTGTTGTATTGTTGTTAGACTGACGTGAGGTCGCGTTGTATTGTGTCATGGCTAACAGTAGATATTAAAGAACAGAAATTAAAGTAAGCTTGATCATTGGCTCTTAGCTTCTGTTTTATGCTGCTGCACAGCAGCTAGGAGGCAATGGAGTAATGAACGCATTAATAAATCAGTGGTTAGTTAGCAATTTTCTGAGTAGCAAGATGCTCTTTCACTCGGTTGTAGGCATCCTGTAGCTCTAGGACAGCTTCATCTGCACCATTGGGAAATTCATCAAACTCAGCTGTCTCACTAAATTCCACAAGAGCCTCGCGCCCTTTCCTTGAATCTTCCATATCCAACAAAACAGCTTTGACAGCTTCCACTTGTGTAGAACTTAAGCTTGGACCTACAACTACCATGTGTCGAGGATATTTTTTGGTTTCGGCTAACACCCTTAGTTCTTTGCGATCTGTATCAGAAACTTCTGCCCAAGTTTCACTGTCCACCGCCCCAGCCTGGACCTTACCATTCAAGACCCATTCCACGGTTGTTTCATCTTCTCCCGAAAAGATATAACCAATTTCGTCCTCTTCTACAGAATGGTTGGCTTCTGCTTTAGCAACAGGATTGAGTCCTGCGTCCATTAATTCAATCAAAGGAAACATAAAACCCGAGCTGGAACTGGGTTTCTGCATTGCCATCATGGTGCCCTGCAGGGATGCTAAATCGTCTAAAACCCCGTTTTTGCGAGTAATAAAAAAGGTGTTGTACTCCGGAACACCATCTTTCCATCGACGTAAAATCGGCGTAGCACCTGATTTCTCCATCACTAGCATCGCTGGAAAAACACTATCAAAATAAAGATTGACATCTCCTGATGTCATCCATTCAGCAACAGTGTTCACATCTGGAGCGATTTTGACTTCTCCTTTTGTGATGCCTGATTTCTTGAGGTTAGCAGCAAGATAATCAGCAACAGGCTGAGTTTCAGGAATTAAAGATTCTGGATCAAAATCCACATCTGTCAGAATAATAGCGCTACCTCCTGACGGATCGTTAGAGATAGGCTGACTTGCTCCACAGCTTCCAAGCCAAAAGATATGGCTAGTTAGTAAAATAACGGGCAGCAACTTATGTCGCACACTACAATAAATGGTTTTAGTTTGCAGTTTCATAAGAGAGGCTTGCCTGCTCGGAGCAAGCAAATTGAATGGAATTTTCTACCGTCTTTATCAGGCTGATGGCCAGATAAATTAGAGGATTGGATTTGATTACTGTATGTCGATTAAATACAGAACTTAGAGTCTTGAAGTATGGACACTTAAAGTTCTTGACTTTCCGAAGAGATCTTTTAGGAAAACATGAAAGCATCGTATCCGCCAACAACACGCGCCGCACTTTAGCAAATTGAAAACGTCCCTATTTGGCCCAATTAATTGGGTGAAATGAGGTGCTCATGATGATATATTTCTTTACTCATTTGCCTTCTAGGTACACAATGCTAAGTCTTATGATCTAGATGCAAGACCCCTTATACATGGCAAGACGTGAGAGTCTGAGTAAGGTTCCTCTTGCTTTTGTTAACATTCATGTAAAAGCTAATAGTTAAAGAAACAATTTTACTGATGTAATCGTTAATCTATACTGAAACGATTTTCAAAACTGAAGTTTTATCAAGGGTGTTGGCTGACGTGGGGTGGTCTCTCTTTTCTGGGGAAGCCCTGCTTGACTGTTTATTACTAATTGTTAGTTTTCTATGCCAATTCAACTCAAACCTCTTAGCACCTATGCCAGTGGTTCTTTCGATGAAGGCGCTGCAGAGATTGTGGCTTACGATCCTCAAGTACAACAACTGTTTATAACTAACGCTGAACAAAATACCGTTGACATTGTTGATATTAGTAATCCTAGCAACCTGAATTTTATAGATCGGATACCGCTTGATGCCTATGGTGCAGGCGTCAATAGCGTAGCGGCCCATAATGGAGTTATTGCGATCGCAGTTGAAGCAGACTCCAAACAAGATGTAGGACAGGTTGTGTTTTTTGATGCCCAGGGTACCTATTTGAATTCTGTTACCGTTGGCGCATTGCCCGATATGGTGACTTTCACTCCTGATGGCACAAAAGTTGTTGTCGCCAACGAAGGAGAACCGAACAGCTATCACGAAGCTGATTCCATCGATCCCTACGGCTCCGTTAGCATCATCGATATTTCCACTGGAATTAATACCGCCCAGGTTAAGACGGTTGATTTTAGGAAATTTAATTTTTATAGCGAAACCGTACAGGCTTCTGGGATACGTATATTTGGACCTGATGCGAATATCGCTCAAGATCTAGAACCGGAATATATCGCTGTTTCGGGTGATAGTTCCACCGCGTGGGTAAGTTTGCAGGAGAATAATGCCCTCGCTGTTGTCGATCTCAATGAGGGGAACATAACAGAACTTCTCCCCCTTGATTATAAAAAGCTTAGCTTGCAGGGTAATGCCATTGATGCGAGCGATAAGGATGGTGCGATTAATATTCATCACTGGGAGGACATTCCTCTATATGGGATGTATCAACCCGATGCGATCGCAACCTACACAGCCAATGACGGTCAGACCTATATCCTGACTGCCAATGAAGGAGACAGTCGTGCAGACTATCCCGGCTTTAATGAAGAAGCCAGAGTGAGTGATTTACCTCTAGACCCCACTGCATTTCCCAACGCAGAATACTTACAAGCCGAAAATAATTTAGGGCGCCTCAAAGTCACAAATACCCTTGGAGATCTTGATAACGACGGTGATTATGATGCACTGTTTGCCTTTGGGGGGCGATCATTCTCAATTCGAGATACAGAGGGCAACTTAGTCTTTGACAGCGGCAATGACTTTGAACGCATTATTGCACAACTCAATCCAGAGAATTTTAACTCTACCAATGATGAAAATGGTTCCTTTGATAACCGTAGTGATGACAAAGGTCCTGAACCTGAAGCTATTACAATTGGGCAAATAGATGGACAAACCTATGCCTTTATTGGATTAGAAAGAGATGGTGGCATCATGGTTTACGATATCACCACTCCCCATGCAGCAGAGTTTGTGCAGTACATCAATAATCGTAACTTTAACGTCGATGCCCAGTTGTCAGACGGTTCTTCCAATGCCGCAGCGGGGGATTTGGGACCAGAAGATCTTGTCTTTCTTTCATCAGAAGATAGCCCCAACGGTCAGCCCCTATTAGTTGTTGCCAACGAGATTAGTGGAACAACCACCACTTATACGATTGAAACAATCTCCCCACAGATATCTCAAGAAAGCAACATATCTAATCCAGGACCTTGGTTTTCCTCCCTTAGCAGTGCCCTCTTTTTATTAGGGGTCATGACTATTTCTAGCGTGAGGGCAAAAAATTGAGAACCTTCAATAATATCTGTCTGAAGTCGGTGAATTCTTACCGATAATTTGAGGTTTAAGCGGACCTACTAGCGTGGAGAGTTTACTCTAGTAGGCCCACTACCTGACAACATTGACCGTTTGGTAATATTCAGCTATGTACAGGACAAAAAAATAGCAACCTCCTGAAAGCCTTTCTGCTGCTGGGGTTGAGTCAATTTTAGGAAGATATGTCTGAGATGATCAAAGCCATACCGAAAAATGCTCTTGGCTAATCGCCCGTGAGCTTTGATAGTCAACGGGTTGCATTCATTAAGCCAGTGTCCAACCTTGACCGCCCAGCATAAGACTATGGTGAGTAAGGCAAAGAGCTTCTTCAACCGCTCTAAATCTCTTATCCCAGCCTCTTCAAGGCAAAATCCACGACTTTTGAAAATTCCAAACAGGGTTTCAATCGACCATCTCAAGGCGTAATCAGCAATGGCGGTTTCAGGGGCTTGGTCGGTGGCCACAACGAGTAAGGAATTATCCTCCAATCGAGTCACTGCAATGTAAACCCAATGCCCCCATAACCGTCGTCGTTTAGCCAGGATGTGAGTATCCCCCGGTTTGAGATGAGCAAACGCGATGCGTATTTTGACCCTGCGATGACCATCATAAAGTAGCTCAGAGTCTCGAATACGAGCCCGAAAAGGAGTTTTGAGTTTATCGCCAGGAGCCAGAAGTAAATAGGAGAACCACAGCCCCCCGACAAATTCGCGGTCTGTGGTGATACACCGAATTTCAACGGTGGGAAATAGCGCGTAGAACTGCTCCATCAGGTCAATCCGTTCTGAGGTGTTGGAATTGCCTGCTTTGTCCAACAGCATCCACACCAGTGGGAAGGCAATGCCTTCATGCACCA
>ERZ1740070.858-NODE-858-length-19838-cov-6.397109_pt1 | contig 19838 bp, 18 predicted proteins | sample MGYA00581734_ERZ1740070 | MGnify/ENA primary metagenome ERZ1740070 (study PRJEB43018, sample SAMN04849744) | marine metagenome | isolation source: floating plastic debris | place: Pacific Ocean | collected 2008-09-01 | study: EMG produced TPA metagenomics assembly...
ACTTCAACGGATGGCAACTACGGTTGATGACATTGTTCAGGTGTCTGATGATGCCATTTTAGACGCGATGAGACTTATCCACAGGCTGGTAGGTATTGTTGTGGAACCTGCAGGTGCGGTAGGTATTGCGGCTGCTATGGTTTATAAAGACAGGTTTGCAGGCCAGCTGTTAGCCACACCGCTATGTGGCAGCAATTTGACTAAAGCGCAGATCGAACAGTGGTTGTAGATGTTCTTTGGACCAACGTATGGCTAAAACAAGGATGCCGTGATGGACGCATTTGAAGAGCTATGGGAATTTGAGGCCCCCATCGAATACCACGATTTTGGACGTATGGGCTATGCAGTTGTCTACATGCCAGAAGATATCCAGCTGAAAATGCCCTTTGACCAACATCCGCGTTTACGGGTGGATGCAGAAATTGCTGAATTTCCCATTGATGGAGCATTTCAACCGGGTCAAGGAAAGTATTATTTAATCCTGTCTAAGCGCCTGCTAAAGCAAGCAGGGCTTATCCTGGGAGATACCGTAAATGTGAATTTTCGCATCGCCGATCAAAACGCTGTGAATTTACCAGATGAACTCGATATTGCGCTCCAGGGAAATCCGGCGGCAAAAACACAGTGGGACACCTTAACTCCAGGTAAACAGCGAGGGTTAGCCCACCGGGTATCATCCGCACGGACTTCAGCCACCAAAGAAAAACGTGTTGCTGAGGTTCTTTCTACACTGCTAGAAAAAACTTGAGCTAACGCACACACGGAACCGTTGATCTGTATGACTCGCCTAAAACACCATGCAGAAATCGCTGATGTACTTCAGCATCAGAGTGATGAAGAACTGCTGCATTTACTCAGCGACGTACACATACAAGCCCACGGAACGCTGTCTTTGTTGAGCGATCGCGTCAATGTGTTTGTCAAGCTTGTCCCGTTAGCAGCTCTTGAAATGCAGGCTCAGAACTATCAGTCGACTGCTAACTATTTTCAACTGCCGACCTATTACCAATATCGTATCGGCAGCTGTGGTTTTGGCGTATGGCGAGAAATCAAAACACACCTCGCTGCAAATACTTGGGTAGTATCAGGCCAATGTGCTCATTTCCCCTTGTTATACCACTGGCGTATTCTACCTATTGCTCAGGCAAACTACGATGACAGGATAGATAGACAGCGTTGGGGGAACTGTACAGCAATTTATCAACGAGTCGCCTCAATTATCGAAGCAACCCATTCTGTGGTGATTTTTCTGGAACATTATCCATTGACGCTGAGCCAATGGCTTTATCATCAGCTATTAAATTGCGCAGACCCAGTTTTGCTAATCACACAGCTTGAGGCTCAACTGACGGAAATACTGTCATTTATGAATGCTCAAGGGGTTCTTCATATGGATGCCCACTTTGAGAACATTCTCACTGATGGCAACCAGCTTTTTCTGACAGACTATGGACTGTCACTTTCCAATCGATTCCGGCTCGATGTTGAGGAACAACAGTTTTTTGATCGGCATCAAACCTTTGATCTTTGCACGGCGATTAATAGTCTTGTGCATGCAGTCGTCAGGCGCTACAGCTCTGAAAATAACTGGCGACAGGGGCTACAGCAGCTGGTTAATGAACAAAATGACTCGGATCTGCCACCTGTCCTTTGTTCTTATCTTCAAGAAAGAATGCCTTTAGTTATAAAAACGGGAGACTTCTATCATCAGCTGATGGCAGATCTAACGACTCCCTATCCTACGGCTGAGTTTCGAGATATTCTAAATAATCTCTAGAGCTGTAGCGCGAAACGACTAGTGCGGATGCGATTAATTAATCTAAGGTCTAAGTCTAATAAATCGTTGTAGTCCTTTCCTAGGTCAGCTTTGATCAAGACATAGATCTTTTACAATCAACTATTAAAAAGTTACATATAAGATTCTGAACCTTAGCTTTGACTTGGTATTTCTGATTAAGACTTATTAGTGAGATGGACATCAACCTAATGAATCTAGACAGGATAAAGTTTACGCTTCGACTCATCACTGAATAACAAAAGCTGTTAATCAGTGAGCCTGAATAGAAAAATGCTAAATGGACTTTGGACAGGATAAAGTTCACGCTTCGACTGACTGTAAAATCGTTGTGCTTTCTTTTTAAAGACTCCCTATTACTACGTGTCATGATCACTCTTGTACCTACATCTGGATTATGTAATCGAATGCGAGCAATAGCATCTGCTGTAAGTTTAAGTAAGCATTTGGGTAGAGAGCTAGAAGTTATTTGGATTCCAGACAGTGCATTAGGTTGCTCATTCAACCAATTATTTGAACCATTACCATGCATACGAGTAATTCAGCCTAACAAAATAACAAAGCACTTGTATCAAGAAAACCAATTTCTGTTAGAAAAAACACAAAATAAATTTAAAAACCAAGTCCTTGCAACATCATCAAGCTTTTGCCAAAAAATGATATGTGACCGAGTGATTGGTAATGCTGAAATAGGTGATATTAAAACTATTGATTTAATAGATGAAGTTTCAAAAAGCCGTAAACCTTTATTGATAACAAATAGACATTTTTATAATGATTTGGGTTCAAACTTGTATGAGGTTTTTGAGCCAATAAAAGAACTGAAAGCCAGCACCATGGAAAGAACTGCTAATTTTAATGAATATACAATTGGCCTACATATTAGAAGAGGCGATCACGTAAAATCTATAGTGAATAGTCCTCTGTCTGTCTTTAAGAAGGCAATCAAAAATGAGATTGATGTAAATTCAAAAGCTAATTTTTATGTTGCATCAGATTCAATAAAGGACAAAGAGTCCCTGAAGAAAGCTTTTGGCTCTCGTATCACTACTGACTTTGAGCAGACCAGTAGGGATAACGATGCAGGTATGAAAGCAGCTTTGATTGATTTATATTCCCTTTCTAAAACTCGAAAGATTTACGGTTCGTATTGGAGTTCTTTCTCTAGAGTGTCTGCAGAAATTTCTGGAATTGAATTAATCAGATTAGTAAAGGATTCTGATGATACTAATGTCATGTCTAATGTAGCTGTGGCACCAGGGCTGATTCATTAGAGCAGCTCTATATATACTTTAGGGAAACTGGCTGGCAGGTTGTTTGGCTTCACTTGGATGATGAAACAGTACTATTCCTCACAAATTGAGTCTTTTTTCTGGGTAAATGCCTAATTGGTGAGTGTACAGTGGAGACGTCGTATGTTGCGATCGCACATGAGTAACCCGATTGAATGGACCCCAGAGGCAAAAGCTCGTCTAAAAGAAATCCCTTTTTTTGTCCGTCCAGCGGCCCGCAAAAAAATTGAGAGGCTTGCTCAAGAATCCGGTGCAACCCAAATTACGGTTGAAGTCTATGAGCAAGCCAAACAGAAATTTGGATAGTTTTAGCTACTTGCAGCAAACACTACAAGACCCTATTGATAGTAGTCTGTCCCCTTATTCACAAAGTCAAGAGTAAAGGCTTGAGTGTAGTCAGTATCAGCATTAAATATATCTGCTGCAGCCATGTCTTCAAAAAAGGCTTGCCAACGTTCTTCAGTCATGGCACCAATCCCGTTAGACTCTGCATCCCCTGAGACTGCAATACCGTACTCTTGCATTTTTTCAAGACTGTAGGCCAGCTGCTCATCGGTCATTTCCGGATTGTCTTGCTTGATCAGCTCATTCCCCAGCGTAGGATCGTCAAAATAGCTGTACCAACCTTTGATCGAAGCATCGACAAAACGCTGTACTAGCTCAGGATCGTTATCGACAATCTCTTGACGGGTCTCGATAGTTGTTGCATAAGGAGTGTAGCCATAGTCGGCTAACAGAAACACAACCGGTTCAAACCCACCTTCCTTGGCAATAGCTAACGGTTCAGAGCTTAAATAGCCTTGCTGGGCCGAACTTTTATCAGCCAAAAACGGACCTGGATTAAAGTTATAGTTGCGTTTCATGTCATCTGTAAAGCCATACTTCGCGGCCAAAAAGGGCCAGTAGGTTACATTGGCTGCTTTGGAGATAAAAACAGGTTTACCCCTAAGGTCGGCTAAGTCCTCAATGCCCTGGTCAGGATGGGCAGTAAGAATTTGAGGATCTTTCTGGAACATAGCCGCTACCGTGACTTTGGGAATGCCTTCTTCAACCGCTTTAATGGCATCCGATGCGTAGCCCATAAAAAAGTCCACAGCATTACCCATGAGTAGCTGGGTGCCGTTAACCTGAGGCCCGCCCATTTGGATGGTGACATCCAAGCCATATTCTTCATAAATACCCGCCGCTATAGCTTGGTAAAAACCGCCGTGCTCTGCCTGGGCATACCAGTTGGTGCCAAAGGTAACCGTTTGCAGCTCGTTGGTTGCCGAGGATGCTGTGTCAGGCGTGGGTGTATTGTTGGCACAGGCGGTCATCAAACCGGTTCCAGCTGCGAATGAACCATACTGGATAAAGCGACGGCGATTAAATCTAGTCATGGCAGATCCTCCGTGTGTTTGAGTATGGGTGTTGCTAATTCTTATCTGGCTACTTGGTCAGCCATTCTATGACCTGGTGTCCGAGTTTTACCGTATTCAGTCGATCAATTTCGCGGATTCCTGTGGGGCTAGTGACATTCACCTCAGTAAGATAGCCGCCAATGATGTCGATGCCTACAAAATAAAGACCATCGCGCTCCAGTGTTGGAGCTAGCTGCTTACAAATGTCTAGCTCACGTTCGGTAATGTCTACTTTAGCAGTGCGTCCACCAACGGCCATATTGCCCCGAAATTCTTTGCCAGTAGGAATCCGGTTTACGGCACCGAGGGGGTTGCCATTAAGCAAAATAATTCGCTTGTCGCCATCCTTGGCAGCTGGTAAATAGGCCTGCACCATCACCGGCTCCTGGCCCTGTCTGGTGCTGATTTCAATCATGGAATTAAAGTTAGGATCTTCGTTGCTGAGAAACAAAATTCCTTCCCCCCCCTTACCGCCCAAGGGTTTCAGTACGGCTCTACCACCACAGCGTTCCACCATGTCCCAGATTACAGCTTTGTCTTGACTAACAATGGTTTCTGGGATCGCCCCAGTAAACTGTAGTGCATACATTTTCTCATTGGCAGCCCGAATTCCTTGGGGAGAGTTGACGACCTTGGTTTTAGCCGGATTGATATAGTCCAGAATATAGGTGGCGTAGAGATAGGGCACGGTCACCGGCGGGTCAGTGCGCATAAAGACAGCATCCATAGTATTGAGGGGCTGCCATTGGCCATGACTCAGGGTAAACCAATCAGAAACGGCATCCCAGCGATTGTCACCGAGGGTAACAGGAGTCAGGGTAACAGGGGTCAAGTAGGCCATGGCCTGACCTGCCACCACGCCCATTTGCTGGGCCTGAGTAATATAAACAGCGTGCCCCAGTTCCTGAGCAGCTTCCATAATGGCGACACTGCTATCGTGGCCTGGGTCTAATTTAGCGATGGGGTCAATGATAAATGCAAATTTCACGGGGTCGGCAAATAGGTGGGTCGGTTTGATTTTGCCATGGGTTGGGGTTTTCGGCAGCAAGCATCCATCGTTATTGAAGCCCCACAGCTAACGAGATTTAAACGGTCAATCTTTAGTATCCGATCTAAGGATTGACAGAGATTGTTAATGCAGTATGGCAATGAGAGTTAGGTTCCGTTTTAGTCGATATGAGAATTTTGCTAGATAGAAATTTGTCGTCAACTTAGATAAAACCCTTTAGCTTCTGTTGCAAGCTAAAGGTCAATCACCTGTTTTATGACCCAATATAGTTCAGACAATGTACGGTGTCTCTTGCCTAAAACCGTTGGTTTCATCTGTTAATTACAAATCCTTATCTATCCTAAATTGCATTAAAATCCAGGGAGTGCAACATACAAATCAACATGTCAAACGCGCAAGCTGCTGTCTTGGAATCCAACCAAGCATTCTACAGAGCCTTTGAAAAAAAGGATATTGAGGTTATGGAGGCAGTTTGTTCTAAAGGTATTGGTAGTCTGTGCATTCATCCGGGACGTAAAGCACTTAAAGGTTGGGAGGATATTCGCCAATCATGGGTGCAAATCTTTAAGGCGACTCGCTATCTCGAAATTGACCTAGATGTAGTGTCTGTAGAAGTCTCTGGCGATTTTGCCTACGTAGTTTTAGTAGAGAATGTTATGCAAGTTGCAGGCAGTCGTCGATTGGAAGCTAAATCGATAGCCACAAATGTGTTTGAGCGCATGGGAGGGCAGTGGTATCTAGTGCATCACCATGGCAGCCCAATTGCGGAATAGTCCGTCTGCTGTTGAGCAACTTACCGAGACTATTTTTACCGATGCTGACATTGATAAAAGAGACTATTTCAGTAGTGGACCTGCAGTAGTGACAGGGATATTGTTATTTAAGGTGTGTTAGAGTTTGGTGTGCTGCAGATGATTTAGCATCTGATGGAGCGATAGACAGAGCACGCCGGGCATAGCTCGGTGGGAACTTATTACAAGTCAGGAATCATTATCATGTCCATACCGGCAGCAATAGTCGCTTCTACACCAGCATAAGTCGGATAAAACAAAACCGCACTGCTGAGTCAACAGTGCGGTTTACGGTCAGTCGTTACTGGGCGTTGCTAATCCAAACTGTGACTTCATCTGCAAGATGCTGGTATGTGGCGTTTCTAGCAGAGCGGCTCAATTTTAAACCAGCAACGGCAGTTACTGAGACAGATTGTCTTGACTATCAGTGTTTTCTTGTGGGGATGCTGATGGCTTAAGCTAATAGTTAGAAAGATAAGTCTCCAAGATGTTGAACTGCTCAGGATTGAGACTATAGTACATCCAACGCCCCTGCTGACGTGCAGTTACAAGGCCTGCCTGCTTTAATGTCTTAAGATGAAAAGATAGTTTTGACTGAGCGATGCTGAGACGCTCACACATATCGCCAACACAAAACTCTCCTTCGCGTAGCAGCTCTAAAACCTGAATGCGAATTGGCTCTGATAGCGCGTGAAATCCTGAAAATACGTGATCCTGATTAACTGAGCTATGCATGGTGATCAATTAAATAAACACTAAACCCTAGGTCCAAATGTCAATAAGTTGGATAATACTTATCTAAAACATTTGAATTTTTTTCCAAATTAGCGAAGGTTGCGGCAGCAGGCCATCCGGACAAACACGCGAGATTTGTTTACATCAACTGCTCTCTAGCAGATGAGATAATCGCTAAGGCGGCAAGCGATGCTGTTGTTGCGCGTAATATCCCGGAACCTAGTGAGATTTCTTGATAGCCATGTGCGATCGCAACCGCGATTTCCTCAGATGTCCAGCCCCCTTCCGGACCAATCATCACTCGAATCGATTGCTGAGGAGAATCGGCCAGAAGTGCCTGTACGCAAGGTAAAAGCCTAGGTGCATTGACCCTAGCAACACAGAAGAAGTTCCCACTTGATATGGAGCTGGTTTTTATCCAATCTGTAAATCGAGCTGGATTAGCAATAGTCGGTACATAGCCCCGTTCACACTGTTCTGATGCTTCCTGGGCGATCCGCTGCCAGCGAGTTAGCTTCTGATTGCTGGGTTTAAGCAGAGTGCGCTCACTCAGCAGAGGCTGTATGGTGGTAGCCCCCAATTCAGTTGCCTGACGCACCACGTCATCAAAGCCTGATTTAGGGAGTGCTGCTACCAACTCCATAGCCGCTGGTTGAGCTGATATTGCTAGCTCAGAGAGAATCTCGGCCCGCCCTGGGGCTGCGGTCAATCGACTTTGCCACTGATGACCCTGCCCGTCTTGAGCGATAAACAGATCGCCAGACTTTAGTCTTAGCACCCGCTGCAGATAGTGAACTTGCTCGTTAGTTAACTGGAGACTGTTTGCTATCTGTTGATTTGGACTAATGGTAATACGCTGCATTCGCTAACTTCCGTCGATCCCACATTCCTGGCACCTCAAGATTTTAAGTCGATATAGTACGGCTTTGCGCACATCGTCCACACCATTGCCGAAAGCTTTGGATAACAACAGCTATGTGCGGCGCAAATTGCTGAATGAAGTCAGCAATTTGCTACATCGACGGAATACTGTTAGCGAACACCGATGAATCCAGCTTTCTCAATCAGCGTCTGACCTTCGGTAGAAAGCAACATATCAGCGTAAGCGCGTCCGGCCGTTTCATCGCGGCCGCCATCGGCTTTAACAATGACAAACAAACGTCGGGTTAGCGGGTAGCTGCCATCTCGGAAGTTGTCTTTATTTATCGCGTTTTCTTGATTCAAACACTCTTGTCCAGTGCGCCAGGATGCCTCAAATGGCGGAATAAAATTACCTGGCTGATTGGTGGCAGCAACGGGTATGGCATAAATCGAACATTGATTGACGATTTCAGGAGCTGAGGCATAGTAAATTCCTCCTTGATCGCTTAAAACTTGTCGTAAGCCTGTGGTGGTATCCCCGACAAAGATGACATTCTCACCATAGGTGTCTGCATTTAGGACAGAGTCCAAAAAATATTGAGCCGTACCGGCGACTTCTGGTGACCGACTGTAGGCAGTAACGGGTAAATCAGGTCCTCCTAACTCTGACCAATTGGTAATCTGGCTGGTGTAAATTGCCTGGATTTGCTCAACTGTTAGTCCTTCTATTTCAAGGTTTGGGTGAACGGCTAGAGCAATGCCATCAATGGCTGTTGGGATTTGCTCCAGGCTAACCCCGCGCTGTTGGGCAGACTGATATTCTTCATCCTTAATGGGACGAGAAGATTCTGAAAAAGAGAGCTGCCCATCTAGAAGCATCTTGATACCCCTGCCTGAACCGGACACACCACTTGATGGCAGGGTGTATCTCAATTGAAATTCGGGGAATGCGTTGGCAATGGCATCATTGACTGTTTCGTGGACTGGAATCCATGTGGTGCTGCCACCATAGTTAAACAAACCTTGGGGAACATCTTTGATGGCGGCTAACTGACTGTTAGAGGTATCGGTAGCAGCCGTATCTCTGATACGGTTGCCACTGTTTGACGGCTGCACCAATGGTGCTGCACCCCGACCCACAAACCAGGTAACTAGCCCAAATACTCCGGCAATGAGGCCCAGCCCCGCCAGAGTAATGACTATAAGCGTTTTATCCTGCTGCTTTTGCATATCAATAATTAATCTATTGGCTCAAGTAATAGTAGAGAATGTCGTAATCAAAACTAAATCAAACTAAAGGGCACTGACCTGGTGATAATGGCTGGATATTCTTACCCATAAATACTTAACCACCTGTCAAATTAGCTGACCCTAGAGAATGGCTAGGCGTGCCCTACTGGGTAAGTCATTACTAAAAAATTATTAATTTGATTTGATAAATTCAAGATTAGTTGAATTTGAAACACAACTTGTGGCTAGTTAAACACACCAGAAGGGTTTTTCAATGCTATGGGTCTTGAAAAATAAATAGCTAGTTGAAATTAAACTCTGGTTTGCCTTAGGGGCACCGTCAGGCCCTCATCGTCAGGCCCTCACCGTCAGGCCCTCACCGTGAGGGGGGATGTACGGAAAAACGACCGGAATGAGATGCCTGTTTGTGAAGAACTAGTTAAATTTGCCTGCTCCATTTGCAGGTAATGGAATGTGTCTATATGTCTTTGATGGGTTCTATGACTCAATCAGGGACCTTTGGATAGGTGCTGACTGGTGTTGTCTAGACGCATGCTGCTGTCTGACACATCTAAAAACCTTGTTGAGACGTACCTTAAAACGGGAAAGCTTAATCAACCCATGCTTTAGTAAGTCTGTAAAATTATCTCAAATCTATAAAGAACGACTATGTTAATTTTCCCCAATGCTAGTTTGGAATTGTTGCAGCAATGATGATTTCCCTGTTGCTGGCTTTGAGCAGCATGGTTTTATGGGGCCAATTCTCAACTCGCCGCCCAGGCCTCAAATCCACCTACTTACTATCAGACAAATGCTACAGCGATTAGTCCATCAGGGTCTTTATCATGGCAGCCGTTTTGAAAATTGGTGATACAGAGTTTGATATTCAGGCGTTGTTAGAGCAGCTGCAGCAACATCAGCTTTTGCCTAGGTTAGTGCAGGAAGTGGTGCTTGATCAGGCCGTAGAGACGGTTGCTTGCGACCCTGAAGAGGCGTACAAAACATTTTGTAATCAGCGTAACTTGCTGACCGAAGAGCAACAGTATGCTTGGCAGACGCAGAATAAGCTGACCCAAGAGCAGATGTATATGAGGGCTTTGCGAGATGCCAAAATCGCCAAGTTTAAGGAGGAGACCTGGGGAAATAAGACGGAGTCTTATTTTTTAGAGCGCAAGCTTAATTTGGATCGTGTGCTCTATTCGTTAATTCGCACCAAAGACCCGAGTCTGGCCCAGGAACTGTACTTTCGTTTGAATGATGATGGGGATTCGTTTGCCGATCTAGCGCGTCGTTACTCGGAAGGCCAGGAATCTCAGACGGGTGGATTGATTGGCCCTGTTGAGCTTAGCGTTCCCCACCCGATGATTGGACGCATGCTTTCAGTCAGTCAGTCGGGGCAGCTGTGGTCTCCTACTCCTATTGGCGAATGGTATGTGATTACCCGATTAGAAAAGTTTGTACCAGCTCAGTTTGATGAGTCTATGCGTCAGCGTCTACTGGATGAACTTTTTCAAAAATGGCTTAGAGAAACAACCCAGGCTACAGCCGTTCAACCTCTTTTACCCTGAGACATCAGCTGCTTACGAATGCATAGCTTACGTAACCTATGACTTATACCGTTAATCCTATACAGCAACAGCTAAGCGATACCGAACCGTTTAATCGTTTACCGGCTGAGGTCGTACAAACGTTGGCCAATCAGAGCCAGCTGTTACGTTATCGCATGGGTCAGCCGATTCTCCGGCGTGAAACCATGCCGCATCAGGTTGTCCTAATTAAGGAAGGACAGGTGCGGCTGCTGGGGTATGACCCGTACACCAAAAATCCGATCACCTTAAAGCTACTCGGGCCTGGGGATATCCTGGGTCTGGCTGGACCGGCTCGTGGGGTAGCCTGTGAAAGTGCGATCGCATCTACTGAAATTGTAGCGGCAGCGTTACCGGTCGCCACCATCAAACAGCTGCTGGCAAACTATCCCAGCTTTGCAAATGCTGTTCAGAGTCGCTGCTATCTAGCAGAGCTGTTTGAAATCCTCAGCAACTATTTTGAAAAACAGGCTCACAACGCAGGCAACATTGCTGAGCTAACAGCCACAATCCGTACCCAGGGTGCGGCTGTTAAAGAGGTGCCAGCGGGTCCTCTCAAATACAACGACTTGGATAGTCAGAAGCTCTGGTTTATTAGTCGGGGTAACGTCGCTTTCCATGAGCAGGGCGGACAGCTGAGCCCTACGATGGCATCCACTGAGGTTCAGAGTGCCAACGGCGCTCGTCTGCTTGGCATTCCCTATGCTGTCATGGCCGCTCAGGTGGAGACTAAGGCCACGGAGGTTTTAGATACTGATCCGTGGGAGGGTGCTGATGCCCCTACGACAGATATTCCCTATGCCGATGCCTTGCCCCAAGATGCTGGGGTCAGTGCCGATGTTAGCAATCAGGTTTACCCTCATATTCGGGCTCATGGTGATCTTGATGCGCTAGTGGCCTGCTATGAGATGTTGGCCAAGCATTTTGGCATGCCGTTTAAGCGAGATGTGGTCCGGCGTGTATTGGTCAATCAAAAAGCGCGACTCGGTCAGGTTTCACTGCCGGCCTGTGGAGCCGTAGCTGATATGCTGGGGCTCAAACCTCAGCTGGCTAAGGTACCCGCCAGCGCCATTGGTCGACTACCTAAGATTGCACTCATTAAGTGGCGTGATAGCTACGCAGTACTGTACGAAACATCGGCTAAGCAGTATGTTATTGCTTGCCCCGAAGATCGAGAGATTGTCCGCCACTCACCCCAGGCATTTGAAGAAATCTGGGGGTCTGAAGGGGAGATTCTGCTGCTAGAAACCACGGCCCAAACTCCCCAGCAGCGGTTTGGCCTATCTTGGTTTGCGCCATCCCTGCAGAAATATAAGTGGGTTTTGGTAGAGGTTTTGGCGGCCTCATTCTTCTATCAGATTTTTGGTTTGGCCAATCCCCTGATGATTCAGGTGATTATTGACCGGGTAATTGTGCAGCAAAGTGTGGATACCCTACATGTGCTCGGCATTTTCTTGGTGATTGTGGCGGTGTTTGAGGCGATTCTTGGCAGTCTGCGCACATATTTGTTTGTCGATACCACCAACCGGATTGACATGACCCTGGCGTCGCAAACTATCGATCACTTACTGCGGCTGCCGCTTAAATATTTTGATCGTCGTCCGGTGGGTGAACTATCCAGTCGTGTCAACGAGCTAGAGAACATTCGGCAGTTTTTGACCGGTACAGCGCTGACCGTCGTGCTAGATGCCGTGTTCTCGGTGGTTTACATCGTCGTTATGCTGATTTACAGCGTTCAGCTGACGCTGGTATCTCTGGCCACTATCCCTCTGTTTTTGGGGCTGACATTTTTTGTATCACCGATTGTGCGTCGACAGCTGCGGGCTAAGGCCGAGCAAAACGCCAAGACCCAGTCGTTTTTGGTGGAAGCCCTGTCGGGTATTCAAACCGTTAAGGCTCAAAATATTGAGCTAAATACCCGCTGGAAGTGGCAGGATCGCTACGGTCGCTACGTCAGTGATGGCTTTAAGACGGTACTGACATCCACCACGGCCAGCTCAGCCAGTAACTTTCTAAATAAGCTCTCTGGTCTGCTGGTGCTGTGGTTTGGAGCCTTTTTAGTGCTAGAAGGCAACCTGACTCTGGGTGAGCTGATCGCGTTTCGAATCATTGCTGGCTATGTCACTCAGCCGCTGCTGCGTCTGACTCAGCTGTGGCAGAATTTCCAAGAGACGGCCCTGTCTCTGGAGCGTTTGAGCGACATTATCGACCATCCTCAAGAGCAGGAAGACGAACAGCGCAGCCAGATTCCGATGCCGGATATCAAGGGCCATGTCAGGTACGAAAATTTGTCTTTCCGATTTGGTGCGTCCGGTCCGCTACAGCTCTCAAATATTAATGTTGAGTTTCCAGTGGGACAGTTTGTCGGGTTAGTGGGTCAGAGTGGTTCGGGTAAAAGCACCATGATGAAGCTGCTGCCCAGGCTGTACGCCCCAAATTCTGGCCGCATCCTGATTGATAACTACGATATCAGCAAGGTTGAGCTTTATTCGCTGCGGCGACAGGTGGGTATTGTGCCCCAGGATAGTTTGCTGTTTGAGGGGACTATCCAGGAAAATATTGCGCTGACCAATCCAGAAGCCACCACTGAAGAGGTGATTCAAGTGGCAAAGATTGCCTGCTGTCACGATTTCATTATGGGGCTAGCGGTGGGGTACAACACCCGTGTTGGCGAGCGAGGGTCGTCTCTATCGGGGGGGCAGCGCCAGCGGATTGCGATCGCACGTACAATTTTGCAAAATCCTCGTCTGCTTATCTTGGACGAGGCCACCAGTGCCCTCGACTACGATACGGAAGCTCAGGTCTCTGCCAACCTGATGAAATGGGCCAAAGGTCGTACCGTCTTTTTTATTACCCATCGACTTGGAGCTTTGCGCACAGCCGACAATATCTTAGTTATGGACCAAGGGTCCATCGTTGAAGAAGGCACCCACGACGAGCTGCTTAATCTCAAAGGACGTTACTACTGTCTACATCAGCAACAAGGGAACGGTTAGTCATGACATCTCAACAGCTACAAAACGGTGGTATGCCGAACGCGTCTGGCGCTCAGGCTCAACCCTTTGACCAGCCCGTTATTTTGCGACAGTCCCCCATATGGTCGCGGGCGATTGTGTGGGCAATTCTGGGTGTTACCAGCATCAGTATTCTCTGGGCGTTTTTGGCCAGAGTCGAAGAGACGATTCCTGCCCAGGGTAAGTTAGAGCCGGTAGACGTAGTGCAGCCTGTGCAAACACCCAGCGGTGGTGTCATTGAAGAGATTCATGTCAAAGAAGGTGAACTAGTTGAAAAAGGCGATCTGTTAATTACCTTCAATCAATCAGCCGCCAAGGCCGAGTTAGATTCCCTAGTTCAGATTCGTAAGTATTTAGATGATCAAACTGAGATCTATCGGGCTCAAAATGGTAACGGTAGTGGTGAAAGTGTGACTGGAGCCACTGCTGGCGATCTGCAGCAGCGATTAGAGGAACGTCAGCAGCTAGAGTCTAGCAACCGCATTTATCAAGCCCAGATTAATGGAAATACATCAGCTCTATCGGCGGCGGCGGCTGATGATGTTGCGGTTGCCAGGAATGAAGTGCAAACACAGCAGATTCAAAACCGGGAGCAAATTAAGGATCTGAAGGCTCGTTTGAGTCAGGCTCGTTCTGAACTGGTTAATGCTGAGAATGACTTAAGCACCAATGAGGAAATTCTCTCACGGCTACAGTGGCTAGAAAAAGAAGGGGCGGTGGCTGAACTCAGTCGGCTACAGCAAGAGCAAGAAGTCAGTACTCGAATAACCCGGGTTAGCACCCTAAAAGATGAGATTAGTCGTCTTGATGCTCAGATCAATCAGGCTGAAGCCGAAATTGATCGAGCCGATTTAGAATTTGAGCGCTCCCGTCGCGACCAGATTCGCAACAATCGCGAACGCATTTCCTCCATTGATAGTGCCCTGGGTCAGACTGTCTTACAAAATGAGACCCAGCGACAAGAGTTAGGCAGTCGCATTGCCCAGCTAGAAGAACAGCTGGAGTTCCGTGAGCTAAGGGCGCCCGTAAGCGGTGCTGTGTTTAACCTTAGAGCGAATCAGCCTGGTTACGCGGCCAACTCTACAGAACCCATTCTAGAAGTTGTGCCTCAAGACAACCTGACTGCCCGCGTCTTTATTCCTAATCAGGATATTGGTTTTGTGCAGCTAACTGATGACTGTCGTGCTGCTGTCCGCGCAGATGACCAAGGGGCTATCGAAGCTGAGTGCAAACAGGTGGATGTACGAATTGATGCCTTTACCTACAGTGAGTACGGCGATATTGATGGTTATCTGGTGCGCATCGGTGACGATGCGCTGCCTCCCGATGAAATTTATCCGTTTTATCGATTTCCCGCCGAAATTCAACTAACCTCACAGGTTTTAGAATCTAGGGGTGAAACCTATACATTGCGCTCCGGCATGTCGCTTAATGCCAACATTAAGACAGAAAAGCGTACAGTAATTTCGTTCTTTACCGACCTGTTTGTGCGCAAGAGAGATAATTTCTTCTCAAAGTAAACACAGAAAAGCCAAAAGCTGCTGCTGTTGGCACGAGGCTTTCAGTAGCAATTCAACTCAGTGGTCCAAACTTTCCCTGAGGCAACATTCGAGAGAAAAGTAATGGACCCCGCCGTAACTTTTTAACCTATTGCAGCCAAGAACAACCTAATACGCAGGGTTGTAGGGCGGCGTTCCGATCTGCCCATGGGGAAGCCCCAGCTTGCCTGATTGGAATAACAAAGTTATTTCCCGAAAAGGGAACTCGGAGGGACCCCAGCAACCGGTTTTGCATAAGGCAATCTCTCAAAAAAACTTCAAAAATTAGGGTGAGACTCACGCTAAAAATCATGACATGTTTTTTTACGGGCCATATGGCATCCGCGGATGCATTCGTCGATTGCGAGTCAGGTTAGCTGTTGTAATTTAGGGCTTTCAGGGATATCGATTGTCCTAACTAACCTGACAGATGCAATAAGTCTTGTTTTGGGAAGAAAGCTTTTTACAATCTCCCCCAACAGATTATCTATCGCAGTACCCGACACAAAACGCCGTAGAGCACTGCTGCGGTCACAATGCCATTGACTGGGCCAATCCCCACTCCAGCATTACCGGTAACATAGGCCATGATTGAGCCAACGAGATAGGCAATTACCCCTGCCCAATTAAAGGCTGGCAGCTTTGACGACAGCTTGGGAAAACGCCCCCCGTGTCGCAACCAAAAGTCCACCATGATGATGCCCCCGCCCGGCGGGATCACGGTACCCAGAAAGATTAAATACTGGGGGAGAAATTCATAGTACCCCGATAGCGTTAAGACAAGAGCAAAGGTGGCTCCACCCAGCACAAACGCATGGCGCTTATGGGTGCGGAACATGTTGGCACCAGCGACAGAGAATGCATAGATGGTGTTGTCTTGAGTGGTCCAAACATTCAAAATTAACAAGATTACACCCCCTGCCAGGATGCCTTGAGTTGCCAATGCCTTAATCAGGTCTTCGGAACCGTAGATCAAGGTGCAAAACGCTCCCGCAAAGACCAAAATGCCGTTGACCAACATAAAGGCACTTAGGGTAGAAATAATGGCGCTTTTACCTGAATCAGCAAAGCGGCTCCAGTTGGTGGCTTGGGTTCCACCAGAGATAAAGGTGCCAATTACCACCGCCAGGGCTGCTCCCATATTCATGGCCCCTGTCGGTTCAGGGAGGGTACCGTCAAAGTCTCTAAATGCGATCGCAAGACTAATGGCGACTAAAATCAACATGGCGGGGACCGCCAACCGGCTCAGCCAGTCAATTGCCCGATAGCCAATATAGGCAGTCGCACAAAATGCGTAGTTAAAGAACAGCACCAGCACTATATATAAAAAGCCCTGGCTGGGAACTCCCAATAGCTCTAGTAGCACCTGGACCACAACGGCTGTGGTGAAGGCGTACCAGCCGATTTGAGTAAATCCCAAAATAAAATCTACCCAGCGTGAACCCACATTGCCAAAGCTAAAGCGGGCCATTAGCACAGTGGTTAGCCCACTCTTGGCGGCAATGTACCCCAAGGCTGCACAATAGCCACCAAGAATCAGATTGCCAATGACGATAACGGTCATCAGCTGCGGGATACTAAACGCTGGCCCCAAGGCACCCCCTGCAAACAGAGTTGTTGAGGTTAGGGAAAATCCCATCAGCAATAGACATAGCGACCAAAAGGGTTTTCGGGCTGTTTTAGGCACCGCACTGAGCGGATAGTCCTCGGATACTGAGGTTTCTAGTAAATTGGGTTCTGTGGATAGAGACATTAGGTTACTTAACCAATCAAGCGTGACGTTGGTTTAGTCTCTATTCATACGGGTTTTTACGGATTGAGATAGTATCCTTTGCAACGGTCTATGGAATATAGCTAGTGCCATTGTCTGGTGCGACCGCTGTGCCAAACTCAGGGGCGGCTGGGTCGCATGGGGATTTTGAGTCGCTGCCAGCTCCAGTATCCCGCATCAGCTGATAGTAGATAGCTCGTGCCTGGGGACCAAAGACAATTTCATCGCCATTTTCTAAATCATGGGTGCGTAGCTTACGCCCATTAATGAGCATGCCGTTAGTGCTGGCCTTACCTTTGAGATTGCCATCTACGATGCGATAGTAGTGGCTTTCATCGTCTTTGGGCAGCTGTATTAATGTGGCATGGTGCCGACTCATAAACTGTGAAGCTAGACGAATATCGCACTTGGCATCCCGTCCCATGGAGTAGACGGCATCATCAAGAACGATCTCTCTTCGACCCTGGCTATCTTCAACAATAAGAATACTAGAGAGATGATTACCAGACTGCATTAGTATCCACTGTTGACGTTTAAGTTAGTTTTACAAAGCCTAAACGTTTCCTCAGAATATTCTAGAAATTTTGATGGTAAAAATACTGATTAGTAAATGTGTGCTCTCTGCCACATAGAATCAAGAGCGAAAAAATGAGATCGCAACCACTGCGGCTAAAATCCCCAGCATTAAGTTCCGGTTAGCAATAAATAAAACCAGTAACCACACCGCCGCTATTAAGCTACGGCGGACCCAGTTAGGCTTGCGTACTACAGGCACCTTGGTATAGTTCCACGGGGGGCTGTGTCGAGTAATCAGTATTTTCTCTGCGGTTCGAGCATCGTGCTTGGATAGCGGCAAATAGTGCAGTCGAGGACGACCCAGCGCGTCAGCCTGAGTAAATCTATGGTGGCTTTTACCCCGCCACCGCTGATTTAAATTTGTCGAAAAGCCAATGTAGTAAATCTTTCGCCCTTTAATGACGGCATAAACACCTGATGTCTCAGGTAAGTTGCTACGGTCGGCGAGCGTCACAGACGACCAGCGACTCGGATGATGCTTTGCTCTCATTGAGTAAACGACCTAACTACCTGTTTGTGGCCTGGTTCTATGGCCAGAAAACATAACAAATTGTGTAGTCTGGCATTTAGCCCTGGTAATAAATAAGGTAATAAACAAGAAGTTAACTCTCTTAAACTGCACACGACCTATTCGACAAAACTCCAGATTTGTACGTAAAAAAGGCTATCTGCAGACGCTTCTTTGATTTTGAAGCTAGGAGCTGATACCCCAAAAAGCATACGCATACTGAGAAAACCATATTGCCGCCGGGGGCGCATAAATATTTGCTCAAAATTCCGGATAAAAATCTAGTTAAATTGGCTGATGATTTTTATTTCCCACACAAAGATTATGTAAACATGTTCCCTAGATGACCTATATGTGGATACTCAGCACAATGCTTGAGGGTGGCAGTATAGAGGATGCCATCGTTCAATCCCTTCTTATGAAGGACAAGCGGCCAAGCTATTTTCCTCCCCAAGGGTTTGTTCTAACAATGCTAGAACGTATCAGTCAAGCTACATCAGAGTTAGAGGGTGCAATTGATGTGTGTGTTGTTGAAGGTGGTCGAGCCTCTTAGCTCAACGCCCAGCAGCAGGTTAGCGCTCTGATGCAGCATCTACCGTTGTACCCTGAACTTTTAATGCGATAAGAAGCTCTGGTTTTTTGAAATCCAGGGCTTTTTGTTAAATAGCTAATGGTTGGTTTTAGTATGACTATGCAGCTTTATCATCTGCCGCTTCAGCCTTTTTAACCTGAAATTTAAGCCGGTCTTCCAGGTAGTCAATAACAACTTGGCACCCTTCAACAAAGGTGTTTTCTAAAATCTTGGTGGCAATGGGGTTTTCTAACTCTCTCTGAATCGCTCGCTTGAGAGGTCGGGCTCCATAAACAGGGTCATATCCTTTGTCTGCCACATAGTCAATGGCCGACTCTGAAATATGCAGAGCAATTTTCTGGTCTGCTAGCAGCTTGTACAAACGCTTGAGCTGGATAGCCACAATCGAGCGCAGCTCATCCTTACTTAACGGATGGAAGATAATTAAATCATCCACGCGGTTAAGAAACTCTGGACGAAAATGACCGCGTAGGGCACTGAGAACACGCTCCTGCATCTCGTCAAACTGCGATTCATCACCCGCTACATCCAGAATGTGATCGCTGCCAATGTTGCTGGTCATCACAATAACGGTGTTACGGAAGTCCACCGTACGGCCCTGGGAGTCGGTGATGCGTCCATCATCAAGCACCTGCAACAAAACATTAAACACGTCTGGATGTGCTTTCTCCACTTCATCCAGCAGCACAACAGAATAGGGATGTCGCCGTACCGCTTCAGATAGCTGTCCCCCCTCTTCGTAGCCCACATATCCAGGGGGCGCACCAATCAGTCGCGCCACAGAATGCTTTTCCATGTACTCTGACATGTCCACACGCACTAAGGCATCTTCTGTGTCAAATAAACAGTCGGCTAACGCGCGTGCCAGCTCAGTTTTACCCACACCAGTCGGGCCCATAAACAAAAATGAGCCAATGGGTCTACCGGGGTCTTTCATGCCAGCTCGAGCCCGCCGGATAGCGGCTGATACCGCTGTAACTGCTTCACTTTGCCCCACCACCCGCTGATGTAGATAGCCCTCTAACTGCAGCAGCTTTTGCCGCTCGGTTTCCATCAGCCGATTGACTGGAATACCGGTCCAGTTGGCAAAAATCTCAGCAAAATCAGCTTCGCTCCCCTGCTCTCTTAGCAGCGAAGCGC